>Ga0209398_1000421_pt1 | contig 26755 bp, 17 predicted proteins | sample AshMeaBigSpring_FD_184125 | JGI IMG/M metagenome (GOLD analysis project Ga0209398, IMG submission 184125) | Groundwater microbial communities from Big Spring, Nevada to study Microbial Dark Matter (Phase II) - Ash Meadows Big Spring (SPAdes)... | ecosystem: Environmental > Aquatic > Deep... | reverse complement strand
AGGGCACCGATCCCCATGCGGCCTTCGCCCAGGTCGCCAGTTTGGCATCGGCCGATCTGTATTATCTGCCGCCCGGCACCGTGCCGCCGATGGTCATGTTGTACGATCCGACCGCGCCGCTTCCAACGGCCTGCTTGGCGGCTTCCAGCGACGTGCTGGACGAGACCAAGGTTTATGAGTTGGCGTATTTCAATGTCCGTAACATGCTTTCGGGTACACCGGGCGTCGTTGCGCCGGCCGTGTTCGGGGGCAAGCTTCGGCGCATCTACAGCGAGGTCGATCCGCAGCAGCTTCATGCCCGCAATCTGTCGCTCATCGATGTCAAGGATGCCTTGGCAAAGGGCAGCCCCATGATCCCGCCAGGGCGCTTGAAGTTCAGCGATGAGCAATGGATTCCCGAATCGCTCCGGGACAAGGACGTTCTCTTGTCGCTCAACAACATGCCGGATCTGGCGGCGGGGCTCAACGACATCCCAGTGAAAACCGGTCGCACGAGGCTCGAGTCCGTGCAGCAAGTAGACATCAACGAGGTCGGGCCAATCGCCGATCGGGCGGCCATTCAGACGAATCTGGTACGCATTACGCGCGAGCCCAGGTGGGAAGGCCAGCAGACCGTCTATATCCCCATCATGCGGCGTCCGGGCAGCAATACCATCGAGGTCGTTGAGGGAGTTAGGAAGAGCGTACCGTCGTTTCTCGACCGGCTTCCTGCTCAAAAAGATGCCACGGGAAATGATCTGCCCGACTCGGGACTGAAGCTCGACGTGGTTGCAGATCAATCGGTGTTCGTTCGCAATGCCATCCGCAATCTGCTGCGGGAAGGAGTGCTCGGCGCGGTCTTGGCGTCCTTGATGGTCTTGGCTTTCATCGGCAGCGTCCGTTCGACGTTCGTCATCGCCCTGTCGATTCCCCTATCCGCTTTGTTCGCGATCATCGGGCTGTACTTCACGGGCAACACTCTTAACCTCATGACGCTGGGGGGACTGGCGCTGGTCATGGGGCGGCTCGTGGACGATCCGATCATCGATATCGAGAACACGTTCCGCCATCTCGACATGGGCAAGTCTCCGATCCAGGCCGCGCTGGACAGCGCCCGCGAGATTGCGATGCCCGTGCTGGTAGCCACGATTACCACCGTGGCCGTCTTTTTCCCGGTAGTGTTTCTGTACGGCATGGGAAAGTACCTTTTCGAACCTATGGCCTTGAGCGTGGCGTTCGCCATGTTCGCATCGTACTTGCTTTCCCGCACGCTTTCCCCGGCGTTTTGCGCCTACTTCCTGCAAAGGCACGAGCCAGGTGAAGGCCGTTTCGGGCTGTTCCGATTCTTCGACGGCTCTTATCGCGTGGTGCAGAAGGCGTATTCGTGGGCGCTGCACGGTGCGGTGCGAGTCAGGTGGATCGTCGTGCCCGGCTCGCTGGCTCTGCTGGCGGCCAGTTTTGGCCTCTATCCGTTTCTGGGCCAGGAACTGTTCCCGGCGACCGACGCAAATCAGGTCGTGATCAATGTTCGCCTTCCAGCCGGTACGCGCATCGAGAAAACAGAGGAATGGATCAGTGGCGAGTCAAAGGTGATCGAGAACGGTGTTCTGCGAAAGGTCAAGACGGGCGGCGGAATCGAGGACGTGATCATGGCGGTGATACCGCAAGCGGATCGCCGGCTGATCCTCAGCGACATGGGTGTCCTCTACGACTGGCCGGCCGGTTACACCGCGAACGCCGGGCCGATGGATGCCACGATTCTCGTCCAGTTGACCGACTCGCATCACCGTCACGTGAGCAGCCAGGACTACGCACAGCGGCTGCGCGAAGCGTTCGCCAGCAAGGCCGACTTTCGTGACGTGCAGTTCTCTTTCAATACGGGCGGCATGATCTCGGCAGCGTTGAATTTCGGGTTGCCCGCGCCGATCAATGTCCAGATTCGCGGCCGCGACATGTTCAAACAGTACGAGATCGCGAAAGAGCTGCGTGAGAAGCTGAAGGAGGTGCCGGGAGCAGTGGACGTGCGAATCCAACAAGCGATGGACTATCCGACGGTTGGCATCGAACTCGACCAGCAGCGCATGGCAGATCTCGGCGTCACGATGCGGGACGCGGCCGAGAACATGCTCAGTGCCACCAACGGCTCGGACGTGCTGTCGTCCCTGTTCTGGCTCGACTACAAAAGCGGCAATCACATTTACATGGGCGTTACGCTTTCGGAGAAGGACATCAGCTGGCAAAGCCTGATGCTCACGCCGATCCGAGGCAAGGGGGATGATTCGTCAGCCCAGCAACTGGGAAACCTCGTGAAAGACATTGATTGGGAGAAGAAGACGGCAGTCGAGATCAACCATCACGATCTGGCCCGCGTCATCGACATCTATGTCAACGTCGAGGGGCGTGACGCGGGATCGGTCGCGGCCGATGTCGAGCAACTCCTGTCAGGCTGGGGTAAGCGCGGTCAAACGCCGGCTGGCGTAACCACATGGTCCGTGCTCGATCCAGCCAACCCCGGAGCGAGTCTACCCGGCTACGAAGTGCAAATGCGGGGCGAGGTATCGAGCATGAGGCAATCGTTTCAAAGCCTTGGCTTCGGGTTCGTTCTGGCCGTCGTGTTGATCTACCTCATCATGGTCGCGCAATTCCGTTCGTTTCTCGACCCATTCATTATTCTCTTTGCAGTGCCGCTCGGGGTGATTGGCGTTCTGGTGATTCTTTGGGTGACCGGCACGACACTGAACGTGCAGTCGTTCATGGGCACTATTTTCATGGTCGGCATTGCCGTTTCGAACTCCATTTTGCTGGTCGAATTTGCCAATCGACTGCGGTCCGAAGAAGGTCTCTCCGTAAAGTCTGCCGCAATCCGGGCGGGCGTCGTCCGGCTGCGTCCAATTCTGATGACTTCTTTCGCAATGGTGGTCGGTCTGTTGCCTCTGGCCTTGCACGAGGGGGAGCCCACGGTGCCATTGGCTCGCGCCGTGATTGGGGGCTTGACGGCGTCCACGCTACTGACCGTCTTCGTCGTTCCCTGCTTGTACATCATGCTCAAGCGCGGACAGGGCGACCCGCCAGCACCTGCGACAGCGGCAACTGCGTAACGAGTCGAGGGCGAACATGTCCGACTGCAAGGCGTCAGCTCAAATTCCATGTGAAGCAGCTCGGCGGAACTGCGCCGCGTTCATGGTGGCAGTGGGCGTGCTTCCCAGCCTGGCCAGTTGTTCGCGGAATGAGCCCGTCGCGCACGCGCAAGTCACCAGGCAACTCGCCGTCAGTCCGGCCGTCGCGCAGCGGCCGACAGCAATCGTCGCTCAGACAGGTATGCCGGCTGAGGTAGTCGGGCGGGTTTCTCGCCCTCAGCCGGCCCATGTTGCTGCTTACGAACAGACGGACCTCTACTCCAAGGTTGCCGGTTACCTCGAGTCCTTTGGGCAGGTTCAGCACACCGCTGGCACGTTGCGACCCGTGGACATTGGCGACGCCGTTGCCAGGGGGCAGGTATTGGCGGTGATCGCGGTGCCCGAAATGGAACAGGAGCGTTTGCAGAACGAAGCCCTTGTTGAGCAAGCACAGGCCGAGGTCGCCCAGGCAGCTGCCGCCGTGCGGGCCGCCGAGGCCACGATCGAGGCCCGGCAGGCGAAGGTCGAGGAAGTTCGTTCGCAAGTCGCCCGTTACGACGCGGAGCTGGCCTACCGCAAGGCCGAGCACGAGCGGATTTCACGGCTTGTCAGCGAGCGGGCTGTTCAGCAGGGATTGGAGGACGAGAAGCTCAATCAGTTTCGAGCGGCAGAAGCCGCCAAGCGAGCCGCCGAGGCGTCCTTGATGACGGCCGATGCGGAGGTGAGAGTGGAGAAGGCGGCGCTCGTGAAGGCCCAGGCGGACCTGGTGAGTGCCGAGGCGCGGCTCAAAGTTGCGCGGTCCAACCTCCAGCACACCGTTATCCTATTGGAGTACGCGAACATCAAGGCTCCCTACGACGGCATCGTCGTGCGCAGGACGTGCGAGCGGGGCACGTTCGTCCAGTCAGCCGCCAGTGGGAAGCCGGAGCCGCTCTTTACCGTCGCCCGCGTGGACCGTTTGCGAATCGTTTCTGACGTACCGGAATCCGAGGCAGGCCTCGTGACGGTCGGTCAGCCCGCCCTATTTCACACCGGCCGTTCTCGCGTGCCGCCACTTTGGGGCAGAATCACCAGGTTGGCGGGAGCTCTGGACTCCGCAACGCGGACGATGCGCGTCGAGGTTGAGCTCGATGAGCCTGGCCCCGGATTGCGTCCTGGCATGTTTGGCTCGCTGTCGATCTTGGAGCCCGAATCGTCGGCACCGCGCTGACGGTGCATCCGTGGTGCGGAGATCAGAGCGCGTGCCCGTTCACATCCCGGCTGAGTTGTTAGCCAGATTCGAGGGGGTCAGGTACATGTTTTCGGCCCGCGCGTGTTCGCTGGATCGGGCGGATTGGCCGAAAAATGTACCAGACCCCGGCCCGTGAACGGTTACTCAGAGCGCAACGGATGGTTATCGGCGGGCCAACGGACAATGCACGCTCGAAAATCCGAGATTTTCTCAATTTGCTCATGCGCGCGAGGACGGCCTGTCGATACAACAGGGATAGCCCGCAATCTGTGCGCATGTTTCCAGGACGGGAGCGGCCATTTTCATGGAGGAAAGCGTGCTTTACCGCTGTTTGCTGGGGGCGACCCTGGTTGTCTGTCTTGGAGGCTGCGCGGGCGCCGGCCGGCTACCGTCACCACCATGGCAGCCGGAGCGCGTCGAGGCTGACAGCATGGTTTCCACCTCGCTCCATGAGGTAGAGCGCGCTCCCGCGCCGCCTGCCGAGCCTGCCGTCCCGCTGCCCGAATCAAGACCGGTCAGCCAAGTGAAAATCCAACAGGTTGCAGCGCAAGTCGACGAGCTGCCTTCCCCACACCATCTGCCGCGGCCCGCACCGCCGGGAAGAGATCGTTACCCGATTGATCTGCCCACTACGTTGCAACTTGCGGGCGCGAACAGCCTGCAGATCGCGCTGGCCGGCGAGCGCATTCGACAGGCCCAGGCTCGGCTCTCGGGTGCCGAACATCAGTGGTTGCCTTCCATACAGGCCGGCGTGGGATACAACTTCCATGACGGGCGCGTGCAGGAAACGGAAGGCGGGATCGTGGACACGAGTCGAAACGCACTCTTCGTCGGAGGAGGACCGAATGTCGGTCCTGGATCACTGACGGGACCTGGTGGTCCGCCGGCGAGGCTTGCCGTGGGGTTGCCACTGGCCGACGTGCTCTTCGCACCACTGGCGGAACGGCAGCAGGCGCAGGCGGCCAACGCCGCCTCGACCGCAGTCTTCAATGACACCCTACTGCAAGCGGCGCTCGGCTACCTGCAGTTGGTTCAAGCCCAGGGACGGGCCGCCATCGCTGAGGAATCGGTGACAAACAGCGAGGAGTTGGCACGGCTAGTAGAAAGCCGCGTCAAAGCGGGGACCGCGCCGCCAGCCGACGGGCTGCGCGCCAAGATTGAACTTGCCGAGCGCCGGCGTCAGGCATTCGCGGCAGAGGAGCATGTGCGAGTTGCTTCGGCTGATCTTGCCCGTGTGCTGCGACTGGACCCCGCCGTAACCCTGTTCCCCATGGAGGGCGGACCAACGACCGTTTGCATGATCGACCAGCAGACGCCACTTCCAGAGTTGCTGGCGCAAGGACTGACGAGCCGGCCAGAACTTGCGCAGCACCGGGCTTTGGTCCATGCGACCGTGGAGCGGATGCGGCAGGAGCAATGGCGTCCTTGGCTGCCGACCGTGCAAGTGGGCATGAGCGCCGGCGGCTTTGGCGGCGGCGAGGGATCGTTCACGGGCAGTTTCGGCGGCCGCATTGACTTCGACGCCCTGGCAGTATGGGAGCTGCGCAACCTGGGGATGGGCAATCGCGCATTGCAGCGCGAGCGCGTCAGCCAGCACGCGCAGGCTGGACTGGAAGCAGCGCAATGGCTGGATACGATCGCGGCAGAGATTGTTGCCGCCTACTATCAAGTTCAGCTTCGCCAGCAGCAGGTGGACCAATCACGGGCCGCCGTGGAGTTCGCTGCGGAAGCGGTCCCCTTGAATTTCAAGGGCATACTTGGCGGCGACCTGCGTGCCATCGAAGCGCAGCAGGCGATCCAATCGCTGGCGAGGGCGCAGGACCGCTACTTGGACTCGGTAACCGCCTACAACCGGGCCCAGTTTCAATTGCTACGGGCCCTGGGACGCCCGCCCGAGCCGGCAATCGCGCGATGAAGAACTGGCGCTGCGCCGCCGCGCTTTCTCTGCGGTCCCGTCGGCGGATGCACTGGAAGCATCCTTGCCAGCACGTCGCAACTCTCGTTCAGCAGGGCAGTCGTGACCTTCTCGGAAAAAACGCGTTTCGCAACAATCTTCCTTCTTGCGAATGTGGTGATCCGTTGCGGCACGTGCTGGTGCTGAGTTCGAGACCCATTCCGTGAAAAGAGTCACAGACCCGACACGGGCACCAGGTCGAAAGAGCTGCTTGGTTTCCAGCCCCCGATCATCGCCGTCGGGTGCGGGGGGCGTTTGCGACGACTGCCGATCTGGTAAGGCGAGGCGCTCGCGCAGCTGGCGGAAGGATGGGCTGGGTTCCGAATCGCTGGTTTCAAGCAGCTCGGTCAGCGTGCCGGCGCTTCTTGCGGTGCCTTGGTCCAGGATGACTGCGGTTTCGCATAGGTGTCGCCGCCCGGCGTTTCGCTGCCGGCCAGCAGTGTTTCGATCTGCTGCTCGGGCGAAGCGAACCGCTGGAGCGCGCCGCCGTAATGGGCCTGGTAGTGTGGCGGGACCTGCTCCTTAGGCGCAGTTCAACAATAAGTTACCGAAATCACTCATCAGCCGCCGGGCGCTAGCCCGCGGTTCATCCGCGAAAGACCGCGGGCTAGCGCCCCGCGGCTGATCCACAAAACCGGTAGGCAATTGTCGTGCAGCACCTTAGTGAGCAGGCCGGGAATCTTTCGTGCTTCAGAGGCTCAAGCTGGCCGGTGGAAGGACCAGAACCTTCAGTGAACGGCAGGCCCGCCGAGGCCACGCCCGACGACGCCCCGGCCGTCGCGTCGATTCCCAAGACCCTGGCCGTCGGCAACACCTGGCGGCGGTTCAGTCGCTGCGGTTGGGACATGTGATGCTCCTTTGTGCTTGGGAAACTTTGCCTCAAACCTTGCGTCGTGTGCTCGCGGCAGTGGGCGTAGAGCGCGTCCTGCACGATCCGCTCCGCCGCGTTCCGCTCGTGATCGTCGCGAAAGCGCAGGTGTCGAGCTCCCTGGGCAAGGGCCTTCCAACCGGCGTTTTCGGAACGCTTCCACAGAGTGTTGTCGGTGTCCGCGCCGTGGCCGGTAAGGCGCTGCACGACAATTACCTACCGGTTTTGTGGATCAGCCGCGGGGCGCTAGCCCGCGGTCTTTCGCGGATGAACCGCGGGCTAGCGCCCGGCGGCTGATGAGTGATTTCGGTAACTAATTGTTGAACAGCGCCTAACGGGTGCCTGCGGCACGGCGCGCGGCCGGTTACCGGAGCAGCTTCTTGGCAGGCTTGTGCGGCGGACGGGCGAGCGATTACCGACAGGCAGCGATTACCGACAGGCAGCGATTACCGACAGGCAGCGATTACCGACAGGCAGCGATTACCGACAGGCACCGATTACCGACAGGCACCGAAGAGGAGCGGCGCTGGAACGGCCGCGACGTGAAACTGGTCGACGGCAAGACGGTCACCATGCCCGACAACGAGGCGAGTCAAGAGGCCTATCGGCAAGCAAGGACGCGGCAACCTGGTTTCGGTTTCCCTGTCGCTCGTCGGGTGGTGGTACGCTCGTTGGCCGTCGGTGCAGCGCTGGAGTATGGCTTCCAACGTAACCGTTCAGGGGGTGGCCGCCGGATGAGCTGCACCCCGAGGGTTCAGCACATGGTTCGGCAGCGGCGTCGCAAGGCGACGAGTGGTCTTCCGACCGAAGAATGAGCCAGACCCCGGGCTGTGAACGGTTACGATGAGTCAAGTGCCATGCGTGTCCGGAACCGTCGACCAAGACGGGGCTCAGGAGCCCGTGTTGGGTCCGACTGCACCACGGGGCGCTGCGGTGGTACCGCCGCGTGCGACGCGACACCGCCGCGCTGTCGATCTGCATCAGCCCGCGCGGCGCATGCGCGATCCAACGACCGTCCATCGAGGCGGCGGCGATGTCCAGCCGCGGTCCTCCTGAAGCGACCGGCCAGGCGCCGTACCGGCAAGATTTCGGCAGACGTTTCGGCTTTAGAGCTGGCTCTTGAGGGCCGCTAAGGCGGCCCCGTAGTTCGGCTCCTCAGCCACCTCCTTGACCGTCTCCGCGTAGACTACGTTGCCGGCGGCGTCCAGCACGAAGGTGCCGCGGGCCAGAATCTTCAGCTCCTCGATCAACATGCCCCACTGGCGGCCGAAGCTGCGATCCTGGTAGTCGCTGGCACTGCGCAGGTTCTTGACGCCTTCCGCCCCGCAGAACCGGTTCATGGCAAACGGCAGGTCCAGGCTGACTGTCAGCGCGTGGATGCGGTCGCCGAGGGCGGCGAGTTGCTCGTTGAAATGCTTTGTCTGTTTCTGGCAGACCGGCGTGTCCAGCGACGGCACGACGCTGAGGATCGTCGGCTTGCCCTTGACGTCGGCCAGGGTGATCGTCTTCAGCTGCCCGTCCTCGAACGCGTGCAGCGTGAAGTCGGGAGCCGGCCGGCCCGCCTGGACCGCCTCGCCGGCGAGGGTGAGCGGGTTTCCCTTGAACGTGACGGCCCCAGCGCGCGACATCGCTTTCTCCTTCTTGGAATTCGTTGTGGCAAAGTCCGGCAGCGCGGGCGCAGGTCAAGGCCAAGACTTCGCACCGCCACCGCACCCCGATACCCAGCGGTTCCGTCGCCACGAAGTTTGCGGCCGAACCCGGGACGGAGCGCGGTTCTGAAAACGACGGCCGGCCAGGCCTGACCATCTTGCCGGTCCTGGCCCAGTATCCGGTCCTGGCACGGACCGTTCAAGGGGGCAGGGGAGGGCCGGGCGCGCCGCCGGGCTCAACCCCAGACGACTTCCAGGTGGTTTTCAATCTGCTCGACGCCGGGCACGCGGCGGAGTGTCCCCTGGGCCACCTGCTTCTGGTAGTACGAGTTGACGGCGCCGCGGAGCACCACCCGCCCGTCACTGGTCTCCAGGTGCAGTTTGCGTCGTGTCAGATAGGGGTTGCGGCGGAGGGTTTCCTGAAGTTGATCTTCCAGCCGAAAAGTGACGTTCGTCATGGGGTTCTGGTTCCGCGTGGCGATTTGGAATTGGGTTTCGTGTTTCCGGGAGGGTGTGGCTTCTGCCGTAGCCGTTCACACCCCGGCTGAGCATTTCGCCGGATGCGAGGGGGGTCAGGTACATGTTTTCGGCCTGCGCGTCTGCGCGGGGTCGGGCGGATTGGCCGAAAAATGTACCAGACCCCGGCCCGTGAACGGTTACCTCCTGCCGAGCCGAAAACCCGCTCAACGTACCGGCTCGGCAGGAGCCGCGCCCTCCGACGCACTCCGGGGGGTCAGGGTGCGCTCCGGGGGGTCAGGCACATTTTTCGGCGGCAGCGTCCCACGACGCCGAGTGACATTCCCGCCGAAGAATGAGCCAGACCCCGACGCGTGAACGGTGACACCACGCCCGGCCGCGTTGGCCGAAACCAGGGACCCGACCTCTGGGAATTTCGTGCCCCAGCGGTGGGGCCGGAAGACGTTATCGGCAGACCGGCCCCGCGAGTAAAGAGATGCCGCCTGCGCAGACGCGGAATCCTGCGAAGAGGCTGCCAGCCATGGCGGTCGCACCGGCTGTGCCGCATCGGAGGCCGGTCGTTCGGCCAGCCACCGCGCCGAGCGTGGTTCCGGAGTGGGCTGCTGGACGGAGGGTCGTTATCCGACCAGCAGCCGGACGATGGGTGGCAGCAGGATCGCGGGAACGATGGCGGCGGTGGCCAGCCGCTGCTGAAGCTGGAACCGGGTCTCGCGTGGGCGGTCGCCAAGCATGCCGCGCAGGAACTGTGTCCGGTGCTCGAGACGGGGGTGCAGCCAAAGGAGGAGCCTGTGGCGATCGGGATGGGGAGGATGAAGTTTTTCCAGCACCCGCAGGTACGGCTCGACGGCTTCCGCTCGCAGCGGCTCGTCTCGATCCCCGCGCGAGGCGGTCCGACAGGTCCAGAGGTCCGCCTGGTGTTCCATCCGCCGGGCAAACCAGCCCAGCAGAAGCACCCCCACGCCGGCCGCGATGGCGGCGAGGGCCAGCCCGGCGGGCGGGGCCAGCTGGGCGGCTTGCCACGCCCTCTCGGTGCCGGCGGCAGCGGCGCCGCTGCGCAGCGGCGCCACGGCGTCCCCACCGACAGCTGCGTACCAGGCGGACAGGGGCACCAGCAAGACCATCAGCCGCCAGACAGGATGCCGGTGGCGGAGGTGGCCCGCTTCGTGGGTGAAGACCAGGGAGACCTCGTCGTCTGTCAGCCGCCTCAGCAGCCCGTCGCTGAGAAAGATATACCGCAGCCCCGGCATCCAGCCGGTAACGGCCGCATTCACGACGCGCCCCTCCGACGACCAGACGAGGATGTCACGCAGACCCAGGCGCCAGGACTGGGCTGACGCGACCAATCGGCGGCGGAGTGGACCGTCGGCCAGCGGTTGGCTGCCCAGGGCCAGGCGCGCGAGCCAGGGGAATGCCGCGATCAGCAGGGCCAGCAGCAGGGCGTGGAGCGCCGTGGTCTGTGGGCCGTCGAGCAGCCGCGGGGCCAGCCATTGGGCGGCATCCTCCGTGACGAGCACAACGGCCACGGGCACCAGCGGCAGGACCAGGTAGTGCCGCGCCTGCAGCCAGACCCAGGCGACGCGACGTGACCTGGCGGACACCCTCCCGCGGCCGGGCCCCGCCTCGACCTCCAGGAAGGCGGCCCACGAAAGCAGCATGGGCAACAACAGCGGGGCGAATACCATGAGTTCATCGGCCAGCAGGGAGCCATCCAGGCGCCAGTTCGCGCGGACCAGCTGGGGCCACTGGAGCGGGAAGAGGATCACCGCGCCTAGCAGCACCCACACCGCCAGATGCGCGCTCCGCGCACGGACCCACCAGCTCGAAGTTTCGGCGTGCACCCATTCCCAACTCCCGGCGGTCGCGCGGTGCGCCATCCCACCAGCCAGGGCGACCGGGGCCGTCATGCACGCCAGGACCAGTGCCAGCCGGAATCCTTCACGGTCGACCGAGTGCAGCGGCGCGCTGCGGGATCCCGCGACGGCCAGCAGGATCACCAGTGCGGTGGCCAGTTGCATGGATGCCGGTCTTTCCTGTGCGTTGGCGGCCGCCGGCGCGCGGCGCGGCGGGGGACGCTGAGGCGCGAGCACGGGTTGATCCGCAAGGCTACCGGCCGACGAGCGAATCGACCCGCCCCCGGCCCGTGAACGGTTCCCAGGCGGCAAGCCTGTGCCAGCGAACTCCCGACCGCCCCTCAATGTCAGCCTAATTGCGGCGCGGGCCGGGGACAATCCGTCGCGGGAGTCGGGCCGCCGACAGGGGCGGCCGCGCGGCACGTGGCGCGATCGCCAGAGCGACGCGGCGGGGAGACGAGTCGCCGCGCGCGTCCGCGACCGCCGTCGGGCACCACGCCGGACGGGTCCCTGCCAGGCCCTGACGGGCGTGCCGGCGGACGGAGCGGCGCGGGAGGAGGCGTCCCGAGATGGCGCGATTCGGGCGCGCGGCCGATGGTGCCCGCCGCTTACAACTGCAGCCAGGGGGGGAATTCACCGCTGGCAGGCAGGTCGATCACGACGGCGCTCACGATATGGGGGTGACGCAGCACCTCGTCGATCGCGGCCTGCGGCGGACGTGCGTCCAGGTTCAGCACGCCGATCGCGTCGCCGCCCGGTTCGGCGCGGCCGCGTCCCACGGCCATCTGGGCGATGTTCACCTGGTGGTTGCCGAAGATCGTCCCGACGGCCCCGATGATGCCGGGCACGTCCTTGTGGGTGAAGATCAGCAGCACGCCATCCAGGTAGGCCTCCAAGCGGTACGCGCCCAGCCGGATCAGGCGCGGCATATGGCTGCCAAACAGCGTGCCGCCAGCGGCCAGCGAGCCGCTGTCGGCGGTGACCTCGGCCGTGACCGACGAGCTGAAGGCCCCGCGATCGGCGCGGCTCTGCGCCAACACTTCGATCCCGCGCTCGCGGAGGATGAGCTGCGCGTTGACGATGTTCACCTCCGTCGCGAGTGCCCGCTCGACCAAGCCCGCGCAGAAGGCGGAGGTCAGCAGGCCGGTGTCCTTCTCGGCGACCTCCCCGCGATAGCTCAGTCGGCACGATTTCAACGTGCCCGGCTGCCATTGGGCCAGCAGCAATCCCAGGCGGTAGGCGACGTCCAGGTATCCGCGGAGGGCCTGCAGGGTCTTGGGGTCGATCGCCGCCATGTTGACGGCATGGCGGACCTCGCCGGTGTGGAGGAAATTGACCAGCAGCTGCACGGCCTCCACGGCCACCTGCGTCTGCGCTTCCTCGGTGCTGGCACCCAGGTGCGGCGTGCACAGCACGCCGGGCATCTCGAACAGCGGGTGACGGGTGCAGGGTTCCTCTTCGAACACATCCAGGGCCACGCCCGCCACGCGGCCGCTGGCCAGTCCCTCGGCCAGGGCCTGTTCATCGAAGATGCCGCCGCGTGCGCAGTTGATCAGCCGCACGCCGGGCCGCATGGAGGCGATCTCCTCGCGGCCGATCAGGTGCCGGGTCTCCGGGGTCAGCGGCGTATGCACGGTGAGGTAATCGACGCGGGGCAGCAAGTCGCGCACCGACTCGACCGGCTCGATCCCCAACTCCGCGGCCCGCTCGGCGGCCAGGAACGGGTCGAACCCCAGGACGCGCATGCCGAAGGCGAGTGCCCGGCGGGCCACCTCCTGGCCGATCCGCCCCAGGCCGACGATGCCCAGCGTCTTGTCCGCCAGCTGTGCGCCCATGTAGGCGTTGCGATCCCAGCGCCCCTCGCGGAGGCTCTGCCAGGCCGGGGCGATCTTGCGCGACAGGGCCAGCATCATCGCAAAGGTGTGCTCCGCGGTGCTGATCGTATTCCCCGCGGGGGTGTTCATCACCACGATGCCGTGCCGCGTGGCGACCGCCTTGTCGATATTGTCGGTCCCGACCCCCGCCCGCACGATCGCCTTCAGGCGGCGGTTTCCGGCCAGTGCGTCGCCCGAGATCTTGACCCCGCTGCGGCAGATTGCCCCGTCGAACTGCGCCAGGGCCTCGCGGAGGGCCTCGTCCTTCAGCCCGGTACGGACCTCGTACTCGATGCCGGGGGCGGCCTCCAGCAGCTGCAAGCCCTCGGCTGCCAGCGGGTCCAGGACAATCACCTTGGCCATTGGTCTTGGTCCATCTCCCGCGCGCCCCACGAGCGGCGTTCAGCCGTGCTGGCGGCGGAACTGCTGCATGAACTCGCCCAGCGCCGTTACGCCGGCCAGGGGCATGGCGTTGTAGATCGAAGCGCGGATGCCGCCCACGCTGCGGTGCCCCTTGAGATTGTACAGGCCGCGCTGTTCGGCCTCGGCGAGAAACCCGGCCTGCAACTCCTCCGTCGGCAGGCGAAACGTCACGTTCATCAGCGAACGGCAAGCGGGTTGCGCGTGCCCCTGGTAAAACCCGCCGCTCGCGTCGACCACCGCGTAGACCAGCTGCGACTTCTCCTGATTCAGCCACTGCATCGCCGCCAGCCCGCCGATCTCCTCCTGCAGCCATTGGGCCACCAGGTCCAACACGTAGATGGCGAACGTCGGCGGTGTGTTGTACATCGAATCCTCCTGGGCCTGGAGGCGGAAATTGAGATAGCCCGGCAGGGCATCACTGCTCCGCTCCAGCAGGTCCTCGCGCACGATCACCACGGTCACCCCGGCCGGCCCCGCATTCTTCTGGGCGCAGGCATAGATCAGCCCGTAGCGGGCGATCGGCAACGGCCGGCTGAGGAAATCGGACGAGGCGTCGCAGACCAGGGGCACCTGACCCGTGTCCGGTTCCGCGCGGAACTGCACGCCCTCGATCGTTTCGTTGGACGTCATGTGGACGTAGGCGGCGGCGGGATCCAGGACCAGATCGGCGGGCCCCGGCAGGCGGTCGTAGCCGTGATCCCGTCCGTCCCAGGCAATCTGCACGCGACCCTCCTTGCGCGCCTCCTGGCAGGCGCTCTTGCCCCAGGAACCTGTCAGGATGTAGTCCGCGGCCTGCTCACGTGCCCGCAGGAGGTTCATCGGCACCATCGAGAACTGCAGCCGGGCGCCGCCCTGCAGGAAAAGCACGCGATAGTTGGCCGGGATGCGCAGGAGCTCGACCAGCCGCTGCTTGGCCGACTGCAGGATCGCCTCGAACGCCGGACCGCGATGGGTGACCTCCAGCACCGACATGCCCACCCCGGGGAGGGAGACCAGATCCCGCTGGGCCCGCTCCAGGACCGGCAGCGGCAGCACCGCGGGCCCGGGCGAAAAATTGAACACGCGCTGCGTCATGCCTGACCTGCCGTCCTCGCTGTGGCCACGCCTGCCTCGAAACCCCGCACGACCTGCGGCCAATCATTCCCGGCATCACGTGCTCTCCGCGAGCGAGCCCGCGTGAAGCCGTCCCGGAAAACGGATGCACGGCCCGCACGCCGCCTGGGGACCACGAGGCGATCCGAAAACCGTCGCCCAGTTCCCAGGGGAGAGCCGTTAAGCGGGAGATTGTAAGCCCTGAGATCGGTGGCGAGAAGGACGGCCGGACCGGCCAGACCACGGGAACGGACGGTCGACGTGTTGCCCGCGGTGTGCGGGGCACAGGCCGCCCGTGCCCGACGAAACGGCCGCGGAGGCGGGACGGGGCAGGGGGGCGACGCGCGGCAGAACAGGGCAACCGTGGCCGGCGTTACCAGTGCGTGGGGACGCGGGGGTTGTTGACGGTCCGCGTGCCGTCGGGCACGGGCGTCAGGACGCCGCCGGGGGCGCTCTGCTGCAGGCTGGCGATGCGGCTGGCTACTCCCGGCTGGTACTGGTTCAGCCGATAGGCATGTTCGTAGTTGTTCAGCGCCTGCGCCAGCTGGCCATCCCCTTCCCTCAGCCGTCCGAGGGCGGCCCAGGCCCGGGGGTTGTGGGGGTTGGTGTCGAGGGCCTCTGCCAGGTAGCGCTTGGCCGCTTCCCGGTCGCCAAACTCTTCGTAGAGCCGCGCCAGCTCGATCCGCGCCTCGGCCGCGCCTGGGTTCCGCTGCATCCACCGCTCGAGCAACGTGAATGCGCTCTGAGGACGACCACTGTCAATCAACAGGACCGCCAGGGCTCGATGGCAGTCGGCACTCTCCGGGTTCAAGTCCAGGCACTGGTGGTACAAGCCCTCGGCCTGTTTGAGCTGGTTCGAGTCGTTGTTCTGTTTGCTCAGATAGTGGTACGTCGCCGCCAGGTTGTAATAGGCGTCCGCGCTGCGCGGGTCGCTGACCAGCGCCTGTTGGAAGCTCTGGATCGCCGTGTGGTACTGTCCCTGCTGGAACGAGCGGACGCCGTCGATGTTGTAGCCGGTGGCCGACATGCTGCAGCCGGCGCAGAGCATCACCAGGACGCCGACGCAGCGCGCGGCGCGCGGCGCGCCGGCGACCGCCGGCATCTGCGAGGTCCGCGCCAGGTTCCGGCTGAACAAGCTTCCACCCTCGCGTCACGGGGACGCGTCCCGGGGCGCTGCTAGCGGCGCAGCAGCGACGTCCCGGGGCCGCGACAAGGGCGGGAGGGTAATCCGCAGACGCCGGCGCGGCAAGCCCGGATTCGGCCGCCGCGCGCGTCCGCGCCTGCGGCGCCAGCAGGCATGCCTGTCGGACCGGCCCGTTCCCAGTCGTCAGCGGTAACCGTTCACGGGCCGGGGTCTGGTCCATTTTTCGGCCGATAGACTCGACCTCGCGGATCCGCGCTGGCCGAAAACATGGACCTGACCCCCTGGAATCAGGGAAAATCTTCCACCGGGTTGTGAACGGTTACCGTGAGCGCCGTCGGTGCCGCGCCGCCGGACGGCATGCGGGAACGAGATGCTGCCAGTCGCCGCGGACAGAGCCGCGGCCGCGGGTCAGCCCCTCAGTCCACTCCGGCGGACGACAGCGGCGGGACCACGGACCCCGCCTCCGATGACGACGGGGTCTGCGGATGGTCGGGCTTCACGTAACCCAGGCCGCGCACAACCTCGAGAATCTCGCTGCAGGTCGGAAACATCCGGCCGTTGGCCCGCTTATAGGCATCCATCGCGTCCATGAACTCGATTTCGTCCGCCGTGTAGTCCCGTTCGCAGGTCGTCGGATCGATCTGGCGCCGACGGCTCACCTTCCGCCGCTGGCTGACCCGCCGTTCCACCGCCACGGCTTCCTCGACGGTCCCCTTGCGACGATCGCCGTCCGACCGGCGACCGGCAGCGGAGCGGCGACTCACATTGACTTCCTCCAGCGACCGACTGTTTGACTTGGCCACGTTGAGCACCCTTCGATCCAGGTCGACTCAGGATGGCTCCCTCCCAGGACGTAACCTGCAGCCGTGCAGCACGACCTGAAGACCATCGGCGTGGCGGTTGGGAAAAGTCTAGCGGTCAGTAAAAAACGTCGGTTCTGGCAAAGATGCGGGATGGTAGGAATTGTCGGATTGACCGAGAAGAAATGGATGTTCGGGGTTAGAACGGGTCGGAAACGGGTACCCGTTCACACGGCGGGTGCAGGGTGGCGGTGACGCTCAGCGGGAGCCGTTGGCCCGCGCGTCGGGGCTGGGTGGTGTCGCTCGGGCGAAACCGGGACCGGCCCCCGACCTGTGAACGGAACCGCGCGAGGCCTGGCGACACGCAGGGCGTGACGGGGGATGGGGGCGGCCGCGGAACAGCGGGCTGCCGCCGAACACTCGTGATGGCTGCGCGGGTCAGACCGGCAGGCGGAGGGAAGAGAGCGAGGTCCTGCGGGCCTGCGGCGGCTCGTGGTCCGGCGCGCTGCCCATCGGCAGCGTGCGTCGCAGGACACTCAGGGCGCTGCCGAAGGAGTGGGCCAGCGGCCGGAATCCGCCCGCAAACTGTCCGACCCAGTGGGTTGGCTGGCCCGAGAACGCTTCTGGCGTCCAGAGGACGCGCATGTCGGTCCACCGCGATGCGAGCGGTGCGAGGGACAGCGCGGCCGGTGGGGCGGCCGCGGGAGGCAATGTCGGAGCGGCTGGTACCGGCTCGACAGCCATTGCCTCGAGCCCTAGCGATGCGCGTCCCGACGGCACGGCGGGCGAAGGATCGCCGGGCGCGAAACGCGTCGGGGCTGGCAGTGCGCCCCGCGGCTCACCAGGGACGGCCCCCACCGAAGCGTCCTGCCGCGGGACAGAGACCTGCGTGACCCGGGGTGACCAGTCGTGTCCCGGTCCGAACGTGGCCAGGAGGATCGCCGCGGCGACGGCGCCCGCGGCCACGGCCGCCGCCAGCCCGCGGGCAGGAACGTGGGGTCGCCGCGGGACCCGCGCCGTCCCACGCTGGGCCGCCGCTCGGTCGCCATCCTCCAGGGGATGTGCCGCGGCGCCGATCGAGTGCGGAAGACCGCTCAGCACGGCGGAGATGGTGGCCAGTCGCCGCCCGCAGCGGCTGCAGCCCAGGGCGTGCGCGCGGAGCTGCCGGTCACTCAGCGGGCTGTCCCGCGCGTCGAGCACCTCGTCGAGCCGCGTATCAAACCGCTCGCAGCGCACCGCCCGCCTCCTCCACGACCCCCTGGTCGATCAACCGTGTCATCAACTCCCGGCGTGCGCGATGGACCCACGTCTTGGCAGTACCCGGCGGGCAGTCCATCACCTGGGCGATCTCCTGGTAGCTGAGACCGCCCTCGTGAAACAACAGAAAGGCCTCGCGCCACTGGTCTCGCATGGCGTGCAAGGCGACGCGCACCTCGTGGGCCAGGTGACCCGCGTCGCCGGTCGTCGCGCCGCGGTCCGCCATTTCCGCCGCCGGCCAGGCGGTCGCAGGTCGCCGCCGCCGCTGGGCGATCAGCGTCCGGCAACGGTTGCCCGCGATCGCCAGCAACCAGGGTTCGAACCGGCGCCGCGGATCGAACCCGCCAAGGCCGCGCAGGGCGCGCAGAAAGGTCTCCTGCGTCACGTCCTCGGCGTCGTGGTGGTGCCCCAGAATGCGGTAACACAACCCGAACACGCGGCGACGGTAGAGGCCGACCAGCCGCATCATCGCGCCCTGATCACCCCGGAGACACTGTTGAATCAAGCTCTGCGCGTCGCCCGTCACAGACCAACCCTTGTCGTGTGGCGCACCCGATTACCGGGAATCCGATCCAGGCTCTTGATCGACGTGCGCGCCCATGCAAGAGCATCCTTAACTGGCTTTCGTGATTCCGGGGCGAGGTCCCGCCGAGCCGAAACCCCGCACGACGCGCCGGCTCGGCAGGACCTTCGCCCTGCCAAGATCGTGCATCTCCGGTTCGCTCGGATTATTCACCAGTCGCTTCGCACTCGGCAAAACGCGCTTATGCACGGGGACTTACAGCCATCCTGCCCCAAACACTACGCAAATCAGCCGCGGGGCGCTCGCCCCGGTTGCCGCAAGAACCGGGGGCTAGCGCCCCGCGGCTGATGAATAATCCGGGTTCGCTCGTCCGGTAATCGTTCACACACCGGCCGAGCACTTGGCCGGATTCGAGGGGGTCAGGCAGATGTTTTCGGCCTGCGCGTTTGCGCCAGGTCGGGCGGATTGGCCGAAAAATGTACCAGACCCCGGCCCGTGAACGGTTACGCTCGTGTCGCATCTCCCAGGATCACGCCAGGCCCATCCGCCCCAAGATGGCCCCGACCCCGCCCGGTGCGACCTGGGACCGGATCACGTGCGATTAAACAGCTTCTTCAACATCTCGGCCGCCGCCTCCTGCGTGTTCCGGGTAGTAGGACCGGCGGGCTTCGGTGGCAGCTTGCCGGGTTCCGCCTTGCCCTTCTTGCCCTTGTTCTTCGGCTCGGCGGTCAGCTGGGCCTCCTGCTGGCTGACCTTGGTTTCCTCGTTGGCCATTTCCAGGGCCACGCGGTCGGTCTCATCCAGCTTGAACTGGCGGGTTTCGGGGTCGATCATCCGCTCGTCGCGATCGACCGCATCGGCCTCCTCCAGCCACTGGCTGATGATTCCACTATCACTCAATGCTGCGCGGCCGGGCCCTTCCTTGGCGGCCACCTGGGCCCTTTCCTGGTGAAACAATACCAGGAACTCCAGCGGCCCGACGCGCAATTGATCGCCGGTCGAAATCGGACATTCGCCGTCCACGCGATCGCCGTTGACGTAGGTACCGTTGCGACTGCCCAGGTCACGGATGACAACGCGTTCCTGGTCGACCAGCAGCACGCAATGCCGGCGGCTCACCGCATCGCTGCGGGGGCGCAGGTTGCACTCCTCGGCGCGGCCGATCAGGAACCTCGGCCCGTCAACCGCCAATTCCTTTCCGGAGCTGCCGCCAGACAGCACCTTCAACTTAACTCGCATGGTCCGCCTTTCGAGCGATGGGGACGCGCTGGGCTACAGAAAGAAAGAAGATGAAATGAGTACCGGATGCCAGCAAGCGTGAACTTCCCCACACGAACTCGGTCCCACGGGATGCGAGGCCGGTGTGAGCCTTCTACCTCCTTCGTACCATCGGCTGTAAATCGGAACGGCCTACAGTCTACCGGCCTCCCTGCCAGAAGGCGATGGCGGTCAAGGGAAAAACCAGCGCCAGCCGCAAACTTTAATGGATTCGAAAGCCGTCCACCAGCAGTCGCCCACCGGGGAAATGCGCTCGTGCGTCCTTCGCTTGGGGGAGCCGACCATCACCCACGCCCAGTAGGCGCCTGGGCGTCGACCTGCCCCATCCGCCCCGCCTGGCCGCCGCCACTGCGGCCATCGACCGCACCTGACTCATTATATACATGCTGCGCCGTGGGTTCAGGGAATATGCAAGGCGCCTCTCGGACGGGATGGCAGGCCGCTTGCCGCTGCGGCCCCGGCCCCAACCACGGGGTCCGTCACGCTCCGCGCGACCGTGCTCCTCCCGCGGAGCCAGATGGCCGCCAGGCTCCGCGCACGGCGGGCCATCGTGCACGTTTGTGTCCGACCCTAACGCCGATGGTTCCACTCGGCCCGACCGTACCTGGACTCTGCGAGTTCGGCTGCCCGCTGGCGCTGCTGGGCGTCAAGGCCCGCGGGCCGCAGTTGCCAGCCGGTCGCAGCGGCCAGGGACTCCCGCCAGCGCGCGGCCAACTGGGTGACGTCGACGGGGCGATTGGCGAGCTGCGCCAATCCGATCAATTCCGGGGCGTGCGGCGAGACGTCCACGAGGACGCTGCCGTGCTGCAGCACAGCACCCCGCGATCTGCGCTGCGCACTGCCGGCGATCTTGGCGTCGCCGACCAGCAGATCGCCCGCGGCCCGCCGCGCAAAGCAGAGAAACGGCTCGCGCGGATAGCGGCGCGACTCCTCAGGCGGACAAAGACGTCCCACCAGGCCCCAGTCCGCCAAGGCCTCGATCAACGCACCGTGGAAGAGATCGACCAGTCCGCGGTGATCGTGCCAGTTGCGCGTCCCGGCCGGCGCGGCGAAGCTGTAGGTCAGTTCGCGGTCGTGCAGGATCGCGCCGCCGCCCGAAGCGCGGCGGACCAGCGGGCAGCCGAGGCTGGGGGTGTGCTGCTGCCGCTCCGCGCTGGACTGGAAGTATCCCAGCGACAATGTCGGCCCGGACCACTGGTACATCCGCAGGGCGATCTCCCCGTGGGCCGCCGACTCGAGCAGCACCTCGTCCACCGCCATGTTCCACGCGCCGTGGTGCGCGGCATCCCGCAGGAGGCGTCCCCGGCACGACCGCAGGAAACTCCAGGCTGAGTGCATGGTGCTGGCGAATGAGCCGTACCCAGGTTGGGGGCAGATCAGGGTTTTGTATTGGCGGGAGGGCGAGGCTCCCGCCGAGCCGAAAAACCGCCCCTCGCGCCGGCTCGGCGGGAACCTCGCCCTCCCGGACAGTCTCGCCCCGCCACACAGCCTCGCCCTCCCCAAACGGCGCTGCGGCGGGTGGCGCATGGCGGCGCGGAGCCGCGTCAAGCCGAGGCATCCGGGGCGGTCCATTTCAACACCGGCTGGCGGGCTGCGCGGACCTCGTCCGGCCGGCTGATGGCCGTCGTGTGGGGCGCCTCGTGCAGCAGGTCGCTGCTCTCCTGAACCACCTGGCCAAGCACCTCGGCCAGCGCGTCGAGCGTCTCGCGGCTCTCCGTCTCTGTCGGCTCGATCATGATTGCCTCGGGCACCGTGAGCGGGAAATAGACGGTCGGCGCGTGGACGCCGTAATCGAGCAGGCGCTTGGCCAGATCCATGGCGGACACGCCGCGTTCCTTTCGGAGGGCAGCGGCCGAGGCCACGAATTCGTGCATGCAGCGGTCAGCATGGGGCACCGGCAGCACCGGCTTGACGCGGGCCAGCAGGTAATTGGCGTTGAGCACCGCGTTTTCGGCGACCCGCCGCAGCCCGTCGGGGCCGTGGCTGAGCAAGTACGCGTAGGCCCGCACCAGGACGCCGACGTTGCCGAAGAAGCTGCGGACGCGGCCGATCGACCGGGGCCGCTGATAGTCGAGCCGGTAGCCGTCCGCCTCGCGCACGACGATCGGCGCGGGCAGGTAGGCCGCCAGGCGGAGGGCGACGCAGATCGGTCCCGCCCCGGGCCCGCCGCCGCCGTGCGGTCCGCTGAACGTCTTGTGCGGATTGAAGTGCATCATGTCCGCGCCGAAATCGCCGGGGCGGGCGATGCCGAGGATGGCATTCATGTTGGCCCCGTCCAGGTAGACCAAACCGCCCTGGGCGTGGACCATTTCGGCGATCTCGGCCACCTGCTGCTCAAACAGCCCCAGCGTATTGGGGTTGGTGATCATCAGCACGGCGACCTGTTCCGAGAGGTGGTCCCGGAGGTGGTCCAGGTCGACCAGCCCGGCGGGCGTGCTCCGGACGGTTACCGCCTCCAGCCCCGCCATCCGCGCACTGGCGGGGTTGGTGCCGTGGGCCGTATCGGCCACGATCACTTTGGTCCGCGGCTCGCCCAGGTCGCGAAAGTAGGCGGCGGCGATCATCAGCGCCGCCAGTTCGCCCTGTGCACCGGCGGCCGGCTGCAGCGAGACGGCCGGCAGCCCGGAGATTTCCGCCAGCAGTTCCTGCAGCTCATACAGCAGCTGCAAGAGACCCGGGACCGTTTCATCGGGCTGGTAGGGATGGACGTGCAGCAGTCCGGGCAGGGAAGCCAGCCGCTCGTTCCGCTTCGGGTTGTACTTCATCGTGCACGATCCGAGCGGATAGAAGTGCGTATCGACCGACATGTTGCTGGTGGAGAGGTTCGTGAAGTGCCGCACCAGATCGGGCTCGGCCAGCTCGGGCAGGGGAGGGGGCTGCGCGGCGAGGGTTTCGGGCGGGAGCAGATCGTCGCGGGGCGTGGTTCCCACGTCGGACTCGGGCAGCCGGGCGCCGCCCCGTCCCGGGCGCGACAGTTCGAACAGCAGTTGTGCGGCTTGTTGGTTACGCATGGCCCGCGGGCTCCCTCGCCGGCGCGGCCGCCAGGCCCTGCGCCCACTGGTCAATCTCGGACTTCGTCCGCTGTTCGGTGACCGCCACCAGGAAGCAGTCATCCAGTTCCGGGTACCACCGGGCCAGCGGCACGCCGGCCAGGATGCCGGCGCGGCGAGCGCGCGCCAGCCGGGCGGCGACGTTGCCTTCCAGGTCGCGGACCACGAACTCCTTGAAGAACGGCGCATCCCAGGCCAGTTGCAGACCCGGCGTGCCGGCCACGTGCCGCGCGGCATAGTGGGCCTTGCGGAGGCAGAGGTCGGCCACGTCGCGCAGGCCGCGGGGGCCGACGGCCGCCAGGTAGATGCTGGCCCGCAAGGCCAGGAGCCCCTGATTCGTACAGATATTGCTGGTCGCCTTCTCCCGCCGGATGTGCTGCTCGCGGGTCTGCAGCGTCAGCACGAACGCGCGGCGGCCGCGACGGTCGACCGTCTGCCCCGCGATCCGCCCCGGCACCCGGCGGAGAAACTCCTCGCGGCAGGCCAGAATGCCCAGGTAAGGCCCGCCGAACGACATCGGGTTGCCTAATGACTGGCCCTCCGCGACCACCACATCCGCCCCCAGGTCACCCGGCCGCTGGAGAATCCCCAGGCTGATCGGATCGACCGCCACCACCAGCCGGGCGCCGCGCTGGTGGGCCAGCCGACGGATCTCCGCCACCTCCTCCAGGATGCCGAAAAAATTCGGATGCTGGACGATCACACAGGCCGTCTCGTCATCGACGGCGGCCGCCAGCCGGTCCAGCGGCACCCGGCCTTCGACGGCATCGACCGTGACCAGCTCGGTCCGCAGATTGGCCAGGTAGGTAGCCAGAATCTCGCGATACTCCGGGTGCACGCTGCCGGCGATCACCACGCGCCCCTCCCGCCGGGTGACCGACATGCACATCAGCGCCGCCTCGGCCACGGCACTGCCCCCGTCGTAGAGGCTGGCATTGGAGACGTCCATTCCCGTCAGCTGGCAGATCAGCGTCTGGTACTCGAACATGACCTGCAGGTTGCCCTGGCTGACCTCGGGCTGATACGGGGTGTACGACGTGTAAAACTCGCCGCGGGACGCCAGCGCATCGACCACGGCCGGGATGAAATGGTCGTAGCTGCCGCCGCCTAGAAAGCAGGTTGCCTTCGCGGCGTGCCAGTTCTGCTCGGCCAGCCCCGCCAGGTGCCGCGTCAGCTCGCACTCGCCCATCGCGGGCGGGAGGCGCAGCGGCCCGCGCAGACGCAGCTGCGGCGGAACAACGTCAAACAGCTCGTCGACCGACGCGACGCCAATCGCTTCCAGCATTTCCCGCTGATCTTGCGGCGTGTTGAACAAGTAGGGCATGCGACTTTCCTGTGGGAGCTGGTGCAGGGCCACGAACTGTGAGCGGAACGGCGCCAAATCGGGTTTCCTGCTTCCGGGAGGGCGAGGCTCCCGCCGGTCAACTTTGTCACATCATCGTCGTCTTTCGCACCGCGAACGAACGTCCTTTCGCGGAGCGAAAGGCGACCATCCCAGGCGGGTGCAGTATAGATACGGCAGCGTGCGTTCGGGAGGGCGAGGCTCCCGCCGAGCCGTGATCCCGCTCGACGCGCCGGCTCGGCAGGAGCCTCGCCCTCCCAAGATCGGGCAACTCGGGTGGGCGTGTGCCGGCTCGTACTGCTTTCCCAGGATCGCGCAAGGTCTCTTGGCCGCCGAGGCGGGATGCGTACGTCCTGACCGACGAGTGCATCGTCCAGGTTAAATTTTCGGTTCAGCCGCGGGGCGCTAGCCCCCGGTTTTTCCGGATCAACCGCGGGCTAGCGCGCTCCGGCTGAACCGGGGGCTAGCGCCCTCCGGCTGATTCGCCGAACCCGAACTTTTGAAGTGGACAGAACACTAGTGTTCCTCGGCGCATTGCCGCTCGTACTGTTCGTGCTTCAACAGCGCGCCCAGGCCCGTTTCATCGGTGACGCGGACCTTGGCGATCCACCCCTCGCCGTACGGGTCTTTGCTCAGGGTCTCCAGGTCGCTGGCGAGGCGCGCGTTGACAGCCAGGACTTCGCCGCTCACGGGACTGTACAGATCGCTCACCGCCTTGACCGACTCCACCTCGCCCAGCGGCGCACCGGCGGCCACCTGTGCGCCCACCGCCGGCAGTTGCAGGTAGACCAGGTCGGTCAACTGCTCGATCGCGAAGGCCGACAGGCCGATGGTGGCGACCTTCGCACCGCCTTCCTCGGCCAGGTGCAGCCATTCGTGGGTCTTGCTGTACAGCAGCTCTTGCGGGTTCACGGCGGGGCATCCTTTCGTGACGGGTGGCGTGTGTAGAAAGGCAAGCGGACCACGCGGGCCGGTGCGAGCTGGCCGCGGACATCAATCGCCAACGGCTCTCCCACCCGGGCGTGCCGGGACGGCAGATAGCCCATCGCCAGCGGCCGGTCGAAGGTGGGCGAGAAGGTCCCGCTGGTAATCTCGCCGATCACCGCGTCCCCCGCGAGGATCGGGTAGTGCTCGCGCGGCACCCTCTTGCCGGACAGTTCCAGGCCGACCCGGCGGACCGGCGGCGGCTGGTCGCTCAATCGCGCCAAGGCGTCGCGGCCCGGAAAATCGCGGCCCTCCAGGTCGACAGCGAATTTCAGGCCCGCCTGATAGGGATTGATCTGCTCGGAAAGTTCGTGGCCGTACAGCGGCATCCCGGCCTCCAGCCGCAGGGTGTCGCGAGCCCCCAGGCCCGCGGGGACGGCCCCCCGGGGCTGACCGGCAGCCAGAACCGTTTCCCAGCACGCCTCGGCCGCGGTTGCCGGCACGATCAGCTCCACGCCGTCCTCCCCTGTGTATCCCGTGCGGCTGACAATCCAGCCACCGTGCTCCGCCTCCCAGGTCCGGGCGGAGTAATATCTCAGGCGGTCCAGTTCCAGCGGCACACCAGGCTGGACGGCGGCCAGGGCCTGCGGGCCCTGCACAGCGATCATCGCCGTTTCCAGCGTGCCGTCGTGCAGGCGGACAGCGCCCGGTGCCGGCAGGCGTTGCCGAATCCAGGCGACGACCTTCTCGCGATTGCCGGCGTTGACCACCAGCAGGAAGAAATCCCGGCCGGCGTCCGGCTGCAGGTGATAGATCAGCACGTCATCCAGGATGCCTCCCTGCTCGTTGGTCAGCAGCGAATAGCGGACCTCGCCTGGACCGAGGTCCGACACGCGGCGGGTGAGTAGACGGTCGAGAAACGCCGCGGCGCCGTCGCCCTCGAAGCACAACCGACCCATGTGCGAGACGTCAAACAGCGACATCTGCCGGCGCGTGGCCTGGTGCTCGGCCACGATCGACGCGTACTGCACCGGCATGGACCAGCCGGCGAAGTCGACCATCCTCCCCCCGTGCGCGACATGCCAGGCGTGGAGCGGCGTCTGAGCGGGTCGGCAAGTCATGGAATGATCAACGGCGGTGGTCACCAGCGGCAGGCGTGCTCCGGTCCATATCAGCAGCGGGGCCGGGCCGCCGTTTCGAGGTCGGGGACCATTGCCCGGCGGTAGGAGGAGCCTCCTGACCCGCGAGTATTGTAGCCCGTCGCCCTGTGCTCGCCAGGGGCGGCAGTGTGTGGCGTCCAGGCACCCCATCGATTGCCTGGCGTGAACCTGGGAAACGAGTACGAGCCGGCACGCGCCAACCCGAGTTGCACGAATCTGGGAGGGCGAGGCTCCTGCCGAGCCGGTGCGTCGAGCGGGTTTTCGGCTCGGCGGGAGCCTCGCCCTCCCGAGATTGAGAAAGCGGATTCGCGGCTCGGCGGGAGCCCGGAAGCTACGGGACGAGCTCACGCGAGTCGCACGAATCTGGGAGGGCGAGGCTCCCGCCGAGCCGGTGCGTGGAGCGGGTTTTCGGCTCGGCGGGAGCCTCGCCCTCCCGAGATTGAGAAAGCGGGTTTTCGGCTCGGCGGGAGCCCGGAAGCTACGGGACGAGCTCACGCGAGTTGCACGAATCTGGGAGGGCGAGGCTCCTGCCGAGCCGGTGCGTGGAGCGGGTTTTCGGCTCGGCGGGAGCCTCGCCCTCCCGAGATTGAGAAAGCGGATTCGCGGCGCGGCGGGAGCCCGGAAGCTACGGGACGAGCTCACGCGAGTCGCACGAATCTGGGAGGGCGAGGCTCCTGCCGAGCCGGTGCGTCGAGCGGGTTTTCGGCTCGGCGGGAGCCTCGCCCTCCCGAGATTGAGAAAGCGGATTCGCGGCGCGGCGGGAG
>Ga0209398_1000420_pt1 | contig 26772 bp, 22 predicted proteins | sample AshMeaBigSpring_FD_184125 | JGI IMG/M metagenome (GOLD analysis project Ga0209398, IMG submission 184125) | Groundwater microbial communities from Big Spring, Nevada to study Microbial Dark Matter (Phase II) - Ash Meadows Big Spring (SPAdes)... | ecosystem: Environmental > Aquatic > Deep... | reverse complement strand
AGTTACCGAAATCACTCATCAGCCGCCGGGCGCTAGCCCGCGGTTCATCCGCGAAAGACCGCGGGCTAGCGCCCCGCGGCTGATCCACAAAACCGGTAGGTAATTGTCGTGCAGCGCCTTACGCTTTTGACGGGCGCGCCGCAAGCCGTCCCGGGGCCGGCTCGCAGCCCGTGGCGGCGGACCGGTCGACGCCCATCAGCGGCTCGATCCGCAGGCACTCTTGATCCACCATCACCTTGGCGACTACGCCCTGTGCGCCCGCCGGGCCTTCGATCGCAAACTGGCTCTGTGCATCCTGCACAATGCTGGAATCATCACGCTGCCGCCACCAGCGGGCGGCCTCGCGGGGCAGCGCGTGCCAGCCACCCTCCTCGGCCAGCGCCCGCTCCAAGAACTTGCGGTAAAGATCCAGGCGCCGCGGCGTATTCAGATAGTCCGGATGCGTCAGCATCAGCGCCATGCCGCTCCGCGCCACCAGGTACTGCAGCTTGCGCTCCCAGGCCCGGGGACCGTCGGCCCCCAGGACGATCAGCAGGGTGTGATCTTGCGGCAGCGTGTACGGCAACTCCACGAACTTGCCGCAGATAAACGGCCAGATGCCGCCCACCCCCCCGGGCATCGCCTGGAACGGATCGACGTCGAAGCACGACGCGTCGTACTCGACGTTCAGCAGCTGGAGCCACTCCAGATTGCGATGCACCATCGGCGACCGGAAGCCCACCGCCCCGTAACGCTCCAGCGCCGCGTTGATGTACGCCGCGCGACGCTCGAACGTGCGCCGGGACGCGTAGAGCCGCCCGTCGTGGTTATAGCCATGGATGCCGATCTCGAAGCCCCGGGCCTGCAAGTCGCGCACCAGCCCCATGTCGATCGGGTACTTGTGCGGCACGAGGTTCCAGGAGGAGCGCAGCCCCAGCCGCTCCTCGACGCGGGCCAGTTGGTCGACTTCCCGCAGTCCGGCCGCGGTTTCCACGTCATGGGTCAGAACCAGCCCGAAGCGGGCCCCCCCGGGCCAGGGGTGAATGATCGGGAGCGCGTCCTCGGCATCCTTCACGCTGGCGACCAGCGAGTCCAGGAAATCGCCCGGAAAGTACCAGTCGTCCCCGCGGTCGTCGCTGGTTTTCTGTTTCAGCAGCCGGCTCTGCAGCCGGCGCCGGACGAAACCTGGGATCAACGGCCGCAGCAGGTAGTAGGCGCGGTACCAGGACGACAGGATCGCCCCGCGCGCATCGCGCGCGACGAAATCCTCTGCCACCTGCTGCGCACCAGTACGGGCAATCAGGAAGCGAATCTCCATATTACCTCAGCCTCCTGCGCCTAATACCGGTAACGATACAACATCTCGCCCAGGGCGCGGCAAACTAGCGGCGGCGAACGGCGGATGATGGCGGCGGCGGCCTTCAAGGCCCATGAGTCATCGCCGGTCGGCCGCCCGCTGCCCCGGAAATAGTCGTGATAGACGATCGACTCGACCGCACCCCATTTTCTCTTGTAGCGCCGCAGCCCCTCCTGCTGCTGCTGGGACACGCCGAAATCGAACCGCGCGTGCCCGGACTGAGCAGCCCAGCGGATCGCGTGGTACATCAACCACTCGTTCGGGCGGCACTCCAGCGCCTCCGGCTCCGATGCCCCGTACTTGTAGATGACGACCGATTTGTAGACCAGGAAGACGGCCGCCGCCAGCGGGCGCTCCTCTTGCGACACCACCGCCACGAAGCCCAGCCCGCGTGCCACGATCTCTTCCTGGAGCCGCCGAAAGAAGCCCCGCGGCTGTACCGGCACCCCCAGTTTCCGGCGCGTCCGGAGATGGAGGTCGTAAAATTCGTCCAGGGCCTGCGGGTCGTGGCGGCGGGTCCACTGGAGTCCTCCCTTTTCGGCCTTCCGCAGATTGCGCACCAGGGGCCCGGGAAACTGCCGCTCGATCTGCTCCAGCGGCACCGACAAGTCGAGCTCGTGCCGCACCCAGCCGCTGGGACAGGCATGGCTGGAAAATGGGTGAGCGGTCACGAGCAGGACCAACCGGCAGGCATCCGAACTCACCTGGCCAATCGCTTCCCGCAGAAGGTCCTGGTCGAGGAGCGTGGTAGTCAGCGCCCGCATGCAGTCGGTAAAGGGCAGGCAGCGCCAGATCGGCCTGCGCCAAGTGCCTCCCGACTGCAGAAACGGGAGCCCCGCCAGGATGCGCCCGTCCCGATCGTGAACCGCGACGATCCGCGGGCGCAAGCCGTACTGGTGGACCAGCAACTCGATCCAGGCCCGGTGGTGGAACGGACCGCTCCCCGGATGGTCCTCCACGAATGCCTGCCACTCGTCCAGCGTGATGATGCGCCCGGCGGCAGCCGACGCGCACTCCGGCCGGACGGCGCCCCGCGCGTGGAGCGGCGTTGCGGCTTGCAGCGGAGAATACCGTCGCAGTTTCATAGCCGTCGGGTAGCCGTCGGGACCTGGTCCCCGGCAACGATCTTTATGGCGCTCGAAGGACTTGCGCGCCGCCCCCTCTCGCCGGCACGTAACCGTTCACGGGCCGGGGTCTGGTCCATTTTTCGGCCGATCAACTCGACCTCGCGGAAACGCGCTGGCCGAAAACATGGACCTGACCCCCTGGAATCAGGGAAAATCTTCCACCGGGTTGTGGTTCACGGGCCGGGGCCTGGTCCATTTTTCGGCCGATCAACTCGACCTCGCGGATACGCACTGGCCGAAAACATGGACCTGACCCCCTGGAATCAGGGAAAATCTTCCACCGGGTTGTGAACGGTTACGCCGGCACAATCCGCCTAACGTACCGCCGAAAACGCAGCCAAACTCCGCGTGCCGCAACTCGCCCGCCGGCACACGGCGGGTGCTTGCCACCCTGTGCGGAGTGCGTCGACTACCTGGCTGCCAGCCCGTGTCCGGCGCGCTTGTCCGCGACGGCCTCGACGGCGGAGGGCGCACTCACTCCGGCGGTCGGCAGGTACCTCTCCTCGGCACGATCCAACTCGGCCACGTCCTGCAGTCGGAACACCTCCTCCAGCGGCGCAACCTCCGGTTCGACCGCCGCCAGCGACCGTTCGGCGTGGATCCGCGCCGCCGTCTGCTGCATGGCGCGAATCGCGGACCGCAACAGGTGATTCGCCCAGACGACGACACTGACGCCGGCCTCGACGTACTCCTGCGCGGGCGTGCGGTAGTACTTCGTGGGCACGATGACGGTCGGGCAGGCGCCGCCCCAGGCGGCCAGAAAGGCGAGGATTTCCTGGGCGTCGCTGCGCTTGCTGTGGACCAGGATCGCGTCCGCCCCCGCAGCCGCGTAGGCCTGGGCACGGGTCAACGCCTCGGGCATTCCCAGCCCCGCAATCAGGGCCTCCGTGCGGGCCACGACGCAGAAATCCGCGTCCCGCTGCGTATCTTTGGCTGCCCGGATCTTACCCACGAACTCCTCGAGGTCGGCCAGTTGCTGCTGCTCGCCGTGGAGGAAGGAATTCGTCTTGGGAAACAGCTTGTCCTCGATGCACATGCCGGCCACGCCGCGCTGCTCGAGTTTCCGGACCAGCCGCCGCACGTTATTGAAATTGCCGTAGCCCGTATCGGCATCCAGCAGGATCGGGATCGACGTCGCGTCGCTCATGAACTCGACGACCTCCAACACCTGCGTCCAGCTGGCCTCATTACTGTCCCGCACGCCGAGGGCGGCTGAGATCGCCAGCCCGCTGCCCCAGATGCCGGCGAACCCGGCCTCCTCGACGATCCGGGCGCTCAGCCCGTTGTGCGCCTCCAGCAGGAACTCCGTGGTACCCGACCGGAGCACCTGTTGTAGCCTGGTGGTTTTTCTGGTCATGGCCGGCAACCTCGATCTGTGGTTAGGCGCTGCACGACAATTACCTACCGGTTTTGTGGATCAGCCGCGGGGCGCTAGCCCGCGGTCTTTCGCGAATGAACCGCGGGCTAGCGCCCGGCGGCTGATGAGTGATTTCGGTAACTTATTGTTGAACAGCGCCTTAGGACCCTGCCTGGAGGGCAGGCACGGAACCCTGGCCGCAGAAATCGTCCAGGATCTCCAGCACGCGGCGGCCGATCTGCCGCTGCGAATCATGCGTCATCGCTCCGATGTGAGGCGTCAGGACGACGTTCGGCAAGTCTGCCAGCTGCGAGATCTGCCCCTCACCTTCCCGCTCATGCACGTCCAGTCCCGCACCGCCCAGCCCGCCCGGGCGGGTCAGGGCCGACCGCAGGGCCGCCTCGTCCACCACGCCCCCCCGGGAGAGATTCACCAGGAACGACCCCGGTTTCATCCGCGCCAGGGCGGCGGCGTCAATCAGCCCCCGGGTCGACGCCTGCAAGGGGACATGGATCGACAGAAAGTCCGCCGTCTCCAACACGTCGTCCAACGGGGCCAGCCGGATGCCGTTGGCCCGCAACTCCGCGGCCACTCCCGCGGTGGGATGCTCGACGCAGCCCACCACGTCCATCTCCCAGGCCGCACCCATCCGGCCCACCCGGGAACCGATGTTCCCCGCGCCGACAATTCCCAGGGTCTTGCCCTGCAGCAGGTACCCGTCGACCTGATGCTTGGTCCAGTGCCCACGCCGCAGCTGTTCGTCGGCCACGCGGATCTGCCGCGCCAGCGTTAACATCAGACCAAACGCCAACTCGGCCACAGCCTGGGCACCGGGACCGGGGATGCGCACGAGCGTAATTCCCCGCCGGCCCACATAGTCGAGATCCAGGTTGTCCAAACCCGATCCGGCACGAACCAGCAAGCGCAGCCGGGGAGCCCGTGCCATCAACGCCCCGGAAAGTTCCACCCCACTGCGAAACACCACCACCTCCCGGTCGACGATCGCAGCACGCAACTGGTCGGGCCCGACGTTGCAAGCGCACTGTACGTCGTGGACCCGCCGCATTTCCGCGAGCGCTTGGGGACAGATCGAACTGGCAATCAGAACCTTCATCGTCGGTGCCGCCTGAATGAAATGGGCTTTTTGCGCCGCCGGCAGCCCTTCCTGAGCCTCCCTTGGCAAGTCACACAGCAGACTGAGCCCCCGTCCCCCTCCAGGAACGGGAGAAAAGACGGTAACCGTTCACATCCCGGCGGAGCATTTCGCCGGATTCGAGGGGGTCAGGTACATGTTTTCGGTCTGCGCGTCTTCGCCTGGTCGGGCGGATGGGCCGAAAAATGTACCAGACCCCGGCCCGTGGGCGTGCGGTATGGCCGTCCCGCCCCGTCCGGTGCCGTCCCCGTCCGGGGCGCTGCGCGCGGGCGCGCACCGCCCCTCAGTAGATCCCCCGTTGCCGCAGGGCATGCGCCGCATGGTGATACAGATGCCGTGCCGCGCGATACAGCGGCGCGAATACCTTCCGCTTGGATTCCAGACTTTCCGAGGCACGCTCCTCGATCGGCAGCACGACCAGCTCGGCGCCGAAGCGGGCCGCCAGATCGCCCGCAAACGACCGGAACAGGCCCCGCGTCGGATGGGAATACCCCGGCGAATAACAGAGATACGTGTGATCCGGAATGACGCGAAAGTCACGGGCCAGGAAGTCAGCCACCCGCTGCTGCACCGAGTCGTGCGGATATTCCTGGCTGACCAGACAATCCCAGTCGATGTCCAGGATCTCACCCTCGCGGGGCCCCGCCCACTCGTGCAGCAGTTGGACGTCGTACCGGATGGGCACCCCCTGCCGCCCGGCCAGCCGCAGCGCCAGTCGGTGCGGCACGGCACTCAGATCGGACGTGTACTTGACCGACTTGATGTCGTGGGCCCGGCCACCCGGATCGTCATGAATCCAGCGGACATCGTCCACGATGCCCTCGAGAATTGCAAACGCCAGGTAGTTGCCCTCGTCGAGCTGCGAAAAGCGGTCCCAGATGCGAAAGGCCTGCTGCCGTGCACGGTCGATCAACATGCCGCGCATGTCGCAGTGGAAGTCAACGTGGGCGACCTTCTGCCGGGTCAGCCCCTCCGCGCACCACAAGTGCAGCACCTGATCGTGGTGCTCCACGACGAAAACTTTTTTTGTCCCGCTGGCCGGCCCTGCACAACTCACCGCGAATCCTCTCTGTGTCGTGAACCGACGGTCGCTACGATCGCCCGCCAGCAGTCACGACGGTTCCCCACGACGCAAAATCGGGCGAAGTGATTTCGGCAGGGCGAGGCTCCCGCCGCGGTACCAGGGGGTCAGGTACATGTTTTCGGCCGGCGCGTCTTCGCATGGCCGGGCGGATTGGCCGAAAAATGTGCCAGACCCCACCCGTGGCGGTTCTGGGAGGGCGAGGCCCCCGCCGAGCCGCCGCATCGACATTCTGGGAGGGCGAGGCTCCCGCCGAGCCGAGAATCCGTTCAGCGCGCCGGCTCGGCAGGAGCCTCGCCCTCCCAAGGAGCCTCGTGCTCCCAAGGATCCTCGCCATCTCAAGGAGCCTAGCCCCAAGTTCGTGTGACAATAAACCGCCGCCTCCCGATCATACCAGACGCGTCCTCCGACGGACGGCCTGCAGGGACATGCCCAGAAAATAGGCCGCCCAACCCACGATTCCGAGGAGTTTCGTGCCGTCCTCGCCGAGTGCCCAAAGGGCGTTTCCGACGGTCAACTCGGACCTGTCCCGGGTGGAAAACAGGTCGACGACGACCGAGACGCTGAACAAGCCGAGCGCCAGGAGCAGCCCCGGAGCATTCGTGTGCTGGATGATGAAGCGGGGGAACCGCATCAGGAAGGCCGCGGTCATCAGGGCGTAGCTGGCCAGCACCACATTCTGAGGTATGTAGAGGCGGTTCGGCAGCAGCTGCTCGTGCAGCAGCAGCAAGTCGTCGAACATCAGGATCGCCGTGAGGATGCCGCCTGACAGGAGAAACCGGCTGACTTCTCCCTCGTCCGGGCAATCCCGCAACAGGTAGCCGCTGAAGATGCTCACCGCGGCCGCCGCGCATCAGGCCACGATCCCCAGGTTCGAGACCATGCCGATGTATGCTGCCGCCGGTCGGCTTTGTCACATCATCGTCGTCTTTCGCTCCGCGAAAGACCGTACTTTCGCGGAGCGAAAGGCGACCATCCTCGGCGGGTGCCGTATACATCGGTCCGTCGAGATGGGAGACCGGGTCGATAAGGAACACCCGCAAGGGGATGCCGCTGACCTGCTGGACGGCCACCAGCGCGGCCAACCCCAGCAGGGGTGGGCCGTAGAGCATGGCCAGCGGCTGGAGTTGGCGCCGGCCCTGGCTGGCTAGCGCAGGCAAGAGCGGCTCCAACCGCCCTGGTTGATTCCTTCCTTCTCTGATCCCGATCATCGTCGCGCCGTCCGAGCCCGGCGTGCCTCGCCCATGCGGGTTCGCAGGCGGTGTAACGGCCGAGTCGCCTTCGGCTCCGGCGTCCCGGGTTCACCGACTGCCGGGAGGGCGCAGTGTTGCAAGATCAGTCCCTGGACCTCCGCCACCACCTGCTCCAGCGGCTGTCCCGCGTCAATGGTGCAGAAGCGCGGCACGAACTCGCGTTGCGCCAGCAGCTGGGCGCGATTCTCCTCGAGGTACTCCCGCGAGACCTCCTGTTTGCGGGCGTACAGCATCTCCACCGGGGCGTCGAGAAATGCCACCAGGTCGGGACGGGGATAAGCGCGCCGCAGGAACCAGCAGTTCAGCCGATCGGAGAGTGGCCGGTGGGCCAGCTCCGCGGGGCAGGGACAGCAGTCGAAGAGGAAGTGCCGGTCATAGAGGACGATATTCCCCCGCAGCTGCCAGAACCAGGACACACACTGGCGATACGACTGTTCCGCGATACGCGACACCAGCCGTGCCGCTGCCGCCAGCTTGCCGCGCTGGACCGTTCGGTGCGACAGCCCGTGCAAGGTGATCTGGGATGGGATCGGCTGGCCCGTTTGCCGCAGGACGCGCCGGAAGCGCCAGACCTTGAGCCGGTGAATCAGGCGGGAGGTGGGCAGGGCCACGTTGCTCGACTCGATGCTGATTCCCATGTAGAGGTACTTCAACGGCAGCGGGCAGGACGCGAGCAGCCGCTGGGCCACCGCCGTCTTCCCCGCGCCGTCCGGGCCGATCAAGGCGACCGTCCGGCAACGCCGGCCGCCGCCGGCCAGCGCCGGCTGTGGCGACGGCACGGTCCCGGCCGGCTCAGCCATCGCACTTCCTGCAGAAGAAGATGTTCTCGTTGTCCAGCAGCCCGTAGCGGGCCCGCTGCTGGTCGTCGACGCTGTCGGCCGCATCCAGGGTGACCTGGAAGCCCGGCGCCTGGAGCCGCTCGACGAGGTCCCGGCCGTAGAGGCGCACGTGCTGCTCCTCGCCAAAGGCCTCCCGCCGCGCCGCGGGGCTGCGAATCGCGGCGTCCTCGTACGTCTCGCGGTCCGCCCGCCAGGGCACCGAGATCAGGGCCCAGCCGCCCGGCTGGAGCACGCGATACAGCTCGGCGATCGCGCGCCGATCGTCCTCCACGTGCTCCAGCACATGGATGCAGAGGATGGCGTCAAACGTATTCTCGGCAAACGGCAGCGCGGTGAACTCGACCAGCTGCGTGAGGTTGGGGCAAGGCATATTGTCGACGCCCACGTACTCCAGCTGGGGCATCCGCACGAAGCGCCGCGAGAACGCATACTTGGGCGACACGTGCAACAGCCGCAGGGGTGCGGAGAGGAGGTTGGTTCTCTCCGCGAGATACAACCAGATGCGGCGATGGCGGGCCTTGGAGTTGCAACGGGGACAATAGCCATGACGGCGCGGCCAGAGGGACAGCCCCCCGTGCGTGAAGGTCCGCAAGCGCCAGCCGCAGCAAGGACACGTATACCGCCGCCCGGCGAACAGGAGGGCCCGGCAGGCCATCAAGCTGTCGATGACGCGTTGGGCCAGCGGGCGCTGGGCGGCCTGGAACAGCCAACCGATCAAACCAGACGATCCTCGGGGTAACCGTTCACAGCCCGGCAGAGAATTTTGCCTGATTCCAGGGGGTCAGGTCGATGTTTTCGGCCAGCGCGTATTTGCGCGGTCGAGTCTGTCGGCCGAAAAATGGACCAGACCCCGACCCGTGGAGAATTTTGCCTGATCCCAGGGGGTCAGGTCGATGTTTTCGGCCAGCGCGTAATTGCGAGGTCGAGTTTGTCGGCCGAAAAATGGACCAGACCCCGACCCGTGGAGAATTTTGCCTGATTCCAGGGGGTCAGGTCCATGTTTTCGGCCAGCGCGTAATTGCGAGGTCGAGTCTGTCGGCCGAAAAATGGACCAGACCCCGACCCGTGAACGGTTACTCCTCGGGAATCAGCCTACGACGGAGGCAACGACCGCGCCTTCCTCTTCCGCGGAGAGAAGGCCGACAGGAAGGCGGACCCCAGGTCGCCCAGGAACGGCCAGGGGTCGCGCCAGGAGGCCAGGGCGTAGGCCTTCTTGCCGCGCAACGACCGCCGCCACTGACGCAGCGTCAGTTCGCCGCGCCGCCAGTAGCAGAAAGCCGACTGCAGATCCTTGCGCAGGTGGACCCATTTAACGCCCCGGTACTGCTGCTGCCGGTTCGCAGGCAGGGGCCGCTGGAGAGCATCGCAGTAGGCGGTGTACAGAAGCTCGACGCCGCCCGCCTCGGCAATCGCCGAGCGACCGGTCGGCCGCCCGATATTCGGCTCCACGATCAGATACCTCCCGCTGCGGCGATCCTGCTTCATTTCCAGATAGCCGAGCCCGTGGTACCGCACCAGGCGGAACAGGCGGATCGTTTCGTTCAAGACCGTGTCGTTGCGGCATTCCTCACCCAGCGAACTGATCCCCGTTTCGGGCGGCCACTGGCGGATCTTCTTGGCCACGAAGGTCACCAGCGGTTCCCCCTGGGCATCGAAATAGCAGTTGCAGGAATACAGGTCGGCATCGCTGCCGTCGATCCACTCCTGGACCAGCACGCAGTCGGTCCAGGCCCGGCACTGCCGGTAAACGCTCGCCAACTGCTCGGGGCTGTGGACCTTGAAGGCCTTGTGCATGGTCCGGCACTCCCAGCGATCGGCCGAACTGCTCCGCGGCTTCAGCAGGCAGGGATAGTTCGCCTCCCGGCTGGCGACCTCCAGGTCGCGCTCGTCCTCTACGATCCAGGTCGTCGGAATCGGCAGACCGTGCTGCTGGGCAAAGATGGCGAAGCGCACCTTGTCCATCAAGGTCTCCACGACCTCCTCGCTCGGCAAGAGCACATGGTAGTACGGTGCCAGGAGTTGGCGGTTCCGGGAAACCAGCTGGACGCTGTTGTCTTCGCTGGGAAACAGCACCGCCTTCTGCCCAAGTCGCGGTCCGAGGTCCAGCAGGTGCTCGATCAACCGCTCGTCGTGGGTCGGGGCGATGATGATCTTCCGGCAGGCGTTGGTGTGAGCCAAGGGCGAACGGCGGTTGGCCGCAATCCCAATCACCGGAACGCCGCGCCGCTGGAGAATTCGCGCCGCCTGCAGCCCCTGCATGCTGTCCAGGCCGACCACGACGGCCGCCGGCTCGTGCCATTCGGGGCCGTTCAGCACCTTCCGACTCGCCCTGGGGCCCTGCCCCGGCTGAGTCGATCGTTCCTGCGCGCCGTTCACCTCGCCGTGCGCCTCGCCAGGCTGGCCGATTTGCTCGGCCAATACCGGCGTACCATCGCCGCCTTGTCTCTGTTTACGCAACATGTCAGTTCGTCCGGAAACGATAGACGGCGTGGCGAATCGTGGGCCACGCCAGGAGCCGCTCGCCCACCAGACCGTAAACGTGGCGCCAAGCGGGATTGAGAATGTAACAATACGTAGGGGGGCGCAGGCAGATGCTGCCCCCCATGCGGAGCTTGTAGGCGGTCGGCGACTGGACGTAGGCCTCGGGCAGGCCCTGACCGCGCAGAACCGCCTGGGCGGCGTCCGGTTCGATCCCTTCCAGGTCATAGTACCGGTACCCGTGCGCCTGGCCCCACTGGATGGTCGCCCAATCGAGGGCCTCGTTGGGCCTCAGCCGCGCGTGCTGGCCCGACCAGCCGATCTGCTTGGCGATGATCGAATCGCCAAACGCCACCACGATCTGTGCCGACACGGCCTCGTCCCCCACCTGGCTGATGAACAGCCGCAAATAGCCGGCCGGGTGCAGTTCGTCCCACATCCGCTCGAAGTAATCGCGGCCAAACGGCGTAAAGCCGCGCCGCTGGCCGGTCGCCTGCAATAAGCGATGGAAGGTCGGCAGATCGTCGCGTGACCCCTCGCGCACGCTGATCCCGTTGCGCTGGCTGCGGCGGATGCCGTGCCGCATTCCCTTGGACATGCGGGCCAGGAGCTCCTCCGGATCGTCTGCCAGGTCGATCTGCACGGTGGCCGAGGGGGCAAGCTCCGTCGGCCAGATCCGGAATCCCCACTCGGGGAGCCTTTCCGCCAGGGCCTCCCCATCACTGGGTGGCTGGACGAGCAGCAGCCGGACCCGGTTGGCGCGGGCCATGGCGCACAGGCGGCCGATGATCTCCCGCTGCAATTCCCGGTCGTCGCCCGCCACGACCGGGCCCTTGGGGACGTAGCCGATCTTGCCCACCAGCCGCGCGCGTCGGATCAGCATCTGCGCGCCGCCCACGATCTGCTGATCCTCCGTGACCAAAATCCGCCGCGTCTCCCAGCCGGCGGCGGCCTTCACGTTGCCCCAGAGGCTCAACTGCACGTGATGCCCCGAAGGGCTGTTGGCCAGGAAGGTGTCCCAGCGCGGATCGTGAGTCCGCTCGGACAGTTCAAACGCCCGGCACGTCTGCGTGGTCGTGGACATGTTGCCTCGCCGCTCCAGCGGCTAACGGGTAGCCCCCACCTCCGTCGTGCCCGTCAGCACAGGCTCCCCGGGGCCCCGGGCCGTGGCCTCTGCCGAAGTCGACCGTGCCCGGCACAGTCGCCGGTAAGCCTCCAGCAGGTGCTGCGCCTGGTGCCGCCATTCCAGCCGTTCCTCGATGCGCCGCCGGCCGCGGGCGCCCAGCGCCGCGCGGGCCGCCGGGTCGTCCATGAGCGACATGATCTGGCGGGCAAAATCCAGCTCATTATTGGCTTGGGCATACAGCGCCGCCTCACCGGCCGTGACGCGGTGCTCAGGCAGGTCAAAGGCGACGATCGGCTTGCCCAACGCCATGTACTCCATCAGCTTGATCATCGTCGAGCGGTCGGTAAAGGGATTGGAGGGATCCGGATCGACGCAAATGTCAGCCGTCGAGAGGTATCGCATCAGTTCCTCGTCCGAGACCCGCCCCGCGAACCACACATGGTCATCCAGCTGCAGCTGCGCCGCGAGGGCCTTCAGCTTGTCGAAGGCGTCGCCCCGGCCGACCAGCACGCAATAGAAGTCGCTCCGCCCGCAGTCGTCGATCAGGTGCCGCAACGCCCGCAGCAGGTAGTCCAGGCCGTCCTGGAATCCCATCTCGCCGACGTAGCCGATGATGGTCGGCGCCTTTTGCCGCAACTGCTGGTCCGGCGGCACGAGCCGCACGCGGGCCAGGTCGGGCCCGTTCCGCACCACCGTGATCCGGCTTTCCGGCACGCCGCAGCGCGTCATCTGCATCGCTTTGTACGATTCGTTCGTCGCGATCACGTGGTTGGCCAGCCGGCAGGAGAGCCATTCCAGCCCGACGAGCACCCGGTGCACGAGAGAACTGCCTTGCCCGTCAAATCGTGCGTGGTACATCTCCGGCGAAAGGTCGTGATGATCGAAGACGAACTTCTTCCCCAGCAGCCGGAAAAATCCCCCCAGCAGGACGAACGTATCGGGCGGGTTGTGGGCGTGCACCACGTCGAATCCATGCCGGAGGAGAATCCATAGCGACAGCAGGAAGGAGACCGACATGCAGTAACCATATTCCCAGGCGTATCCCCAGAGTCCCTGTCCCCCGCGCGGCGCCGGAAAGCGGTAGACCCGCACGCCGAAGATCTCCTCGTACCAACCCTGCCCGCGCCCCGCCGGCGCGATCACGGTTACGTCGAACCCGGCCTCCACCAACGTGGCCGCCTCGCGGCGCACCCGGTTGTCACCGGGAAAGCGCGAGTTCTCCAACAACATCAGGACCCGGCAGGTCGTATCCGCCGCAGCATTTGTTCGCGATCTCATGGCAAGCTCACGCCGGGACACCGGTAGGGTGTCGAGGAAAAAGGAAGGGAAAGGTCAAACATGCACCCCGGGGGTAACCGTTCACGGGCCGGGGTCTGGTACATTTTTCGGCCAATCCGCCCGACCCGGCGAAGACGCGAAGACCGAAAACATGTACCTGACCCCCTCGAATCCGGCGAAATGCTCCGCCGGGGTGTGAACGGTTACCCCCGCGGAGACAACACGCGTCGTGCTTTCCGCCGGCACGGCGGTCGGTCCAGGTCCCGGAGCCAGGGCCGCGGGAGGGAACGCCGGTAACCGTTCACGGGGTGGACGCCAGATCTGCCGACCCCAAGGGGGCAGGCACATTTTTCGGCGGCAGCGCCGCACGATGACGAGCGGTCTTCCCGCCGAAAAATGAGCCAGACCCCGGCCGGTGAACGGTTACAAACGCGGGAACTCACCAGCAGATGCCTTCATAATGCCGACCGTTCCGGTCCTGGCCCGGCCGGCAGACTCCGGCCAGGTCGATCAGGACCTGGTTCTCGCGGCGCATGGCGGCCAGCTGGCGAAAGGCCGCGTCGCCATTGGCGATCACCAGCACGTCCGAACAGTCGACCACTTCATCCAGGGAGGGCCGCATCAGCGAGGCAATATGCGGCAGCTCCCGCTCGAGAAACAGCTTGTTGGCCCCGATCAGCCGTTCCGGCTGCACGTTTGCGTCGAAGACGCGAACTTGGAAGCCGCGGCCCAGGAGCGTCTCGACCAGCGGCACCACGGGGCTCTCCCGCACATCGTCCGTGCCCGGTTTGAAGCTCAAACCGAACACGCCAATCCGTTTGCGGCCGGTCTGCTCCACCAGGGCGATCCCCCGGGCGACATGCTGCTGGTTGCTCCGCATCGCGGCGGCCAGCAGGGGGCACTCCACGTCGTCCCGCCGCGCCTGGTGCAGCAAGGCCCGCAGGTCCTTGGGCAGGCAGGAGCCGCCGAAGGCGAACCCCGGGCGGAGATAGGCCGGCGAGATGTTCAACCGCCGATCCTGGCAGAAGATCTCCATCACCTCGCGGCCATCCACGCCCAGGGCCTTGCACAGCGCCCCGATCTCGTTGGCAAAGACCACCTTCACGGCATGGAAGGCGTTGTTCACGTACTTGACCATCTCGGCCGTGCGGAGCGACGCCCGTACACTGGGGGCCGCGATCGCGCGATACATCTCGGCCACGGCATCGCCGGAGCGGTCGTCGAGCTGACCGATCACGATCTGGCTGGGCTGGTCGTAGTCGGCGATGGCACTTGCCTCCCGGAGAAACTCCGGGTTCATGGCCACGCCGAACTGCTCGCCGGCCAACAGCTGCGAGTGCGCCTGCAAGATGGGGATCAGCCGGTCGTCCACCGTGCCCGGCAGGACGGTGCTCCGCACCACGACCACATGGTACCGCCGCTTTTCCGCCAGGGCCTCGCCGATCTGCCGGCACACGTTCTCCACGTATTGCAGGTCCAGGCTGCCGTTGCCGCTGCTCGGCGTGCCCACGCAGATCAAGCTGACGTCCGTCCCGAGGACCGCGGACCGGGCGTCCCCCCGGGCCGCGAGCCGCCCCGCCTGCACGCTCGCCCGCACCAGTTCCTCCAACCCCGGCTCCATCACGGGCGCGCGGCCGGCGTTGATCGTGTCGACCTTGAAGGGGCTGACGTCCACGCCCGTCACCTCGTGACCGTCGCGCGCCAGGCAGGCGGCGGAGACGGCGCCGACGTATCCCAGTCCGAAAACGCTGATTTTCATCGCTCTGACTCGGTTGCCACGGGAAGAGAGAAGGGCGCGGTCCGGGAAGGATGCGCCGACCGGTCGATATAGATCTGCTGCCACAATTCCAGGCTGGCCAGCCCCCAGATCAAGGCACCATGGTCGGCAAAACCCGACTCATGTTGGCCGAGCAGCCGCTCCACGTAGTCCAGGTCGAACATCCCCCGCCGGCGGAGCGTCTCCGGGGCCAGCAGGTCGCGGATGAAGGGCCGCGCCTCGTGCCGCATCCAGGACGAAATCGGGATCGGAAAGCCTTGCTTCTTGCGCTGGATGATGGCGGCGGGCAGGTACTTCGCTGCCACCCTCTTCAGCAGGTGCTTGCGGCTGAGCCCGTGCAGCTTCAGGCGCGGGGGCAGTCCGCAAGCGAACTCGACCAGCTTGTGGTCGAGCAGCGGCACGCGGGCCTCCAGCGAGTTCGCCATGCTCAGCTTGTCGCCGCGGAGCAGCAGGAAATCGGGCAGCCAGAGCTTGCTGTCGACGTACAACATGCGGTGCAGCGGGGCCGCGGCGTCGGACCGGGCCAGCTCGCGGGCGAAGACCTGCTCCGCGGAGCGGCAATCGAGTTTCTCCGCGCTGCGGCGGCCCAGCAATTCGGACTTCATGTCCCGGTTGAACAGGGGAAACCAGTTGGCCAGCCGGGCCGCCTCGTCTCGCTGGCAGAGCGCGTACAGGGCGATCTTGGCCCGCCGCATGCGCGGCAGGCTGCCCGCGGCGGACAGGGCCAGCGACTTGAGGGGCCGCGGCAGGGATCGCGTCAGAGGCGAGAACCGCTCGCCCGCGTAGCGGGCGTAACCGGCAAACAGCTCGTCGCCCCCCTCGCCCGACAACACCATCTTCACGTGCCGCGCCGCCAGCTGCGACACCGCGTAGGTGGCCAGCGTCGCCTGGTCGGCGATCGGCTGGTCCAGGTGCCAGATCACCGTCTCCGCCAGTCCCGCCAGGTCCTGGGGACGCATCACGATCTCGTGATGGTCGGTCTTGAACTCGGCGGCCACGAGACGGGCGTAAGGCAGCTCGTCCGCCTCGCCCTCCCGGCACTGGAAACCGACCGAGAAGGTCTTGACCGGCTCGGTGAGCATGCGGCTCATGAGGGCCACCACCGTGCTGGAATCGACCCCGCCGCTGAGGAACGCGCCGAACGGCACGTCGCTTTGCAGCCGCAGCCGCACCGACTCGTGCAGCAGCTCGTCCAACCGTTGCGCCGCCTCGTGCTCGTCGATCCGGCTCGTATCGCCCGCCGCGAAGGACAGGTCCCAATACGCCTGGATGCGAACTTCACCCCGCTCGCAGGTGAGCGTGTGCCCGGGCGGCAGCGACGAGATTCCGGCGAACATCGTCTGCGGCGCTGGGACGTACTTCAGGGAAAGGTAGTTGCTGATGCCGGCCAGATCTTCCCGGGCCTCGACCTCCGGGTGTGTCAGCAGCGACTTGATCTCCGACCCGAACACCAGCGCCGCCCCGGCGCGGCAGTAGTACAGCGGCTTGACTCCCAGCCGGTCGCGGGCGAGGAACAGCCGCCGGCGGGGAGCGTCCCAGATGGCCAAGGCGAACATCCCGCGGAGATGATCGACGCAACGCTCGCCATACTGCTCGTACAAGTGCACGAGCACCTCGGTGTCGGAGGCGGTTTCGAAGCGATGCCCCTGGGCCAGCAGGTCCCGCCGCAGGTCGCGATAGTTGTAGATCTCGCCGTTGAACACGACGGTCACGCCGCCGTCCTCGCTGCTGATCGGCTGATGGCCGCCCGCCAGGTCGATGATGCTCAGCCGGCGCATGCCCAGCCCCACGCCGTCGACGACGTGGAAACCGTCGTCGTCGGGCCCCCGGTGGACGATGGCCCCGGCCATCTCTTCCACGATCCGCCGAATCTCCGCACTGGAGCGGGCCGGGTCGAGCGTGCCTGCAATTCCGCACATGTTCGTTCAGCGCCCCGGGTATACCCTGGCTTCAGACCTTCAGGGCCGCGACACGATCCTCGCGGGCCGCCCCCGCGGGCCGGCACGGCGGACCCACGCTCCCGTCCCGAGCCACCAACTGCTCCAGGATCGACGCCGTCCGCTGGGCGTTCCGCGGGGAAAAGACCCGTTCCGCGATCTGGCGGTTGGCCGCGCCCAGCCGATCCCGCAGCGACTGCGACCGGTAGACCTGGTCGATCGCCTGGGCCAGCGCGTCGACATCGTTCTCGGCGACCAGCAGCTCGTTCAGCACGCGGGGAATCTCCACGTGGCGGGTCGTGATGACCGGCTTGCCCACCGCCATCGCCTCGATAATCACGTTGGGAAACCCTTCCGCCACACCGTGCCGGTCCACGCGGCAGGGCAAGCAGAAGACATCGCAGGCATGAAACACGGCCCGCAGGGCGGTGCCGCTCAGGCGGCCGAAGAAGGCGACCTGGTTCTCCAATTGCAACTCGTGGACCAGGCCCTGCACGTCGACGCTTTCCGCCTCGACCCCTTCATCGCCCACAACCCAGATCTCCAACTGCTCGTTGGCCAGCTGCTGCACGGCCCGCAGGAGAATCTCATGGCCTTTGCGCTCCACAAAGAACGCCACGATCAGGATCACGAACTTCCGGGCGGGCCGGTAATCTTCCAGGTCGATGCTGTAGCGGACAATCGTCACGTCGGCCGGGTCCAGGCCGTACTTCTCGTGCAGGTACTCGCGATTGTGCTCCGACACGGTAATCACCTGGTCGCACGCGCGCAGGGCGTGCTGGAACAGACGCGGATTCGGGTTGGCGTACAACTCGTAGGCGTGGACGGTCACGGCCAGGGGCTTGTTCAGGAGCCGCTTGCAAAAATAGCCTACGAAGAACTTGCGGTCGCCGAAGGTGGCATAAATCACGTCCACGTCCGGCATCGCCCAGGCAAAGTCGCAGGCGACGAAGAAATCGATGACGGCCCGCATCCGGATGGCATGCGCCAACAGGCGGAAATAGGTGCGGGGGGCGCGGCAGGCATGGTAGGGCTGCAGCAGCAGCACGCGCCAGGGCGACCAGGAGTGCACGCGCCAGCTGGGGCGCGGGTTGTAGCTGCCGGGGCGGGCCTTGGTGGCGAAAAGGTGAATCGACGCGCCGCCCTGCTCGAGGAAACACAGCTCGCGGTAGATGAACTGCTCCAACCCCCGTTTCATCGATGCGATGGCCGCGATCTTCATCGTGCTGCCGTGTTCCTGAGAATGGTTCGCCCTGCGCGGGCCCCTGGGGGCCGCGGCCGGTCAGCCGCCGCCCTGCACGACCGGTGCGCTGCCAAGGGCGGGCGGGCTCGCGGCGGTCCGCGGCTGCTCCGACGCTCCGCTCCGCAGGCCCTGAGCTGCCGGCACGGGATCGTCCAGCAGCAGGTGCAGGAGGATCATGGCCAGGTATCGGGGATAGCTGCGGCGGTCGCGGAGCACCCGGTAGTCGCCTTGCGAGTAGGGAAAACTGCCATCCCCCCGCTGCCAGCGCCTCAGGCGGGCATAGCCGCGGTCCGCCAGCGGGCCGCAGTCCGCCGCGCCCCGTTGCTGGGCGGCGCGGAAAGCGGCCGCCAGGACGGCCGTATGGTAAACCACCGTCCGGTACCGGTTGTCGCAGGCGAAGTAGGCGCTGCCGCCGGGACGCTGGCCACCCCGCAGGAAGCGCAGCAGCCTGGCCGCCAGCGGCGGGAGCCCGGTCTGGCCCTGCAGCTGGAAGTAGCGCGTCAGATCCAGGAACTCGAAGGCGTTGTACTGATAACACTGGAAATGGACGCGCCCCCCCTGGCGAGCGTCCGGGGCTACGTAGGGAAACTCGCCGCTGTCGCGCTGCGCGCGCTGCAGGAACAGGAGCAACCCGGGGACGTGCTGCAAGTAGTCCGGGTCGCCTGTCAGCTCGGCCAGTTCGGCCAGGAAACGCAAGACCATGACCGAGTTGTTCGGCACCCGGGCCCGACCCAGGTTGGCAAAATAGTTGATCGCCAACTCTTCGCCCACGCGTTCGAACTTGATCGTCTCCACCAGGCACTGGTGCCAGCGCAAGGCCCCCTGCAGGAACTCGCGATCCCCCGTCTGGCGATACGTTTCCACCAGGCCCAGCGCGCTCCAGGTCCCCTCGGCCGTGGCCACCCGACCCTTCCACTCAGGGTTGGGGTAAACCCAGGCACCATCCGCCCGCTGGCACGCCAGGATGTACCGCGCACAGGCGACCGCCACGTCGCGACAGTCCGCCTCGCCCGTACGATCCCAGAGGAGCCAGTTCGCCAGCACCCAGTATCCCTGGGCCTGCATGTAGACAAGGTCATCCCGCCAGGGAAGGAACCCGAGATAACTCTTCAGGAACCGACCGATACGCGAGTTGAAGCGAATACCCGGATCGGGGCCGATCAGCCGGTGCTCGCGCCAATGGTGCCGCAGCAGGTACGCGTGCAGGCGACGTGCCGCTTCGTAGCCGCTGAAATCTAACGCCATCACGCACTCCGCCTTTCGCCGTGGCTCCGCACCGCTTCCTGCAAGAGCTCCTCCATCCGGGGCGCCACCGCATCCCAGCCGTATTCCCGGACCGCCTCCTGGCCGTGCGCGCTGCAGCGCTGCCACAGCGCGTCGTCCGCGCGGAGCCGCCGCAGATGTTGCACGAGTTGTTCCACCTGCCCCGGTTCGAAGAGCAGTCCGGTCTCCTCGTGCCGAACGACGTCCGGCATGCCACCCGTGCGCGTCGTGACGACCGGCACGCCCTGCGCCATCGCCTCGAGAATCACGTTCGGCAGACCCTCCAGGTAAGACGGCAAGACCAGGAGCCGCGCCTGCTGCAGGTAGCCGGCCACCTCCTGCGGAGCCACCTTGCCCACGAACTCCACAGGCAGGCCTGCCGCCATCTCCTCCAGCCGGGGGCGCTCGGGTCCGTCGCCCACGATCACGGCCGGCGCATCAGGCAGGCTGCGCAGCGCCTGGAGCAGGTCGGCCACGCCCTTGCCGCGGATCAAGCGTCCCACGTACACGATCTTGTCGCCGCGGGCCGGCGGACCGAACCTCAGATGGACACCGTTGGGGATCACCGCCACCTTGGGGCGAATCACCTCGAACAAGCTCTGCCGGCCCGCCCGCGCCAGCTGATCCTGCAGGTCCTGCAAGATCCGCGGGGATTGCACGATGATCCGCGCCGCTTTCCGATAGACCCCCGGGGCGAGCCGGCGGTTGGCCAGCGACAGGTCCAACCGGTACTCCACATCCCCGCGGATCGAAACGACGGCGGGAATCCCCAGTAAACTTTGGGCCACGGTGCCGACGTAGCCGCTGCTGAGCGTCTGGTAGCACAGCAGCACGTCGAGCCGGGGGGTGTGCCGGCGGATCTGGTGTACGGCCGATATGACATCCCAGGCCATGCGGGCCTTGGGCAACGGCAGCGCCCGGCGGCGATGGATCGTATACCCGTCCTGTTGCTGGACAAACGGACGGCCATTGAAACGTCGCGTGAAGACCGTCACTTCGTGCCCGCGGGCTGCCATGACGGCCGCCACCTGCTGGGTTTGCAGCTCGGCGCCGGCATTCACATCCGGGGGAAAGGTGGTATGCAACAAACCGATCTTCATGCGCTGGCACTCCGCCCCGGCACGGAGGCCGCGTGATCGCCGCTCCGGCCGCCGGTCATCGACCGGCTGCCGTCCGGCGGAATCGCCACCAGGAGCCGGCCGGCTGAACAGGTCAGGATCATGCCAGTCCATTCAGGAAGTAACGGCGGCCGTACCATGGGGCGAGAACAGGGCGGTCCCCGCTCGGGTCCCCGCCCGCAAGGCTTCATAGAGGCGGAGGTAGCGATCGCACACCGACCGGATCGAAAAGTCCCGCTCCACGCGCTGCCGCGCCCGGGCGCCCATCTCGATTCGCCGGGCATAGTCGCCCATCAGCTGGCGCAGCGCCTCCGCCAGGGCCCCTGGATTTCGCGGTTCGACCAGCAATCCCTCGCGCCCCGCCTCGACGGTCTGCGGGATGCCTCCCACGTGTGTGGCCACGATCGGCAGCCCCGCGGCCATCGCCTCCAAGAGGGCCAGCGGCTGGCCTTCCCGCGTGGACGACATGGCGAAGATGTCGAAACCCGCCAGCCAACTCGCGACATCCCGCTGGGAACCGGGCAGGGTAACACAGGTCTCCAGCCCGAGATCAACGACCTCCTGCTGCAAACGGCCGCGCTGGGGCCCGTCGCCCAGCAGGCAGAGGCGAAATGCCGTCCCGCCCTGCCGCAGTTGGGCGGCGGCTCGCAGCAAGGTCGAATAGTCCTTCTCCTCCACGAACCGCCCCACCGTTCCGACCACCGGTGGCTGCCGATCGGGTCGGACCAGGGCGGGCGGCACGTACGTCCCGTTGGGGATGCAGCCCAGTTTCTCCGCGGCGATTCCGTCCAGGTCGCGGCGCACCCGGAGAATCTCCTCCGACACGCAGATGCGGGCGGCCGCGACCGGTGTCACGATCGCCCGCTCGACCCAGCGGTGCCGCGGCCGCTTCCAGGGATCCGTGCCATGCTCGCTGGTGACCAGCACGGGCCGCCGATGGAAACGGCACGCCAGCGCGCCGTACATGCTGGCCCAGTAGGCGTGGGTATGCAGCACGTCCACCTGCAGCCGGCGCAAGAGCGCCGCGATCCGCGCGACCTCGTACGGTAACTTGCGGAGGCGCGCGGGAATCCAGTGCACCTCGATCTCCGCATCCAACTGGTCAGCCAGCCATCCCGCGCCGGGGGATTGGAGAACGACCGCGAACTTGTGACGACACGGCAGGGCATTCAGGAAGTTGACATACTGCCGCTCGGCCCCGCCCATGTTCAGCGTGGCAATCATGTGACAGACCCGCAGCGGACTTGGCGCGGGACGCTCCAGGACGGACGCACCGCCGGCGGGCAGGTCCCGGCGCGCGAGGGTGTCACACCCTGGCTGGATCGGCGCCTCCGTCAGTTCCCTCACGCGAGACTCCTCTTCACGCGCCTTGCGGCAGGCAGCTTGGACGGCGCGGGCTCCCGGCCGGGACGAAGCGCGTCACGTGCGTGGCAGGCGACGGATGGTCGCAGCGGCGTCGCGGGGCAACGCGCGGTGGTCCTCATGCCGCTGTCCTTCTGCGCAGCAGGAAGTCGGTGGCCAGCGTCAACTCCCGGGTCCGCAGTCCCAACGAGATCGATCCGTAGACGGCGGCACCGAGCACCAGACCACCCACGCAGTGCAGCAGCGGAGGCAGGAGCAGCTGCTTCCCCATCAGCACGACGGCCAGATAGGCTCCGAGCGACGCCAGCGCGACCTTCCCCAGGGTCTGTGCCAGGTGCCACCCTCCAATTCCCCCCAGGCGTCGCCGCAGGAGGAACAGCAGCAGCATCCCCGAAACCACATGTTGCAGGGCCGTGGCCAGGGCAATCCCGCCCACGCCCAACGGCCCGATGAGCGTCAGGTTCAGGACGACCTTCGACACGAGGTTGCTCCCGCCGCCCAGCAGGGCTGGTGTGCGTGGATCCTGGATCGACTTGAAGATCGTGGCCAGCACGCTGGCAATCGTGAGGGGAATCATCCCCAGGATCAGCACGCCAAACAGTTCCGACGTGGCGGCTGTGGCCTGAGCATCGAACGCCCCGTGCTCAAAGAGAACCTGGATGATCGGCACGCGCAAGGCCGAGAGGACCATCGCCAGTGGGGCGCTAAGAAAGATCATCAGGCCCAAGAGACGCGAAACCGCCAGGCGAAACGTGGGCCGATCGTATTCCAGGGCATTCCAGGCCAGGGTCGGCAGCAAGGCCGTGATCAGGCTGAATAGACCGAACCGCGTCGCCATGGCGACCGGGCGGCCGGCGAAGCTGAGGGAAGCCACCGACCCCTCGGAAAGTGCCGACGCCATCGACTTGTCGATGACGGGGATGACGCCGCCAATCAACCCGCCCACGATCCCGGGAACCAGCAACCTCAGGAAACGGCGGAACTGCCGGCCGTTCACCGCCCAGACCGTCGGGCAGTACACAAAACCCTGCCGGCGCAGCCAAAACGCGGCCCACACGACCTGGACCAGGCCACCCACCACCAGTCCCACCGGCAGGCAATAGATGCCCAGCCAGGGCCGCAGGACAAGGATCGCGCCGATCACTCCCAAGGCCAGGAAAACGGTGGAGAACTGGGACGCCAGGAATCTCCGCTCCGCTTCGAGAAACGCCTTGAAAATCTGCCATAACCCCGCCAGCACCACCAATGGCGCCAGCATCCAGAGGACATGCGTCATGAGTGCCTGGCCCGCCTGGTCAAATCCCGGGGCCAGCCACGCGCTGGCCAGGGGCGCGACCAGGGCCACGGCGACCATGGCCACCACCAGCAAGACCAGGTAGAAGTTGACGACCGTGCTGGTAAAGTCGATGACGCAGATGTTCCCCTCGCGCTTGAACTGCGCGTACAGCGGAATCAAGGCCCCGACCATGCCGCCCGTGAGGACATCAGGGATACTGAGGGCCAATTCCGAGGCAAAAAAGAACGCGTCGCTCTGGAGGCTCGTCCCGAAGGCGTAGGCCACCAGCATCTCGCGGACAAACCCCATCGCCGCCGAGAAGACCATCACCGCAAAGACGACATTGGCTGCCTTGACGAGAGACCCCAGCGAGGCAGGGGGAGACGCCGTGGCTGGGAGCGTCATGGTCACCTGCCAGTGTCCGCCCCGCAGGCCGGAACGTCGTCGCGCCAGCTGCGGAGACGCTCCGCGCGGGCGTCTTCCGTCCCGGCAAATAGCTCCGCCAGACGCTCCATCATCGCGCCCGCGATCCAGAACAGGGTGTAGAAATAGCCGAAGTGTTTGAGTTCCAGAAACATCCCCGAAACCAGCCAGGCCAACACAAAGCCGCACATGGCGACGGCCACGCTCCGCTCGAAACTGTGACGGGGAGCCGCGCGGCAGACCCGCACAAATCGCTGGAACCAGCGGGCGAGGATCGCCAGGAAGCAGACGAACAACAGCAGTCCGCCGTCGATCAGCATGGTCAGGTACGAATTGTGCGAGTGATCGAAGCCGCCCACCTGGAACACGCGCGACATCAGGACGTCCGCGGCGCCCGCGCCCCACCCCAGAAACGGGTGCTCGGGGACCTGCTGCAGACTCCAGACCATGCGTTCCACCCTCCCCACCACGTTGCCGCGTTCCAGCAGACGCCGCTCCACGAGTTCATGCTGCATCACGTAAGACAACAGGCAGACCGTGACCACGACCCCCGCCGATACGGCCAGCGTCATGCGGCGGCGCATCCGCGGAAGCGCGACCAGCATCAGCGGGACCATCACCAGCCCGCTCAGCCACGCGGACCGCGTGTAGGAAGCAAACACGCCGTACAACAGCAGCCCGGCCGCCAGACCCAGGAGCGTCCGACCGCCGACCTGGACCACGTGGTCCCGCCAGCAAATAGCCGCCAGCGCTCCGACCACCATGACCGCCCCGTATACGGCCGGATTCAACATCACGCCCGCGGCCCGCCCGCCCGGTCCGTCCAGCATGCGCTCCACAGGCGCTCCGCCCGGCCCCGTGTCAAAGGCACTGAATTCGAGCTGCAACACCTGCTCGTACAACCCGGTGACGCAGATCGCCACGCAGGACATCACAATCGTCGCCAGGAGCCATGCGCATTTCCGCCGGGAATCGACCAGGTGCAAGACCAGCCAGTAGGCGCCCAAGGGCTGAACCACCACCGCCACCAGCCGCGAAAGCTCCGGGGCGGCCACGCCGCCCATCACCGCCACCCGGGCGTACGAGAGAACGGTCAGCAGCGCAAAGGCGCACACCCACCAGTCCAGCCGAGGCAACCGCTCGCGCAGCACCACCCACCGCGTCAGAACCATCCCCAAGACGGCGGCCAGCACGACCCGCTCGTACTTGATGTCCGGCAGCCCCGCGGGAAGCGTAATCTGCAAACGAAACGTCAGCAGGGGCCAGGTCAAAAGGAGAAACAAGAACAGGCGGTAGGGATCCTTCAACAGCCACGGCACCAGCAACAGGGCGATGGCCAGCAGCGGCAGGACCAGCAGGCCGCGGTCGCCGAGTGCGACGACGGCCCCCCCCACGCACAGCCCGAGGGCGACGCAGACCGGTCCCCATCCCCAGTCCGAGGCAACGACCGAACGCGCGTCGATCGACGTGGAACTCATCCAGCAGTCCTAACAGCCCCCGATCGTGGGCCGGTCCCACACCCCGCCACTCAGATGCGCACCCCCGCGAAGGAGTGGATCGCGTCCGCCACCTCCGCCACCTGGCGAGGGGTCAGTTCGGGATAGATCGGCAGCGAGAGGATCCGGCCCGCAAGCCGTGTGGCGACGGGCACACCTTCCGGGACGCTCCGCGCTGTGCGGAACGGAGCCGCCAGGGTCAGCGGGTGCGGGTAATGGATGCCGCAGTAGATCTTCCGCCGCTCCAGGTACGCCAGCAGCTCGTCGCGCTGCTCGTGCTGGACGACGTACAGGTGATACACGTGCCGGACGTTCGGCTTCTCCACCGGCAACACCAGCTCGCTGTCCGCCAGGGCCCGCCGATACTCCTCGGCCGCCCTCCGCCGCCGTTCATTCCACTCGTCCAGGTGCCGGAGCTTGACCAGCAGGACGGCCGCCTGCAGCGTGTCCAGGCGGGCATTGTAACCGAGCTGAATATGCACATTCTTCGGACGCTGGCCATAATTCCGCAGCAGCCGCAGCCGGTCCGCCAGGTCGGAATCGTTGGTGACCACCGCGCCCCCGTCCCCGTAGGCACCCAGGTTCTTGCCGGGATAGAAGCTGAAGCAGCCGGCGTCGCCCAGACTGCCGGCGGGCCGGCCTTCCCACAGGGCGCCGTGCGCCTGGCAGGCATCCTCGACGACCTTCAGTCCGTGCTGCCGGGCCAGGTCGCCCAGGACGGTCATCTCGGCCGGCTGACCGTAGAGGTGCACCGGCAGGATCGCCCGGGTCCGCGCGGTGATCGCCTGCTCCACAAGGTCGATGTCCAGGTTGTAGTCGCGCGCGTCGACGTCCACAAAGACGGGAGTCGCCCCGGTGTAGGCAATGGCGTAGGCGGTGGCCGCAAAGGAATTGGCCGCCGTGATCACCTCGTCGCCGGGACCGATCTCCAGGGCCCGCAAGGCCAGATGCAGGGCCTCCGTCCCGCTCGATACACCCACGCAATGGTCCACGCCGCAGTAGGCGGCGAACTGTTCCTCAAACGCCGCGACCTCCTCGCCGAGGATGAAGTGGGACCGCTCGAGCACGCCCTGGATGACCGGCATGACCTCTTCGCGGAGACCGCGGTACTGGGCCACGAGGTCCAAAAATGGCACAGGCATCGGTCAGCTCCTGGTGGCTTCGGTTTCCACGGTACCCACGCCCTGCCGGAACAGTTCCGCAGTGGCCCCGCACGACAGGCACTGCGTGTCGGGAAACGTCTCGCCGAGCCGCTGTCCGCAGCGGCAGACATGCCCCAACTTCCGCGCCGGTGCCCCTACGACCAGGGCAAACGGTTCGACGTCCCGCGTGACAACCGCCCCGGCGGCGACCATGCAGTAGCGTCCCAGCCGCAGCCCTCCCACGATCGTGGCGTTGGCCCCGATCGTGGCCCCCTGCTCGACCACGGTCGGGACGAGCCAGTTCGACTTCGACGCATACCGCTCACGGACGTGCGGCATCCGGGGCGAGCGGGGGTACAGGTCGTTGGTGAAGGCCACGCACGGCCCCACGAAGACGTCATCGTCCAGCGCGACCCCGTCCCAAACACATACCTGGTTCTTCAGGGTGACGTTGTTGCCGATCCGGGCGCCCGCCTCGACGTAAGCGTGGTTCCCAATGTTGCAGTTCTCACCGATCACCGCTCCGGACAGCACGTGCGCGTAGGCCCAGATGCGCGTCCCCGCGCCAACCTCGTGGCTGTCCACAATCGCGGTGGGATGGATGTAGGAGGGCGTCATAGGAATCGTGATCGGGCGCGGTGCTGTGTCGTGAAACTAAGGCGCTGCACGACAATTACCTACCGGTCTTGTGGATCAGCCGCGGGGCG
>Ga0209398_1000418_pt1 | contig 26848 bp, 21 predicted proteins | sample AshMeaBigSpring_FD_184125 | JGI IMG/M metagenome (GOLD analysis project Ga0209398, IMG submission 184125) | Groundwater microbial communities from Big Spring, Nevada to study Microbial Dark Matter (Phase II) - Ash Meadows Big Spring (SPAdes)... | ecosystem: Environmental > Aquatic > Deep... | reverse complement strand
ATGACACGGGGTGGCTTCACCTGTCATTCCCGACGCCTCGAAGAGGCGAGCGGGAATCCATTTTACAACAGGGGTAACGCAATGGTTTGAGGCAGCGTTGCTTCCGTCAAAAACCGTCATGCTCTAGCTGGCTGCATGAAAAAGGCGGTTCCTGCCCCCGTCATTGCGACCGCGAGCGAAGCGTGGCGGGAAGCAATCCAGACTTTCTTCCGCTTTTTTTGCCGCCTTTACGGATAGCGGCGGAATTTTTATCTGGATTGCCACGTCGCTACGCTCCTCGCAATGACAGCCTCAGCGTTTTTCAACAGCCTGCTAGACCTGCATGATTTCCTTTTCCTTCTGCACAGCGGCCGCGTCAATCTCGGTGATGGTTTGGTCGGTCGCCTTCTGCACAAGCTCGGCGTTGCGCGCGGCATCATCCTCGCTCATATCGCCGTCCTTTTCGAGCTTCTTGAGCGCATCGAGCCCATCGCGCCGCACGTGGCGGGCGGCAACGCGCGCGGCTTCGGCGTATTTATGCGCAACCTTCACCATTTCCTGGCGGCGCTGCTGGTTCAGTTCCGGAATGCGCAGGCGAATGACCTGCCCTTCGGTTTGCGGGTTGAGCCCGAGCGAGCTTTCGCGGATTGCCTTCTCAACCGGCTGCACCATCCCGCGATCCCAGATCTGCACGGATAACAGGCGCGGCTCGGGCGCGGTGACGGTTGCAACCTGTGAAAGCGGCATGCGCGCGCCGTAGGCTTCCACCTCGATCGGGTCGAGCATGCTCGCCGCCGCGCGCCCGGTGCGCAGGGAGGCAAGATCGGATTTGAGCGCCTGAACAGCGCCCTGCATGCGCCGCTTGATATCCGCAAGATCAAATTCTGCCCTAGCCATCATCATCTCCTTCGCGCGCGGCATATGGAAGAGCGGCCTTGCGCTTGCCTTTTCCGTTTTGTCTTGTCCGAATGAAGCGGAAAGATCAAGGCATCCTTACCCCGTCACCAGGGTGGAGCGCCCCTGCCCTTTCAGCACCGCCGCGATGGAACCTGCCTCGTGGATGGAAAAAATCACGATGGGCAATTTCGCATCCCGCGCCAGCGCAAAGGCTGCCGTATCCATCACCTTGAGATCCTTGCGGATCACCTCGTCAAACCCCACCTCGTCATAGCGTTTCGCGTTTTTATCCTTGCGCGGGTCAGCGTCATAAACGCCATCAACCTGCGTTGCTTTGAGCAAAACATCGCATTCGAGTTCCGCCGCGCGCAAGGCCCCTCCCGTATCCGTGGTGAAAAACGGGTTGCCCGTTCCCCCCGCGAGCAACACAACCCGGCCCTTCGAAAGGTGATCCATCGCCTGCTGGCGCGTATAGGTTTCCACCACCGATGGCATCGCCACAGCCGACATTGCCCGCGCCGATTGCCCGAGCGAGGTGAGCTGCGCCTCAAGCGCGATGACATTCATCACCGTGCCGAGCATGCCCATGGAATCCGCTGCCGGGCGCGAAAGCCCCATGCCATGCATCTGCGCGCCGCGAAAAATATTGCCGCCGCCAACAACGACGGCAATTTCGACCCCCAAAGCCACCGCCTCGATCAAATCCTCGGCGATCTGCCGCACGGTGGGCTGATGAATGCCAAAAGGCTCGCCGCCCAGCAAAGCCTCACCCGAAAGCTTCACCAAGGCGCGCTTGTAGATCGGGACATCGGTTTCGATGGTTTTGCTCATGGCTGCCTCATATACTTGCTCTCAATCGCTTCCACAAGGACAGCACCCGGTGCAACAGGAAAGCCGCATCTGCGCGTGCCCTGCACATGCACGATATCGCTGGACTGCGCATGCTCCGGCGGGCACGAAAAAGGCGGCTTGCACCGCCTTCCTTATCCTCGCTCGATGAAGCGCCTCCGCTTCTTCACACGTGCTTACTGCCCGGCGGCAGCCGCCACTTCCGCAGCAAAATCCGAGGTTTCCTTCTCGATGCCCTCGCCCAGGGCATAGCGCACGAAGCCCTTGATGGTGATGGGCGCGCCAGCGGCCTTTTCGGCTTCCTTCACCGCCTGTGCAACCGTTTTGGAAGGATCATGCACGAAGGCCTGATCAACAAGGCACACCTCCTTGAAGAAGGTTTTAAGCCCGGATTCGACGATTTTCTCGACAACGGCATCGGGCTTGCCGCTGGCACGCGCCTTATCCGCGAGAATATCGCGCTCGCGCGCCACAATCGCCGGGTCAACCGAGGCGGCATCGAGCCCTTGCGGGTTTGCCGCCGCGATATGCATCGCCACCTGTAGCCCGATGGCGGAGAGCGCCTCAACCTGCCCGGCTGATTCCAGTGCAACCAGCACCGCGATCTTGCCAAGCCCCTCACCCACCGAATTATGCAGATACGTCGAGACAACACCGCTGCCGACTTCAAGCAAAGCCGCGCGGCGCAGGGTCATGTTCTCGCCGATGGTGGCAACGAGCGTTGCAATCGCTTCCTGAACGGTGCCGCCCGAGGGGTAAGCCGCGAGCTTGAGCGCCTCAACATCATCACCCGTTTTCAGGGCGACCGCCGCGATATTGCGGACGAGGCCCTGGAACTGATCGTTGCGCGAGACAAAATCGGTCTCGGAATTGACCTCGACAGCAACGCCTTTGGTGCCGGAAACCGCAAGGCCGACAAGCCCTTCCGCCGCAACGCGGCCCGCCTTCTTCGCCGCTTTCGCAAGGCCCTTCTTGCGCAGCCAATCAATGGCAGCCTCGATATCGCCACCAACTTCGTTGAGCGCGCCTTTGCAATCCATCATGCCTGCGCCGGTTTTTTCGCGCAGTTCCTTCACCATTGCTGCGGTGATCTCCGCCATGGCCATACCCTCTCTTTTGCCGCGCGAAGGGAAAGCTGAAAAGCAGCTTCATGCCCCTGCATGCGTGAAAAATAACGAACACGCGGCTTTTGCCACGTTTCATGCGTTAAACCCGGCTCGCTTGAATTCAAAGCGGGCCGGTGATGTGGTTCAGGCAACAAGGCCACGCGCGGTTTCGAGCCAGCCTTCACGGGTTGCACGGCCATTGAGCTTCAGCGCGGCATCGAGTGCGGCAACATCCCCCTCGGTCATTGCAGCCACCTGCCAATAATGGAAAATGCCGTATTCATTGAGCCTGGTTTCGATCTGCGGGCCAACGCCGCCGAGTTTCGACAGATCATCCGGCGCGCCTTGCGGTGCTGTGAGGCGGATAAAGGCCTCGCCCGCCGCAGGAATTGCAGCTTCACTCGGCAAGACTTCGACACGCGGCGCTTCCATCGCGCCAAGATCAACGCCAAGCGAGCCCTGCCCGCGCGAAATGCCGTCCACCGCCGCGCGCGCGACCAACTCGCAATAGAGCGCGATGGCACGCCCGGCATCGTCATTCGCCGGGATCGGGTAGGTGATGCCATCGGGGTTGCAATTGGTATCCACAATCGCCACCACCGGTATATTGAGGCGGTTCGCCTCCTGAATGGCAAGCTGCTCCTTGTTCGTGTCGATCACGAACAGAAGGTCTGGCGTTCCGCCCATATCCTTGATGCCACCCAAAGCGCGGTTGAGCTTTTCCTGCTCGCGCATCAGCATCAGGCGCTCTTTTTTCGTGAGGCCCTGCGCGCCGCCCGCGATGGTTTCATCGAGCTTGCGCAGGCGGGCGATGGAATTCGAAATGGTCTTCCAGTTGGTGAGCATGCCGCCCAGCCAGCGCGAATTGACGAAATACTGCGCGGAGGATTTCGCCGCCGCCGCGATCGGCTCCTGCGCCTGGCGCTTGGTGCCGACGAGCAGGATGCGCCCGCCGCGCGCCACGGTGTCACTCACCGCCTCAAGCGCGCGGTAGAGCAACGGAACGGTCTGCGCGAGGTCGATGATATGGATATTGTTGCGCGTGCCGAAAATATAAGACGCCATTTTCGGGTTCCAGCGATGCGACTGGTGGCCGAAATGCGCGCCAGCTTCCAGAAGCTGACGCATCGAAAAATCAGGAACTGCCATGGTTTATTCTCCGGTTAGGCCGCCGCAGGGATTTGCCATCAAGGAGCGATGGCACCGGATCGACATAATCGACAACCCTGCGTGAGGAATGCACCGCGCTTAATCCAATTCCCGGCCAAAAACAACCCTTGATCCGCATTTTAAACCCTGTGCTCCATTTCCGCGTCAGAATGGCTTCACATCCAGAATGCCGCGCAAACCTGAAAGGCTGGCAAGCTGGGCTGGCGAAACATCATAACGCCCCGGCAGGCGGACATCGATCTCGCCACCATCCGAGAGCATCAGGGTAACGGCAACCTCGCCATCCCCGCCCCGTTTGAGGGTGCGGCCGAGGGCCTGAAGCGGTGGCTCCGCCGCATTCCTCATGCCAAGCGCTGCCTGTTCGGAAAGAAAAATCCGGATGCCGCGCTGGTTGCGCGCCAGAGCCGTTGCCAAAGCCTCGATATCGAGAATGCGCAGGCGCACATCCTCGCCATCAACACTCCCCGCCATATTGAGGAAAAGCGGCGTTCCCGGTTCGAGCAAGGCGCGGGATTTTTGCAGCATCTCCGAAAACAGCATCGCCTCGAACTGGCCGCTGCGATCAGAGAGCGTGAGGATGGCAATTTTCGCGCCGTTGCGTGTGCGGCGGTTTTCCACATCGATCAAGGTTGCGGCCAGCCTCGCATGCGAGGCACCGCGCCGCACTGCCGCCTGAAAATGGATGATATCCTGCACATTCGCCCGCTCCAGCAAGGTCGCGAATTGATCGAGCGGGTGGCCGGAGAGGTAAAACCCTGCCGCTGCGTGTTCGCGCCGCATGCGCTCGGTCAAGGTCATGGGTTCGGCATCAGGAAGGCGCAACATCGCCGCCTCATCCCCCCCGAACAAGGCCGCCTGCCCGGTTGCCAGCGCATCACCATGGGCATTCGCCTCCGCCAGAATCAGCGGCAACCCGGCAATCAGGCGCGCACGATTGGGTTCAAGAGTATCAAATGCACCTGCACCGATCAATTGTTCGAGCGTGCGGCGATTGACAAGACGCGGGTCGATGCGGCGCACGAAATCGGCAATCGAAGCAAAGGGCTTGCCGCCACGCGCGGTGATGATGGCACGCGCCGCCTCAACCCCCACCCCCTTGATGGCGGCAAGAGCGTAAAGGATCGCGCCATCCTGCACGTCAAAAGTGATACCGGAGCGGTTGATGTCCGGTGGCAGAACGCGCAGATCAAGCCGCTGTGCCTCACGCCGGAATTCACCCAGTTTATCAGTGTTCGAGAGTTCAAGGCTCATCGAAGCGGCAATAAACTCCACCGGGTAATGCGCCTTCATATACGCCGTCTGATAGGAAATGACGGCATAGGCGGCGGCATGGCTCTTGTTGAACCCGTAATCGGCAAAGCGCGCGAGAAGATCGAAAATCGCATCGGCATCCGCCGCCGGAACGCTGTTTTTTACAGCGCCCTCGATGAAACGGGCGCGCTGGGCATCCATTTCCTTCTTGTCCTTCTTGCCCATGGCGCGGCGCAGCAGGTCAGCCTCACCCAAAGCGTAACCCGCCATGACCTTGGCGATCTGCATCACCTGTTCCTGATAGACGATGACGCCGAAGGTTTCTGACAATATGGGTTCGAGCATGGGATGGGCGTAATCGGCCTTGGCGCGCCCGTGTTTGACATCGCAATAAACCGGGATATTCGCCATCGGGCCGGGGCGATACAGCGCAACGAGCGCGATGATATCCTCGATCCGGTCCGGCTTCATATCGACGAGCGCGCGGCGCATGCCGCCCGATTCCACCTGAAACACGCCCACAGTTTCCCCGCGCGCCAGCATGGCATAGGTTTTCGCATCATCAAGCGGGATGGTCAGAAGGTCGATGCCCCGCCCCTGACCGGCGAGAAGGTCAACCGTGCCTTTAAGAACGGTGAGGGTTTTCAGCCCGAGAAAATCGAATTTCACCAACCCGGCGGGTTCCACCCATTTCATATTATACTGCGTGACCGGCATATCCGATTTCGGATCACGGTAGAGCGGCACCAGTTCTTCGAGAGGCCGATCACCGATCACGATTCCAGCCGCGTGGGTGGAGGCATGGCGATAAAGCCCCTCCAGCTTCTGCGCGACGGTGAGAAGGCGGGCGATGGCCTCGTTTTCTTCCGCTGCGGCCTGCAATTGCGGCTCCTCGCGGATCGCCTGTTCCAGCGTGATCGGGTTCGCCGGGTTTTGCGGCACGAGTTTGGTGAGCCGATCCACCTCGCCATAGCGCAAGCCCAGCACGCGCCCAACATCGCGCAGCACCCCGCGCGCGAGCAGGGTGCCGAAGGTGATGATTTGCGCCACCCTGCCCTCGCCATAGCGTTTGACGACGTAATCAATCACCTCATCACGGCGTTCCTGGCAAAAATCGATATCGAAATCCGGCATCGAGATGCGATCCGGGTTCAGGAAGCGCTCGAAGAAAAGGCCATAGCGCAAGGGGTCAAGGTCGGTGATGGTGAGGGAATAGGCGACAAGCGAGCCTGCGCCCGAGCCGCGCCCCGGCCCGACAGGAATGCCCTGCTGCTTCGCCCATTGGATGAAATCCGCCACGATCAGGAAATAACCGGGGTATTTCATGCGCTCGATCACCGAAAGCTCGAAGGCAAGCCGTTCATGATAGGCTGTTTCATCAAGCCCCGGTGCGGGGCCATGCGCTGCAAGGCGCGCCTTGAGACCTGCCTCGGCCTGACGTTGCAACTCGCTGGCTTCGCTCGCTTCATCGCCTCTGGTGAAGCGTGGCAGAATGGGCTTTCGCGTGCGCGGGCGATAGGAGCAGCGCTGCGCGATCTCAACACTGGCCGCGAGCGCCACTGGCACATCGGCGAAAAGAGTCATCATTTCGGCGCGGGTTTTCAGCCGGTGTTCGGGCGTGAGCCGCCGCCGTTCGATGACATCGACGGTCAAACCTTCGGCGATGCATAAAAGCGCGTCATGCGCTTCAAAATCGGAAGCAGCGCCGAAATAGGCGTTATTCGCCGCAACCACGGGAAGCCTGTTGCTCTCGGCAAGATCAAACAAGGCCGCCTCGGTGGCCCGAGCCTCACGCAGGCCGAAACGCTCCAATTCGATATAAAAACGGTCAGGGAACAGCGCTTTGAGCGTTGCAAGCCGCGCATTTGCCAAATCCATGCCGCCAAGCGCGATGGCCTTGTCGATCGGGCCGATACCGCCCCCGGTGAGCGCGATCAACCCGTCGCTGCGCCCCGCAAGCGCATTGATGGGCAGGTTAAGCCCATCCGCCGCCGGGCTTTCAAGAAAAGCGCGGCTCGAAAGCGCCATGAGATTGTCATAGCCCGCCTTGCTCGCCGCCAGAAGAACGAGCGCGCCGCGCGATTCAAGATGGCCGTGAACGCGGTTGCGGGCAACGGGGCGATCCGCAAAATCGACGACAAGCTCGATCCCGATGATCGGCTGAATGCCGCTTCCTGCTATTTTTTCGGAAAACTCGAGTGCGCCAAAGAGGTTATTGCTATCCGTGAGCGCCAGCGCAGGCATGACATCGGCCAAAGCGTGCTTTGATAGCGCCGCGATGGTGAGCGCGCCTTCCAGCAAGGAAAAGGAGGAATGAACGTGCAGATGCACGAAACCGGGGCAATTCAGCGCCATGACATTTCCCCTCACCGGATGTGCTCTATCTTTTTGTTTTTTAGCATGTTGTTGCGCAAAACCGGTGTCCACTTTTGCGCAACATGCTCTAGCTACACCAAAGGCACGGTGCTGCCCAAACCCGAGCAATAGGCCATCAGCACAAAAAACCCAGCCATTGATGCGAATTCGATAACGTCTTCCACAAGCCGCATGACCGCCTCCCGATATGTTCTTTTTATGTTCTAAACATAAAGAGAACAAAGGTCAAGCCTCTTTTTCAGGGCCAAGCCTCTTTTTCGGAGCTTTGTGCCCGCATATGGGAGAATGACAATCAGCGGTCTTTCAGAGGGGCCGGCCTCGGAGCGTTTCCAGCGAGGATTGAGTCACCTGAAACGCTCTAGAGCGGTTTCCGACCTGATTAAATCAGGTCGGCCGCTCTATCTTCTTGTTTTTATCGCATTTTCTTCGATCAACCGGCAACCACTTGATCGGAAAATGCTCTAGAGCAATTCCAGCGAAAGCATGTCCCCGCGAAGGCGGGGATGGGAACCGGTTTCGCGTCCGGAATTGCGTAAAAACTTGAGAGTAGAGCGTCTCAGGTGATTCAATCTTCGCTGGAAACGCTCTAGGGAAGTGGATTCCCGCTCCTCGCTCCGCACAAGATGCTCCGCTCGGTCGGGAATGACAGTGTAGCGACTGCCAATTGCCCGCTGCCCACTCCTACTGCCCCTTCTTCTTCTCGGCGATGGCGGCGATATCCTTCAAAATCTGCCGTGTTGCGGCAAGGCGCGTGCCCGGCTTTTCGAACGCGCCCTGAAACACCACCCGCATATCGGGGCGCACCTTGGCGGTGGAGCCTTTTTCCGCGATGTAATGAACAAGCCCGTTGGGGTTGGCGAAGCTCTGACCCTTGAAGGCGATGGTGATGCCCTTCGGCCCCGCCTCGACCTTTTCGATATGCGCCCGGCGGCATAAAAGCTTGATGGCCACGATGGTCATCAACTGGTCGATCTCGGGCGGGAGCGGGCCGAAGCGGTCGATCATCTCGGCAGCGAAACCCTCGATCCCGGCATCGCTTTCGACATGGCTCAAGCGGCGGTAAAGCCCCATGCGAATATCGAGATCAGCGATATAGGTTTCGGGGATCAGAACCGGCGTGCCGATCGAAATGGTGGGCGACCATGCCTCTTCTTCAGCCAGCGTTCCACCGGATTTGAGGACGGCAATCGCCTCTTCAAGCATCTGCTGGTAAAGCTCATAGCCCACCTCGCGGATATGGCCGGATTGCTCATCGCCCAGAAGGTTGCCCGCGCCCCTGATATCAAGATCATGGCTCGCAAGCTGGAAGCCTGCGCCTAAACTATCAAGCGATTCCAGCACCTTGAGGCGGCGCTGCGCGTTATCGGTGAGCTTTTTTGCCACCGGCAAGGTGAAGAGCGCGTAAGCGCGGGTTTTCGAGCGCCCGACACGCCCGCGCAATTGATAAAGCTGGCCCAGCCCGAACATATCGGCGCGGTGGATGATGAGCGTATTCGCGGCGGGGATATCAAGCCCGGATTCGACAATCGTCGTCGAGAGCAGAACATCGAACGTGCCGTCATAGAACGCGCCCATCACCTCTTCGAGTGCGCTGGAGGCCATTTGCCCATGGCCGATGCCGATTTTCACCTCCGGCACATGGGTTTCGAGAAACGCTCTTACCTCGGCAAGGTCATCGATGCGGGGGACGACATAAAAGCTCTTGCCGCCGCGATAGCGCTCGCGCAGCAAGGCCTCGCGAACGATCAAAGGGTCAAAGGGCGCGATGAAGCTCCGCACCGCCAGCCGGTCCACCGGCGGGGTCGCGATGATCGAAAGGTCGCGCACGCCAGACATGGCAAGCTGCAAGGTGCGCGGAATCGGCGTTGCGGAGAGCGTCAGCACATGCACCTCGGCGCGAAGCGCTTTCAGGCGCTCCTTATGCGCGACGCCGAAATGCTGTTCCTCATCAATAATCAGAAGCCCGAGATCCTTGAAGGCGATGTTTTTGGCAAGAAGCGCATGCGTGCCGACCACGATATCAACCGCGCCCGTCGCCATATCCTCCCTGGTTTTCTTGATATCCGCTGCGGACACCAGCCGCGAGGCTTGCGCCACCCGCAGGGGAAGGCCGGAAAACCGGCTCTCGAAGGTTTTGAAATGCTGGCGCGCGAGGAGCGTCGTCGGCACCACCACCGCCACCTGTTTTCCCGCCATGGCGGCAACGAAGGCCGCACGCAAGGCAACCTCGGTTTTCCCGAACCCGACATCACCGCAAATCAGCCGATCCATCGGTCGGCCGGAGGCGAGATCGGCCAAAACCGCGTCGATCGCGCCCTGCTGATCCTCGGTTTCATCATAAGGAAAGCGCGCGACAAATTCCTCATACGCCCCTTCAGGCGGGGTGAGGCGCGGCGCTTCCCGCGTCAGGCGCTCGGCGGCGACCTTGATGAGCGCGCGCGCCATATCGCGGATGCGCAGTTTGAGCTTCGCCTTTCGCGCCTGCCAGCCCGCGCCGCCGAGCTTATCAAGGGTCGCCTCGGTATCTTCCGAACCATAGCGCGTGAGAAGCTCGATATTCTCGACGGGGAGAAAGAGTTTATCGCCGCCCGCATAGTGAATTTCGAGGCAATCATGCGGCGCGCCGGCAACCTCGATGGTTTTGAGCGCGATAAACCGCCCGATGCCATGGTCGACATGCACCACAAGATCACCCGCCTTGAGGCTGGTAAGTTCGGTGATGAAATCCTTGGCGGATTTTTTCGCGCGCTTGGGGCGCGAGAGCCGCTCGCCCAGCACATCCTGCTCGGCGATGAGCGCGATTGTCCCGGTTTCAAACCCCTCCTCCAGCGCAAGCTGCATCAGGCCGATGGCGCCGGGGGCAAGGGTTTTCGCCTCCTCAAGTGAGCGCAGGGTTTTCTGCGCCTTGAGGCCATGGTCGCCAAGAACATTGCCCAACCTGTCGCGGGCGCCATCGCTCGCCGCCGTAAAAATCACGGTTTTGCCTTGCGCCTGCACAGCGCGGGCATGGGCAGCGGCGGCTTCAAATACATTCGTATTACCATCCGCGCGTTCGGGCGCGAAATTGCGCCCGCGCCGTGTTGCGCCCGAAACGATGGGCGAGGCGCCGCCGCTCGCCATGCTGAAGGGCGAGAGCAGGACGGAGCGCGCGCGCAACGCCGCGATTGCACCGCGCGCCGGGTAGAGCGCTTCAGGCGGCAAGGGGCGATAGGGGTTGGTGCTGGCGGCCTCAAGCCCGTTGACCCGCGCCTCATAATAATCCGCGATCTGCGCGTAGCGCGCCTCGATGGCGGCATCGGCCTCGGCATCGAACACGAAAGCTGCGCCCGGCACATAGGCTTCGAGCGGATCAAGCCGCGCGTGAAACAGCGGCAGCCAATGCTCCATGCCGGGGTGACGACGCCCTTCGCTCACATGTTCATAGAGCGTATCACCGCGCAAATTCGCGCCAAATGCCGCCAGATAACCCTGCCGGAAGCGGCGGATCGCTTCCGTGGTGAGCTGGAACTCGCTCATCGGCACCAGCTCGAAGGCGCGAAGCTGTTGAGCCGAGCGCTGCGTTTCAGCATCAAAGCTGCGGATGCTTTCGAGCGTGTCGCCGAAAAAATCGAGCCTTATGGGGTCAGAAAATCCCGGCGGGAAGAGATCGACAATGCCGCCGCGCACCGCGTATTCGCCCATATCGCGCACAGTGGAATTGCGCGAAAACCCGTTCGCCTCCAGCCAGCGGGCAATCTCCTCGATATCAAGCGCCTGCCCCGGCGCAGCGGAAAAGCTTTGCGCTGCCACAAAATCGCGCGGCGGCAGGTTTTGCAACAAAGCGTTGATGCTGGTGACAAGAACGCGCGGGCGCGCGCCGCCCCTCGTTCGCACCAACCTTGCAAGGCATTCCATGCGCCGCGCCAGAACGACGCCATTGGGCGAGGCGCGATCATAGGGCTGGCAATCCCATGCGGGGAGCGAAAGCACCTCGATCTCGGGGAAAAACGCTTTGAGCGCGCCCTCGACCTCGGCCTGCCTCATGCCGTCCCGCGCGACATGAACGACGAGCGCCGGTATATCCGCGCCCTTCTTGAAGCGATGCGCCGCGATATCCCGGATGATCAGGCTGATCGCTCCATCCGCGACATCGGCGAGAATGGGGGCATTGCCATGAGAGAGCGCATGCTCAAGGCCGGTCAAGGCAAGGGGGGCAAGCGACATGCCTTTTAAAAGCGACATGGCCTAGAGATCAAGCGGCTTATGATGCGTGTGGAACGCCTTCAGGGCCCGGAAAACCGCCGTGTCATAATTGGAGGGCACGGGTTCGCCCGCCGCGATCCAGGAAAACAAATCCCGATCCGGCACCTCGATCAAGGCCTCCAGCATCGTCATCTCGGCCTCGGTCATGGTGTCGATGGCGGCTTCGGTGTAGCGCCCCATCAGGAGATCCATCTCGCGCGTGCCCCGATGCCAGGCGCGGAAGAGAATACGCTTCTGCCGGGCATCGAGATTGACGGTGGAGCGGTTGAGGCCTGTCATATCAATCTTCCGTCACGTTTGCTCATGACGCGAGAAAGGGCGCAAGGTCGTTCCTGTCAAGGATAATCACGTGTTTTCATCGCATTTTCGAGCATCATGACGAGATAAGGCACGAAGCTGCGCCCGCATTCGATGTGAAAGGCGTGCTCCCCCAGCCGCCAGAGCGTGATCTCGGCCTTGAAAAACAGGCTGCGTGTCGCCATGCCGAGGGGAAAAGCCGCAAGGCCAAGATCGAGCGGGCAACCAGCATTGAGGATGCGCGCTGCTGACGGCCCTTCGAGCCTGAACCCCTGCTGGCGATGGGTGATATCGACAAGGCTATGCGCCACACCGGCCAAAGCCGCATTGAGATTGGCGAAAACGGCTTCGCTTTCGGTTTCCGGCATGAACAGCAGAACCTCATCCGGCCCCAGCCGCAGGGCGGCGCGGGTGGCACTCTCACCCGAAGCGCGGTTGATGGCGGGAAACGCCATGCCGAACGCCGCGGAAGCCAGAGCCTCCGCCGCTTCCCTGCCGCGAAAAATTGCGCGCGCAAGGGTATCAACCGGGGCTAGGCCCAGCGCATCGGAGATCACAAGCCCGGCATGAGCGGGCTGGCTTTGGGGAAATCTCTCAAGCATCGAGCCGCTCCCCCTTCGGATCATAGAATATGGGTGATGTGATGCGCAGCGGAATGACGCCACCCGGCATCGGCGCATAAACCACCTCGCCCGCTTTCGCGCGCCCGCCCTTCACCACGCCCTGCGCGATGATGCGGCCCAGATTCGCGCTCCAATAGCAGGAGGTGATGTGCCCGAGCGCGGCTTCGCCAAGAGCGGGCGTCGCGGTTGCCACGATCTGCGCGCCTTCCTCAAGCTTTGCTGTCGAATCCAACGCCTCAAGCCCCACCCATTGCTTGCGGTTTTCTGCCATATTATCCGGCATCATCATGCCGCGTTTGCCGACAAAATCGCGCTTATTCTTGCCTATGGCCCAGGAAAGCCCGGCATCATCCGGCGTCATCGTGCCATCCGTGTCCTGCCCGACGATGAGATAGCCCTTCTCGGCGCGAAGAACATGCATCGCCTCGGTGCCATAACGGCAGCCGCCATGCTTTTGTGCTTCAAGCCAGAGGCGATCCCAGATAAAGCGCCCGTAAGCCGCCGGAACATTGACCTCGAACCCCAATTCGCCGGAAAAACTCACGCGAAACAGCCGCGTTTTCACCCCGGCGATGCGCCCTTCGCGCAAAGCCATATGCGGGAAGGCTTCGCGGGATAAGTCAATCCCCTCCACCAGCGGCGTGAGAACATCGCGCGCCTTGGGCCCCTGCACGGCGATGACCGCCCATTCCTCGGTAATAGAGGTTTGCCAAACCTGCAAATCCGTGAATTCGGTTTGAAGATAATCCTCGAACATCGAAAAAACCCGCGCCGCGCCGCCCGTGGTGGTGGTGATGTGGAAGCGATCTTCCGCAAGCCGGCCGATCACCCCGTCATCGATCACGAACCCGGCTTCGTTGCATAAAATGCCGTAGCGTGCGCGGCCAATTTCCAGCTTTTTCCACGGGTTGAGATACATGCGCTCCAGAAATTCGGCGGCATCCGGCCCGCAAAGTTCGATCTTGCCAAGGGTCGAGGCATCGAACAGCCCGACGGCGCTGCGGGTGGTGACGCATTCGCGGTTCACCGCAGCATGCATATCCTCGCCCGGCTCGGGGAAATAATGCGCGCGCTTCCAGAGGCCCACATCCTCAAACGCCGCGCCCGCCGCGCGCAAGGCCGCGTCAATCGGCGTTTTACGGATGGGGTCGAAGGCTTCACTACGGGATTCCCCGGCAAACAGCCCGAAAGTGACGGGCGTATAAGGCTGGCGGAAGGTGGTGAGGCCAATCGCGGGCACGTCCTTGCCCAGCGCCTCGGCGACAAGGCCAAGGCTGTTCATGTTCGAGGTCTTGCCCTGATCCGTCGCCATGCCGGTGGTGGTATAGCGCTTCACATGCTCGATGGAGTGGAACCCCTCGCGCGCCGCGAGCGCAATATCCTTGGCGCAGACATCGTTCTGGAAATCGACAAAGGCCTTCACGCGCGCTGCATCACGCCCATGCGGGCAAGCGCCGATCACGCCGCCTCGCATCGCTTCCGGCATATCGCCCGCCGCAGCACCAACCGAGCGCTGGTTCGGCGCATGTTCGCCGGGGAGGAAGGCTTTGAGCGCCGCATTCCAGTCAAGCCTGCCCCGGCTTTGCGAGAATAAATGCACCACGGGGGTAAACCCGCCGCTCATCAGCACGAGATCGCAGGGCAGATTACCCGCCGCCCTCACCCCGCCATCGGGGGTGAGCGTGCCGATGGAGACGGATTTGACGCGGAGATGCCCCTTGGTGCCGGTGATGGTGCTGGAAAGATGCACGGGGATGCCAAGCGCGCGCGCGGCTTCCGCAAGGCCTGCGCCGGGCGCTGGCCGGAGATCGATAATGGCCACGATATCAACGCCGCATCTCTTCAGCGCGAAGGCCGCCGCATAAGCGGTGTCGCAGGCGGTGAACACGACCGCCTCGCGGCCCGGCAACGCACCATAACGAAGCGCATAGGTTTTCGCCGCATCCGCCAGCATGATGCCGGGGCGGTCATTCTCCGGGAAAACGAGCGGCCGCTCGATCGCGCCGGTGGCGAAGACCACCTCCCCCGCCCGTACCTGCCAGAGCCGCTCACGCGGGGCATCAGCGGGCGGGTTCGCGAGATGATCGGTGAGGCGCTGTTGCAGCGCGATGAAATTCTGCGCAAAAGCACCAAAAGCCTGCGTGCGCGTGAGGATCGTCACGTTGTCGCGCGCGTCAAGCGTTGCGAGGGTATCGCTCAGCCATGAAGCCTCCTCCGTGCTCGCTTCGGTGAGGAGTGCGCCGCCGCATTCCGCCTCAAGCTCGGCGAGGATGACGCGGGTTTGCAGATTTTCCGACGCTTCCAGCGCGGCCTTGAGGCCCGCCTGCCCGCCCCCCACCACCAGAACCTCGCAATGGGCGAAATGGCTCGCGTAGTGGTCAGGGTCCGGCGCGCCTGGCGCAACACCCAACCCCGCCGCGCGGCGGATGAAGGGTTCGTAAAGCTTGGCCCAGAGGCGGGTTGCGCCTAAAATTTTCGGCCCCATGAAGGTTTTATAATAAAATCCGGCACCCAGGAATGGCGCGATCAGGCTGTTGATCGCCCCCAGATCAAAGGCAAGGCTTGGCCAGCGGTTCTGGCTGAAGGCGGTGAGGCCCTCGTAAAGTGAAATTTCGGTTGCGCGCAGGTTCGGCGTGATGCGTGCATCATCGCGTTTCACGGTCACAAGCGCGTTCGGCTCCTCCATGCCAGCCGCCATCACCCCGCGCGGGCGGTGATATTTGAACGAGCGGCCGACAAGATGAACGCCATTGGCAAGCAAGGCTGAGGCGAGCGTATCGCCCTGATAACCCTGCATCACCTTGCCATCAAAGCGGAAGGAGAGCGGCTTTGTGCGGTCAATCCGCCCGCCAGCTTGCGTGCGAAAGGCGCTCATATCGCTCTCTCTGGCGTTAAGATGCCGGGCGGGCAGGCCTCCCCGGCCTTGTAGGTGGCGAGGAACCGGTCGCTCACCGTGTCGCGCGCGGCGTTGAAGAAGCGGCCACAGCCATGAACATGCCGCCAGCGCTCCAGCAGAATGCCGCGCGTGTTCGAGCGAAGGTAGAGAAATTCCGCCCAATCCGCATCGCGCGCGGCGGCAGGTTCCAACGGGCGCGCGATATGCGCTTCGCCCATGTTGCGGAATTCCAGCTCCGGCCGCGCCATGGCGCAATAAGGACAGGCGATCAGAAGCATAATATGTATCCTGTGGACATGAATGCAGTTTCGTTTCTTGTCATTGCGAGGAGGCGCAGCCGACGCGGCAATCCAGACTTTCTTCCTTCATGAACCGTTTCTGGATTGCCGCGTCGGCTGCGCCTCCTCGCAATGACGGTAAAACGTGATGACCATGTTTAATGCGCCACGGCAGCCGCTGCCGCTTCGTCAATCAGGCGCCCGGTTGTGAAGCGGGCAAGGCTGAAGGGCGCGGCAATCGGGTGCGGCTTACCCGTCGCGAGCGTTGCCGCAAACACATGGCCAGAGCCCGGCGTTGCCTTGAAGCCGCCGGTGCCCCATCCGCAATTGACATAAAGCCCCTCAACCGGCGCAAGACCGATGATGGGCGAGCGATCCGGCGTGCAATCAACGATGCCGCCCCAGTTTCTGAGCATGCACAAGCGGCGCACCATGGGGAAAAGCTCGCAAATCGCGTCCAATGTGTGTTGCGTGATGTGAAGCCCGCCGGTTTGCGAATAGGAGACGTATTGATCCGTCCCCGCGCCGATGACGAGCTCGCCCTTGTCCGATTGCGACATATAGGCATGGATGGTGTTGGACATGACAACGCAGGGCATGATCGGCTTGACGGGTTCGGAGACGAGCGCCTGCAAGGGATAGCTCTCCAGCGGCATCCTCACGCCCGCCATATCCATCACCACCGAGGTATGTCCCGCCGCGACCACGCCGATGCGCTTCGTGGCAATCGCGCCCCGACTGGTCTCGACGCCGGAAACCGCGCCGTTTCCATCGCGCAAAATGCCGGTGACCATGCAGTTCTGGATGATATCGACGCCGAGCGCGCTTGCGGCGCGGGCATAGCCCCAGGCCACCGCATCATGCCGCGCCACCCCGCCGCGCCTTTGCAGGGCCGCGCCCATGATGGGGTAGCGGATATCCGCCGAGGTGTTGAGAATCGGGCAGAACGCCTTCGCCTCCTGAGGCGTGAGCCATTCATTGTCGATCCCGCCCAGGCGATTGGCATGGACATGGCGTTTGACGACCTGCTGGTCATGCGTGTTATGCGCCAGCATCATCACCCCGCGCGGGGAATACATCACGTTGTAATTCAGCGCTTCGGACAACCCCTCCCAGAGTTTCAGCGCATGGTCATACAGCGCCTGACTTTCCTCCCAGAGGTAGTTGGAGCGGATAATGGTGGTGTTGCGCCCGGTATTGCCGCCGCCAAGCCAGCCTTTTTCCAGCACCGCGACATTGGTGAGGCCGTGCTCTTTCGCAAGGTAGAAGGCGGTTGCAAGCCCATGCCCCCCCGCGCCGACAATGATCGCGTCATAAGCCTTTTTCGGGGTCGCATCCCGCCATTGGCGCGGCCAGCCCTGATTGCCGGAAAGCCCCTCTTTGATGATGTTCAGAAGCGAAAACGTCACAAGGCACGCTCTTGTTTTTCAAAGACAATGGGAGAGTTTGAATGCGGTTTTTTTGCCCCTCGCGCAAGAGGCACGTCCTGTTATAAAGCCGCAACCATGCCTTTTGCCACCTCATCGGCATCCGTCAGGATGATGTTGGCCCCGCGCTCCTGCAAATAGGTGGCGGCCTCAGCATTTTGCGCGCGGGCGATGATGCGGATACCGGGATTGGCCGCGCGCGCCGCTTCCACCATGTGCCCGGCCTCATAAGGGTCGGGGATGGTGAGGATGAGGCGCTGCGCCGTTCCAAGGCGCAACAGCGGCAGCATCGCCTCCTCGCCACATGCGCCCGCATGGGTTTCAACCCCGGCGGCACGGGGGGCTTGCAAGGTTGCCTCATCACTCTCGACAATGAGAAACGCCTCGCCCCGCTGCTGCAAGGCCTGCGCGATCTGCTGCCCCACCCGCCCATGGCCGACAAGCACCGTATGCCCTGCGGGTTTGGGTGCCTCGGCGGCGGGCGCGGCGCGGGGCGCAAGCGCTGGCTCGGGCGAAACCCTGTCCACCAGCGCGAACATCAAAGGGTTGAGCACGATGGAGAGGATGGCCCCGGCGACCACGAGGTCGCGCGCCGCCTCCGGCACGATGGCGAGATTGACGCCGAGCACGATGAGAATGAAGGAAAACTCGCCGATCTGCGCAAGGCTCGCCGCGATGGTGAGGGCAACCCCGCGCGGATAGCGGAAAAGCCGCATGATGGCATAGGCCGCAACCGATTTTCCCACCATGATGATGAGAAGGCTGCCCAGAATCGCCAGAGGCTGCGTGAGCAGGATCGCCGGGTTGAACAGCATGCCGACGGAAACGAAAAACAGCACGGCAAAGGCATCGCGAAGCGGCAGGGTTTCGCGCGCGGCCTGCTGGCTCAGGGGCGATTCCGCGAGAATCATGCCGGCAAAAAATGCTCCCAGCGCGAAAGAAACGCCAAAAAGCTGCGCAGCCCCGTAAGCCACACCCAAAGCAATCGCGAGAACGGAAAGCCGGAACAATTCGCGTGAGCCGGTATGGGCGACATCATGCAAGATGGCGGGGATGAGCCTGCGCCCGACAACGAGCATCAAAAGCACGAAAACGCCAACCTTTCCCATGGTGAGGAGCAAGGTGAGCCAGATGGGGCCGATGCCGAGCATCACCACCAGCCCGGCATGCTGCGTGATGCCGGGCGCGTTCCCGCCGAGAAGCCCGGAAAGCGGCGGCACCAGCACCAGAGCGAGCACCATCACGAGGTCTTCGACGATGAGCCAGCCAACGGCGATGCGCCCCTTCCCGCTCTCGATCTGGCGGCGTTCCTGCAAGGCGCGCAACAGCACAACCGTGCTCGCAACCGAAAGCGCGAGGCCGAAAATCACCCCCGCGCCCGGCCCCCAGCCCAGAAGCCAGGCGAGCCCCACGCCCAGCACAGTCGCGGTGATGATCTGCACGATCGCCCCCGGAATGGCGATGGCGCGCACCAGGAGCAGGTCCTTCAAGGAAAAATGCAGCCCGACACCGAACATCAGCAGAATGACGCCGATTTCCGCGAGTTCCACCGCCAGTTTCTGGTCCGCAACATAGCCGGGGGTGAAAGGGCCAACCGCGATGCCCGCAACGAGATAACCGATGATGGGCGAAAGCCTGAGCCTTTGCGCCAGAACACCAAGGATGAAGGCAAAGCCAAGGCCAATCGCCAGAGTTGCAATCAGGGGTGTGTCATGCGGCATAAAATCTCCTTGATGAAGAAATCAAATTTTAGCCCTCCAAATACGAAAATTGATACCGTTTTTTTAAAACAACCCCTCCACCTCGCCCTTCGCATTGATATGGATATGCTCGGCGGCGGGGATGCGCGGCAGGCCCGGCATGCGCAGGATATCCCCGCACATCACGACGATGAACCCGGCCCCGGCCAAAAGCGACACCCCGCGCACGGGCACGGTGTGCCCGCTCGGCGCACCGCGTAAAGCCGGGTCGGCGGAGAAGGAATACTGCGTTTTCGCGATGCAGATCGGTAAATCGCCATAGCCATCCGCTTCCAGCCGCGCGATCTCGCCCTTGAGCTTTGCATCGAGCGTGATGCCTGCCGCGCCGTAAATTTTCGTGGCGATGCATTCGATTTTGTCGGTCAGCGGCATGGCATCGGGGTAAAGCGGCGCGAACCGGCTCTCTCCCGCTTCGATCATCGCCATAACCGCCTTCGCCAAAGCCTCGGTGCCCGCACCGCCTTCCGCCCAATGCGTGCAGAGAATGGCCTCCACCCCGAGTTCCTCGCGGCAACAGGCGATGATGAGCGCGTGTTCCGCCGCGCTATCGCTCGAAAAATGGTTGATGGCAACGATCGGCGGCACGCCGAAGCGGCGGATATTCCCGACATGGCGTTTGAGGTTCACGAGGCCCGCGCGCAAGTGATCGAGGTTTTCCTGCGCCAGCTCCTCTTTGGTTGCGCCGCCATGCATCTTGAGCGCGCGCACGGTGGCGACAATCACGGCGGCGGCGGGCTCAAGCCCGGCCTTGCGGCATTTGATGTTAAAAAACTTCTCCGCCCCCAGATCAGCGCCGAACCCGGCTTCGGTCACGACATAATCCGCGAGTTTGAGCGCGGTTTTCGTGGCGATGACGGAGTTGCAGCCATGCGCGATATTCGCAAATGGCCCGCCATGCACAAAAGCGGGGTTGCCCTCCAAGGTCTGCACGAGATTGGGGGCGAGCGCGTCCTTCAAAAGAACGCTCATCGCGCCATGCGCCTTGAGATCACCGGCGCGGATCGGCACCTTCTCGCGCGTGTAGCCCACCACCATGCGCGCGAGCCGTTTTTCAAGATCGGTGAGGCTGGTTGCGAGGCAGAACACCGCCATCACCTCCGAGGCAACGGTGATATCGAACCCATCCTCGCGCGGAAAGCCATTGGCGATGCCGCCAAGCCCCGCCGTAATGCTCCGCAAGGCGCGGTCATTCATATCGAGCGCGCGCCGCCAGGTGATGCGGCGGGTATCAAACCCCAAAGCATTGCCCCAATGGATATGGTTGTCGATGAGCGCGCTCAACAGGTTATGCGCGGCGGTGATGGCGTGAAAATCCCCGGTGAAATGCAGGTTGATCTGCTCCATCGGCACGATTTGCGCATATCCGCCACCCGCCGCCCCGCCCTTGACGCCGAAACACGGCCCGAGCGAGGGTTCACGCAGGCAGATCATCGCCTTCTTGCCGATGCGGTTCAACCCGTCGCCAAGGCCGACGGTGGTGGTGGTTTTCCCCTCCCCCGCCGGGGTGGGGTTGATGGCGGTGACGAGGATCAATTTGCCATCGGGCCGTGCTTGCAGGGTGTCGATATAAGCGAGATCGAGCTTGGCGATAAACCGGCCATAGGGCGAGAGCGCGGCATCGGGCAGGCCGAGGCGTTCAGCAACCACCCCGATGGGGGCAAGGCGGGGGGCGCGGGCGATCTCGATATCAGAGGGCATGGGTCTTTTTCTCTTTTGTTTCATCAAGCTGGTTGGCAGCAATGCCTCACTTCACGCCGTCATTGCGAGGCGCAGCCGAAGCAATCCAGTCTCTTTAACCCTTGACAAAAGTCTGGATTGCTTCGGCTGCGCCTCGCAATGACGAGAAAACCGTTTCAGAGCATTTCCTGCGAAGACTGAGTCGCCTGAAACGCTCTACTCTCAAGTTTTGACGCAATTCCGGACGCGAAACCGGTTCCCACTTTCGCTGGAATTGCTCTAGTCCAAGCCCCGCGCCCAGCCAGCCTTGGTGCCTTGAACATAAGCGGCATAATCACCCGCCGCAATCGCATCCCGCGCGCCTTTCACAAGCCGTTGATAATAGGCGATGTTGTTCCAGCTCAGCAGCATCTGGCCGAGCATTTCCCCGGATTTGACAAGGTGATGGAGATAGGCGCGCGAATAATCGCGCGAGGCCGGGCAACCGGAGGTTTCATCAAGCGGCCGGGCATCTTCAGCAAAACGCGCGTTCTTCAGGTTGAGCTTGCCATGGGGCGTGAAGGCCGTGCCGTGGCGACCCGCGCGCGTCGGCATCACGCAGTCGAACATGTCAATGCCGCGCGCGATGCTTTCGAGAATATCATCCGGCGTGCCAACACCCATGAGGTAGCGCGGTTTTTGAACAGGCAGATGCGGCGTCGTCGCTTCCAAGGTCGCGAGCATCTCCGCCTGCGGCTCGCCCACCGCGAGCCCGCCGACGGCATAGCCCGGAAGATCAAGCGCGGCGAGCGCCTCCGCGCTCTCACGCCGCATGTTGGGCAGGGTGCCGCCCTGCACGATGCCGAAGAGCGCGCGCCCATCCCCCGGCTGAACCAGCCGCTCGAACGCCGCCTTGGAGCGCGCCGCCCAGCGCAAGGAGAGCTGCATGGCGCGCTCCACCTCCGCCTCCGGCGCAGGCAAGCGAATGCATTCATCCAGCTGCATGATGATGTTGCTGTCGAGCAGAACCTGAATTTCAACCGAGCGTTCGGGCGTCAGATGGTGTTTCGAGCCGTCAATATGGCTCTGGAAGGTCACGCCCTCCTCGTTCAGCTTGCGCAAGGCCGCGAGCGACATCACCTGAAAGCCGCCGGAATCGGTGAGGATCGGGAAGGGCCAGCGCGCCATGTCGTGGAGGCCCCCGAGCCTTGCCACCCGCTCCGCGCCGGGGCGCAGCATCAGGTGATAGGTGTTGCCGAGGATGATCTCCGCCCCCGTTTGCCGCACCTGCTCCATATAAAGCCCCTTCACCGTGCCCGCTGTGCCAACCGGCATGAAGGCGGGGGTGTGAATGACCCCGCGCGGCATGGTGATGGCACCGGTGCGGGCCATGCCATCGGTTGCGGCAAGGGTGAAGGCGAAATCAGCGGGCATGATCAGTTCTGGATTTGGGAAAAACGAGCGAGGCATCGCCATAGGAATAAAAGCGATAGCCCCCAGCAATGGCGTGGCGATAGGCGGCGCGCAAGGCATCAAGCCCGCAAAAGGCCGAAACCAGCATCAGAAGCGTCGATTTCGGCAGGTGAAAATTGGTGATCAAGGCATCCGTCGCCTGAAAGGCAAAGCCGGGGCGGATGAAAATATCGGTTTCGCCAATAAATGGCTCCACCCTGCCCGCGCGCGCCGCACTTTCAAGCAACCGGCAGGCCGTGGTGCCAACGGCGATGACGCGCCCGCCCGCTGCACGCGCGGCGTTGATGTGATCCGCGGCATCCTCCGTAATCTCCCCCCATTCGGCATGCATGACGTGATGGGCGATATCCCCCTCCTTCACTGGAAGGAACGTGCCTGCCCCGACATGGAGCGTGACAAAAACATGATCAACCCCAATGCCCTGCAAGGATTTGATCACCTCAGGCGTGAAGTGGAGCGAGGCTGTGGGGGCCGCGACCGCGCCATCCCGCGCTGCGAAGACGGCCTGGTAATCATTGCAATCCTTGGTTGAAGTATCGCTTCCAAGTGCTTGATAAGACGGGTGAAGCTTGCGCGCCTCCAGAATATAGGGCGGGAGCGGCATGAGGCCCGCTTCGGCAATCGCGGCATCGAGCGCGGCGCCCTGCTGATCAAAGCGGATAAGGATGCTGCCATCTTCCGCCTTCGCGCTCACTTTGCCGGTCAATGCACCGAACTGAAGCACGTCCCCCGGCTTGAGGCGCTTGCCCGGCCTGGCGAAGGCGGTGTAATGCGCCTCATCGAGGCGCTTCAGGAGCAAAACCGCACAATCGAGCCGGTTCTCGCCCCTGATGCGCTGGCCGAGAAGCCGCGCCGGGATAACCCTTGTGTTGTTAAAGACGAGCAGATCACCCGCGCGCAAGAGTTTCGGCAGATCACGGAAGACATGATCCGACAGCGCGCCATCCTCGGAAATACACAGCAACTTCGAGGCATCACGCGGACGCGCAGGTTCCAGCGCGATGCGGTTTTCGGGCAGGTCGAAGTCGAAATCAGCGAGGGTGAGCGCGGGCCCGCCCCCGCCATTTGCCTCACGCATCGGCGGCAATGCTGGCCTTGGTTATGCGGTCGGGGTTGCGCACGGGTTCGCCGCGCGCGAAGGCATCAACCGCCTCCATGCCGTCGATCACGCGGCCCCAGACGGTGTATTGGTTGTCAAGGAAGGTCGCGTCATCGAACACGATGAAGAACTGCGAATTCGCCGAATGCGGGTTGCTGGACCGCGCCATCGAGCAGATGCCGCGCACATGCGGCTCTTTCGAGAATTCCGACTTGAGATTGGGGTAGCTGGAGCCGCCCGTGCCGCTGCCATTCGGGCAACCGCCCTGCGCCATGAAGCCATCAATCACGCGGTGGAAGGAAAGCCCGTCATAAAACCCCTCGCGCACCAGTGTCTTGATATGCGCGACGTGGTTGGGGGCGAGTTCGGGCAGGAATTCGATGGTGACGACGCCCTTGGTGGTGTCGAGGATGAGGGTATCTTCCGGCGAAGCCATGGTGGTTTTCCTTATTTCATATCGGCGAGAAGCCGGACTTTGAGCATTTTATCGGGGTTCGCAACCGCGCCATTGTTGTTGGGATCGCCCTTTTTCACCTTGTCGATGAAGTCCATACCGGAAATCACCTTGCCGAACACGGTATATTGGCCGTTGAGGAACGAGGCATCGCCAAAGGTGATGAAAAACTGCGAATTGGCAGAATTCGGGCTCGATGAGCGTGCCATGCCGAGTGTGCCGCGCTGATAAGGCTCGGGCGAAAATTCCGCCGGAAGGTTCGGGAGGTCAGAGCCACCGGTGCCATTGCCTTGCGGGTCGCCCGTTTGCGCCATGAACCCCGCGATGACGCGATGAAACACCACGCCGTCATAAAAGCCCTTCGCGGCAAGGGTTTTGATGCGCTCGACGTGTTTGGGCGCAAGATCAGGCCGAAGCGCGATCAGAACCCGCCCATCCTTGAGATCGATGGCAAGGGTGTTCTGCGGGTCGGGCTTCGCGCCTTGCGAAAAAGCAAGGCCGGGCAGAAACGCGAGCGAAGCGGCCAGAAAAAAGCGGCGCAGCATGGGGTATCCTTTATTCAGCGGTTGGCGAATTTGAGGGCGAGCGCGGCTTTCACCACCTCGGGCACGAAGGCCGAAACATCCCCGCCCATCGCCGCGATCTGGCGCACGAGCGTGGCGGTTATGGGGCGAAGGCCGGGGGAAGCCGGCAGAAACACCGTTTCAATCTCGGGCGCGAGCGCGCCGTTCATGCCCGAAAGCTGCATTTCGTAGTCAAGGTCCGTGCCATCCCTCAGGCCACGCAGCAGAATGCTCGCGCCAAACCGGCGCGCGGCGGTGACGGTGAGATCATCAAAACTGGTGATGGTCAGCGGCTTTGCGCTCGCGAAAGGCCGCGCGACCGCTTCGAGCAGGGTTTGCCGCTCCTCGAAGCTGAAAAGCGGCGCTTTACCGGGATGCGTTCCCACCGCGATCACCAGACCATCCGCGATGGCAAGCCCACGCCGGATGATATCGACATGGCCGAGGGTCGGCGGGTCGAAGGAACCGGCATAAAGGGCGATGCGAGGCATGATTCTTGACCGGTGACTGCGCGAAAGCTCCCGTAACGGCAAATGGGTAAAAACTCAAGCATGCGTGACTGCTAAAACCGCCTGCGGCAAATCTGCCATGCGCGCCACAACCGTCATCGCGCCAGCGGCCTTGAGGCGCGCGTCAAGATCGGGCACGCCGTTTGAAGCGCCGCAAAAACCGATGACCCGCATCCCGGCGCGCATCCCTGCCTCGACGCCCGCAACCGAATCCTCCACCACGATGCAGTCCGCCGGGTCAGCGCCGATCTGGCTGGCGGCGAAGAGGAAGACATCCGGCGCGGGTTTGCCGCGCGCCACCTGCGTTGCCGAATAGATATGATCGCCAAAAAGCGGAGCAAGCCCGGTTTTTTCGAGGTTTTTCAGCAATCTCGGCCGCCCGGTGGAGGAAGCCACCGCACGCGGGCCTGAAGCCTGAAGCCCGGCAATCGCCTGAACCGCTTCCGCCGCACCGGGAATAGCCTCAAGCGTTTCATCCATCAGGCGGTGGATTTCGGCATTGATGCGGGCATTGAATCCCTCGGGCAGCTCGAAGGGGAGTTCTTTTCGCAACATCTCCCAGGTTTTCGCTGCCGGAATGCCGTTGAACCGCGCGTTGAACGCCGCCATCGTCATCGGGTAGCCAAGCGCGGTGAGCGCATCGGCGCAGACGGTTCCGGCGATATATTCGCTATCCACCAGCGTTCCATCACAATCATACAGCATGGCAAAGGGCATAGGCGCTCCGTTTTTCGCGAGCCCTTGTGCCATTCTCCTTCAAGCTTGGCCAGATGGAGTTTTATCGAAACGCCGCACTTCATCCTTGCGGGCGCGCGCGAAGCCATCCAGACTTATATTCCTGTTGCCTCACGAGGATCCTTCATGCCGATTGATAACCCCAAAGCCTTTATCGCCCCGTTTCGCATCGATAAGGGGGCGGGGTTTTCGCTCTCCGGGCACGCACCTGATGGCATGGGCGGGCATGACCTCACGAAAGAAGCGGGAAAAGCCCTGCTCGAAGAGGGCAAGGTAACGCTGCGCGCCTTGCAGGAGCGGCTTTACGCCTCCGACCGCTGGGCGTTTCTCATGATCCTGCAGGCGATGGACGCGGCGGGCAAGGATTCCACCATCGAGCACGTGATGAGCGGGGTGAACCCGCAAGGCTGCCAGGTGCACAGCTTCAAGGCCCCCTCCCCCGAAGAACTCGACCATGATTTTTTATGGCGCAGTGTGAAGGCCTTGCCGGAGCGCGGGCGCATCGGCATCCATAACCGCTCCTGGTATGAAGAGGCGCTGGTGGTGCGGGTTCACCCCGAGTTTCTAGGCCCGCAGCGCCTGCCGGAGAAAGGCTTTGGCGCAAAACCCGGTTCAGATGCCTTCTGGCGTGAGCGGCTTGAGGCGATTGGCGCGCAGGAGCTTCATCTTGCGCGATCAGGCACGAAAATCGTGAAATTCTTCCTTAATGTTTCAAAAGACGAGCAGAAAAAGCGCCAGCTTGAGCGCATCGAGGATCAAACGAAAACCTGGAAATTCAACGCCCGCGACATTGCCGAACGCGCGCATTGGGAGAGCTATATGGCCGCCTATGAGCAGGCGATCCGCGCTACCGCCGCGCCGCATGCGCCGTGGTATGTCATCCCGGCAGATCGCAAATGGTTCATGCGGCTTTGCGTGATGGCCGCGATTCTGGCCGAGCTTGAAAGCCTCGCCCTCACCTTTCCCAGCCTCAGCGCCACTGAGAAGGCAGCGCTCGTTACGGCCCGCGCCGCGCTGGAGGCGAGTTAGAGCGGCCGACCTGATTGAATCAGGTCGGCCGCTCTATCTTCTTGTTTTTATCGCATTTTCTTCGATCAACCGGCAACCACTTGATCGGAAAATGCTCTAAAGCATAACGGTTTTTGACGGAAGCAACGCTGCCTCAAACCATTGCGTTACCCCTGTTGTAAAATGGATTCCCGCTCCCC
>Ga0209398_1000417_pt1 | contig 26852 bp, 24 predicted proteins | sample AshMeaBigSpring_FD_184125 | JGI IMG/M metagenome (GOLD analysis project Ga0209398, IMG submission 184125) | Groundwater microbial communities from Big Spring, Nevada to study Microbial Dark Matter (Phase II) - Ash Meadows Big Spring (SPAdes)... | ecosystem: Environmental > Aquatic > Deep... | reverse complement strand
CGACCATCGGCATCAAGGCAGCGGAGGATTTGGAGCGCATTCTCGCTGCGGCGAAGATCGCCTTCGTCGACTCGCCCGTATCGGGCGGCATCGCCGGCGCCGACAAGGCGACGCTGTCGGTGATGATGGCGTGTCCGGTCGCCACCTACGAGCGGCTCGTGCCGCTGATGGCGCTGCTCGGCAAGCCGTTTCACGTGGGTCCGAAACCCGGGCAGGGCCAGGCGGTGAAGCTCCTCAACAACTTCCTGTCGGCGACGGCGCTGGCGGCGAGCTCGGAGGCGATCGCCTTCGGCGTCGCGCAGGGCATCGAGATGCAGACCATCCTCGACATCGTCAACGTCTCGACCGGGCGCAACACGGCGACCGACGACAAGTTCCCGCGCCGCATCATCAATGGCAAGTACGACGCGGGCTTCACGGTCAACCTGCAGGCGAAGGACGTGCGGCTCTACCTCGACAACGCGCGCGCCGACGGAATCGCCAGCGAGGTGGCGAGCACGGTCGCGGCAGTCTGGAACAAGTTCGAAGCCGACAAGACCGGCGCCGACATCACCGAGATGTACCCCTACACGAAGGGCGGGCGGAAAGGCCGCTGAAATCGCTCATGTCTCACATGCCCGAAATCGGACGCCGTGCTTTCGTCGCAGGCGCGAGCAGCCTCGCCGCAGGTGCCGCGATCGCACAGTCGGCACCGCCCGCGGCGCCCTCGACGGCCGCCCGCCCGAAGGGCCCGCTCGTGTGGCGCGACATGGACCAGGCGGAGCTCGATGCCGCCTACGATCAGAGCGTGTGGGCGCCGACGATGCGCCAGGTCATCGGCCGCGCCATGCTGGCGCAGATGAAGCTTCCCGTCTGAGGGGTTTGCAGAGGGCGCGCGAGGCGGTATCTACGGGGCGATCCCTGAGGAGAAAGCCGGCGCCATGGCCAAGACGACCCTCTACGACAAGATCTTCGACAGCCACGTCGTCGACCGGCAGCCGGACGGCACGTGCCTGCTCTACATCGACCGCCACCTCGTGCATGAGGTGACGAGCCCGCAGGCGTTCGAAGGCCTGCGCATGGCCAAGCGCAAGGTCCGCGCGCCGGAGAAGACGCTCGCCGTCGTCGACCACAACGTGCCGACCTCGGACCGCCGCAACGGCATCGCCGATGCGGAAAGCCGCACGCAGGTCGAGACCATGGCACAGAACGCCAGGGACTTCGGCATCGAGTACTACGACGAGCTCGACAAGCGGCAGGGCATCGTCCACGTGATCGGTCCCGAGCAGGGTTTCACGCTGCCCGGCACGACGATCGTCTGCGGCGACAGCCATACCTCGACCCACGGCGCATTCGGCGCGCTCGCCCACGGCATCGGCACCAGCGAGGTCGAGCACGTGCTCGCGACGCAGACGCTGCTGCAGCGCAAGGCGAAGAACATGCGCGTCGTGGTCGATGGCGCGCCGGGTCCGGGCGTCGGGCCGAAGGACATCATCCTCGCCATCATCGGCCAGATCGGCACCGCCGGCGGCACCGGCCACGTCATCGAGTATGCGGGCGAGGCGATCCGTGGCTTCTCGATGGAGGGCCGCATGACCGTCTGCAACATGTCGATCGAGGGCGGCGCGCGGGCCGGCATGGTCGCGCCCGACGCCAAGACGTTCGCCTATCTCGAGGGCCGTCCCAAGGCGCCGAAGGGCAAGCTCTGGGACGAGGCGATGCGCTACTGGGAGACGCTGCAGAGCGACGACGGCGCCCACTTCGACAGCGAGGTGCGCCTGAACGCCGCCAGCCTGCCGCCGATCGTGTCCTGGGGCACGAGCCCGGAGCAGGTGACGACCATCGACGGCGCGACGCCCGACCTCGACAAGATCGCGGACGAAGGCAAGCGCGCAGCCGCCGCCCGGGCGCTCGAATACATGGGCCTCGCGCCGAACACGAAGATCACCGACATCGGTCTCGACGTCGTCTGGATCGGCTCGTGCACCAATGGCCGCATCGAGGACCTGCGCCAGGTCGCCAAGATCGTCGAGGGCAAGAGGATTTCGAGCCGCCTCGCCTATGCGCACGTCGTGCCCGGCTCCGGCCTCGTCAAGGAGCAGGCCGAGGCGGAAGGCCTCGACAAGATCTTCACGGCCGCCGGTTTCGACTGGCGCGAGCCCGGCTGCTCCATGTGCCTCGGCATGAACCCGGACCAGTTGAAGCCAGGCCAACGCTGCGCCTCGACCTCGAACCGCAACTTCGAGGGCCGCCAGGGCTACAAGGGCCGCACCCACCTCGTCTCGCCCATCATGGCCGCCGCCGCCGCCATCGCCGGGCGCTTCGTCGATGTCAGGACGGTCTCGTGAAAGGTGTCACAATCCGAACCGTGCCCAGAGCGCGCGGGCCTCGAGCGCGGAGATGAGGTCGTCGGGGAGCGCGGCGAGGTCGGGCAGCGCCGGGACGGCGAAACCCGACAGGCCGCTGCTGCCGCCGCGCCGCAGGCGGCCGAGCAGACCGGGGCTGCCCAAAGGCACGGGTTTCAGGCGCACCTTGTCGCCATAGAGCTCGCGCATGCGCGCGCGCATGTCGCCGACGCCGTCGATGAGGCCGAACTCGAGCGCCCGCGGCGCCGACCAGAACGCGCCCGAGAACAACTCGTCGTCGGGCCCCTTCAACTTGCCGGCGCGGCGGTCCTTGATGACGCCGATGAACACGTCGTGGATGTCGCGCTGGATGGCCTTCAGCCGCGCGATATCGTCGGCATTTTCGGGCCGGAACGGATCGAGTGAGCCCTTGGCCATGCCGCTCGTGTAGACTCGCCGCTCGACCCCGATCCGCTCGATCGCCTTGTCGAGGCCGAACGTCGCGGAGATCACGCCGATCGAGCCGATGATCGAGCTCGTGTCGGCCCAGATCTCGTCGCCCATCGCCGCGAGGTAGTAGCCGCCGGACGCCGCCACGTCCTCGCAGAAAACGTGGACCTTCTTCCTCTTCTCCTCCGCGAGCTGGCGGACGCGCTTGAAGATGAGACTCGACTGCACGGGCGAGCCGCCGGGCGAGTTGATCGAGACTGCGACCGCCGGCAGCTTCGACAGCGCGAACGCGCGCTCGATCGCCGGCGCGGCGGTTGTGATCGAGAGGCCGGGGCGCAACGGTGTCGCCATGCCTATGGCACCGTGGAAGCGAAGCACCGGCACCACGGGATCGCGCGAAAATGGCCACATGTCGTTCCGCCTTCACACGTTTGTCCGACGCGCTGTGCGCCGAGCCTCGTTAGATAGGCGCTCGCCTCACATCGCGCCAGCCCTCAACGGCCGAGATCGAGCGGCGCAGGCGCCCGCAGCAGCGCCGCGACCTCCGGCGTGAACGACCCGTCCGCCGCATGCAGCACCAGTGGCGGCAGCAGTCGCAGCGGCGCGCGACTCGCCTTCGTCCCCTGCACGATGACGCGGATCGCGGGCGCTCCGGCACGCGGCTGCAGCGGCAGGACGGCGATATCGCCGAACCACCGGACGAGGCCGGCGAGCAGCGTCGCGAGCGCATCGGCGCGGTGGACGAGCGTCGCCGTGCCGCCCGGCCTGACGACGCGTGCGAGGAACCGCAGCCAGATTTCCAGCTCGCCCCCCGGCATCTCGTGGGCGGCCGCGCGGAGCGTATTGGCCGGCGGGCGGCCACGCCCCTCGACGCCGTAGGGCGGGTTGGCCATCACATGGTCGAAGTGGTCCGGTGCGAGGCCGAGCGGCATCTGAACACGGGCGGGAGCGGTAACATCCGCCGCGATGACCCGGGCACGCTCCGTCATGGCGTTGCGCGCGATATTCTGCGTGGCCAGCGCGACGAGCGCCGCCTCGTTCTCGGCGAGCACGACCTCGGCATCTCTCACCCGCGCCGCAAGGCAGAGGCCCGCGACGCCGACGCCGGCGCCCGCATCGAGCACGCGCACCGGGCGGCTCGCGGCCGCGGGCACGGCCGCTGCGAGCAGCACCGCGTCGATGCCGGCGCGATAGCCCGTGCGCGGCTGCAGCACATGCACTGCGCCGCCGAGGAACGCGTCGTCGGTGACGTCGTGCGGAATGGGCTCAGCCGCCATGATCGCGCTCGAGCTCGGCCGCGAGCCCCGCCTCCGTCAGCACGCGCCGCGCCTGCGCCCACTCGTCCGCGATCACCACGACGCGGCGCGGGAACACGCCGATCGAGCCTTCGAGCACGCTCATGTTCTGGTCGAGCACGACCGGGCCGAGGCCCGCATCGCGCAGCAGCGCGACCGCGAAGTCGATCAGCACGGGGTCGGTCGTTCGCATCAATGCGCGCATGCACTCTCGCCGATTGTCAATGCTGCCCATGCGGCAACTTGCCTTTGAGCGCCACTCGCGGCCATGATTATATCATCTCGAGCAGACCAGGGAGACAGGCTCGTGGGCATGGTGATCCCGCTGGAGGACGCGCGTGGGGCAACCGAAGGGCTGCAGCCGCTGATGGACCTGGTCGCAGACGACATGGCCGCGGTCAACCGGATCATCCTCGACAAGGCGGTCTCCGACGTCGAGCTGATCCCGATGCTCGCCAACCACCTGATCGACTCGGGCGGCAAGCGCCTGCGGCCGATGCTGACCATTGCCGCTGCCCGCCTCGCCGGCTACCAGGGCGAGGGGCACGTCCGGTTGGCGTCCGCGGTCGAGTTCATGCACACCGCGACACTGCTGCACGACGACGTGGTCGACGAGAGCGACGTGCGCCGCGGCAAGAAGGCGGCGCGGATCGTGTGGGGCAACCAGGCGAGCGTGCTGGTCGGCGATTTCCTGCTTGGCCAGGCGTTCCGCATGATGGTCGACGTCGGCTCGCTGCCGGCGCTCAAGATCCTCTCCAACGCCGCCGCGGTGATCGCCGAGGGCGAGGTGATGCAGCTCGCCGCCGCCAAGAACACCGCGACGACCGAGGACGAGTACCTGGCAATCATCTCGGCGAAGACCGCGGCGCTGTTCTCGGCGGCGGCCGAGGTCGGCGCGGCGATCGCTGGCCGGCCGGTCGAGGAGCAGGCGGCACTGCGGTCTTACGGCCGCTCGCTCGGCATCGCCTTCCAGCTCGTCGACGATGCGCTCGACTATGCGGGCGAGAGCAAGAGCCTCGGCAAGTCGGTCGGCGACGACTTTCGCGAGGGCAAAATCACGCTCCCCGTCATCCTGTCATTCCGCCGCGGCACCGAGGATCAGCGCGCGTTCTGGAAGCGCACGCTGACCGATGGCGTCATTCGCGACGGCGACCTCGAGCACGCGATCGGCCTCATGCGCCGCCACAAGGCGATCGAGGCGACGCTCGAGCGCGCGCGCCACTACGGCGCGGTCGCCCGCGATGCGCTGGCCATCTTCCGCGACGGCACGCCGAAGAAAGCCATGCTCGACGTCGTCGGGTTCTGCGTGGCGAGAGCGCATTGAGGGCGTCTCCCTGTTGCACTGCCACGGCGCAACTGCCATCCGAGCCGACCGGCATCCGGCCGACGGGGACCTCGATCATGAGCGGACCCGGACACGGCGCCCAAGCCGCCGTGAACAAGACGGTTGCGCTGATCATCTCGGTGCTGGCACCGCTGCTGGCGGTCGCCGAGATCCTCGGCCAGAAGGCGCATGACCGGGATGCCGGTGCCCGGGGGTCCGACCCCGCTACGACGCGTCAAGATTTCCGCAGCCGCTTCCAGAGCGCGTTTGGACCGAGCGTCTCGACGAATTGAGCGTGCGCCGCGACGTCCTCGGGCGTCAGCCGCGACGGCAGCGGCTTGGCCCGTTGCGCCGCCTTGCGTGCGCCGCCGGCTCGCTCCGCCGCCACCGCATCGCCGCCGCGGCCCGCGAGCCCGAGCGTGGCCTGCCGCTCGCCGATGAGCTCGAGGTACACCTTGCAGAGCAGCTCGGCGTCCATCAGCGCGCCATGCCTGGTTCGCTTGGAATTATCGATGCGGTAGCGCTTGCAGAGCGCATCGAGCGAGTTCGGACCCGCCGGGTGCTTGCGCCGGGCGATCGCCAGCGTGTCGACGACGCGCTCCATGCCGATGGGCTCGAGGCCGATGCGCTCGAGCTCGGCATTGACGAACCCCATGTCGAAGCTCGCATTGTGGATGATGAGTGTCGCCTCCGCAATGAACGCGACGAACGCCGGCGCCTGATCGCGGAAGTACGGTTTGTCCTTGAGGAATGCCGTCGAGAGCCCGTGCACCTGCTCGGCTGCGGCCGGCACCTCGCGTGTCTCCGGGTTGAGATAGGTGTGGAACTCGCGACCTGACAGCCGGCGGTCGACGAGCTCGATGCAGCCGATCTCGACGATGCGGTCACCGGTGCGGGCGTCGAGGCCCGTCGTCTCCGTGTCGAGAACGATCTCGCGCATGCTCACTCCTCAGCTCCAGAAGCGGCGGTAGGCTTTCCCGGTCCGCGCGCGCAGCGATTCGATGACGTTATCGACCGCGGCGTGCGTTGCTTCGAGCGTCGTGCCGGTATCCACAACGAAATCGGCGCGCGCGCGCTTCGCCGCATCCGGCATCTGGCGGGCGAGGATCGCATCGAGCTTCGCAGCCGTCATCCCGGGCCGGGCGAGCACGCGCGCGCGCTGCACGGCGGCCGGTGCGCTGACGACGACGGTTGCATCGCACCGCGCATGGCCCCCCGACTCGAACAGCAGCGGGACCTCGAGCACGGCCAACTTGGCCCCGCGCGCCGCCTCGGCTTGCAGGAACGCACGCTCCGCCGCCTGCACGAGCGGATGCACGATCGCCTCGAGCCGCTGGAAGCTCTCTGGCTCTCGCAGAAGAGCATCGGCAAGCCGCTGCCGGTCGACGCCCGCCGGACCCGTCGTGCCTGGAAAGGCGGCCTCGATCGGCGCGACCGCCGCACCTGCATAAAGCTTGTGGACCTCCGCGTCGGCATCGCACACCGCAATCCCGCGCTCGCGGAAGCGGTCGGCGACCGTGGTCTTGCCCATGCCGATGGAGCCGGTCAGTCCGATCACGAGCATGCGGTGCAGTGCTCTGAATTGAGGCCTCGCCAGTGCCAAACTTGCCGGCGAACCCGCTCCGGCCGCAATACAAATCCGCGCTGGCATCGCGTATCGGGGCTGAGACTGCCCCATGCCCGTTGAAGTCGCAGCTCCGCCCCCGGCGAAGCGATGATGGTAACGGCGCCCTGGCCCCGGGCAGTCACCCGAGCACCCGACCAGCTCGCCACCCAAGCTCGCGCTCGCGAGAATCCGCTTGACGCATCGTGTACTAAGTACTACACACTCAACACATGAGCGGCTTCGGCGACTACGTCCGCATGGTGCGCGAGCAACGCGCGGCGAAGGAGATGCGCTTCAGCCTCCGGCAGGTGGCGACCCGCATCGGCGTCGAGCCGGCCTACCTGAGCAAGATCGAGCGCGGCCTGGTGCCGCCACCCTCCGAGGCGACGATCACGAGGCTCGCAGCCGAGCTCGGCGAGGACGCGGACGTGCTGCTGGCGCTGGCCGGCAAAGTTTCGAGCGAATTGCAGGCGATCATCCGGCGCCGGCCCAAGCAATTCGCCGAGCTGATCCGTCAAATGAAGGACGCGCCGGATCACGCGATACTGAGAATAGTCAGGGAGGTGCGCGACGGGAACTGGTGACGGAAACGGGCTCAGGGGTAGCAACAGGTATGGTGGTGACACATGATGACGCTCGAGCGCGACAGCCTGATCATCCGGTTTCCCGAGGTTCACCCGAAGGCCGAGACGCGCATCAGCTTCCAGCGCACGCTTCGCATTCCCGACGACACCAAGGAGTATCCGCTGCCGCCCGGACTCGGGCGGTTTCCGCTCGTCCACACCGATGACTTCGCCGCCAGGCTGCCCAAAGCCTGGCGCGAGCGCGGCGGCGTGATGCTGCCGATGCATCGCGCCGAGGCGATGTGGATCTCGTTCGAAGGCAGGCACACTGCCGGCTACCCGTGCGCGATCAAGATTGCAGCCGGCAAGATCAACGCGGTCAGCGGCAAGCGCTGGCGCGGGTCGTTGAGCAAGGCCGAGCGCGACTACGTCGTGGTGCCCGGCCAGCCCTGGCTCGACGGCTATTGCGTCGCGAAGGGCCAGATCCGCCAGTTCGTGGCGATGCCGCTCGGCGCCGGCTACACGGCCGAGGAGCAGATCACCGGCAAGCCGGAGCACGGCGGGCTGCAGCTTATCGTCTACCCGATGAAGGCCGAGCGCTTCGAGGCGATCGAGAAGGCACGCCGCGAGGCCGAAGCGCGTGAGCGCCGCAGGGTCGCCTGCGAATCGAGCGCAATCATGATGCGATGCGCCGCCCCCATGTTCGCCATCGGCGGCGCAGGCGCCAGCAGCATGGGCCTCGCCGCCGGCGGCCGCATGCGCCAGGATATCTACGCCGACCCGCATGGCCTCGACGCCTGGGAGACCTCGGCCTCGAGCCGCTGCTTCGTGACCATGCTCGATGCGGCGCAGTGGCAGGAGCTCACCGGTAAGGCTACGCCGACCAAGGCGCCGACTGCGGCCACCTACGCCAAGGCCGGCCTGCCCTGGTTCGACTACGAGGCCGCCGGCGAGGCAATCGGCGGCGCGCCGGAGCTCTCGGCGCTGAAGAGCGTCGCCGAGGTCGCCGATGAGAAGGGCCACGACCCGCTCGACAACGGCGAGCCGGTCGAGGCTTCACCCGTGATCACGCTCGGTCCGTCGGCGCTGGCCGGCGCCTCATCGGCGAAGCCCACAGGATCGAGCACCTGAGGCCGTACTAGTCGGCCTCGCCCCGGCGAGCCCCGCAGGCCTCATCTAAGGGCCGATGCGGGGCTCGCTGCGTTTTTGCGCGGTACATTTGACCTGCACGGCCGCGCGGGCTGTGCTATGATTGCGCATTCTTTTCAGCAGTTGAACGGAGCTGACCCGATGTTCGCCACCCTGGCACTTCGCGCCGTTTCGGCCGCCGTGATGCTGGTCGCATCAACGACCATATCGATCGCCGCCGACACGCGCGTCGCGCTCGTCATCGGCAACTCGGACTACCGCCACACGGCCAAGCTCGACAATCCGCGGAACGACGCGGCCGATCTCGCGGCCGCGCTCAAGTCGCTCGGCTTCGCGGTCATCCACGGCACCGATCTCGACAAGGACGGCATGGACCGCCACCTGCAGGGGTTCGCCCGCGCGCTGGTCGGGGCGGAGGTCGGCCTCTTCTTCTACGCCGGCCACGGCTTGCAGGTCGGCGGGCAGAACTATCTCGTGCCGGTCGATGCCGAGCTCTCGAGCGTGACCGCGCTCGACTTCGAGATGGTGCGGCTCGACGTCATCCAGCGCCTGATGGAGCGGGAAGCCAAGTCGAATGTCGTCATGCTCGACGCCTGCCGCGACAACCCGCTCTCCCGCAACCTCGCCCGTGCCATGGGCATGCGCTCGGCAAGCATCGGCCGGGGCCTCGCCGCGGCGGAATCGGGCGTCGGCACGCTGATCAGCTTCTCGACCCAGCCGGGCAATGTCGCGCTCGACGGCGCGGGCCGCAATTCGCCCTACGCGTCGGCGCTGCTGAAGCACATCAGTTCGAAGGGCGAGGACCTCTCCTCGGTGCTGATCAAGGTGCGCAACGACGTGATGTCGGCGACGCAGGACCGGCAGGTGCCATGGGAGCATACGGCGCTACGCTCCAAGCTCTTTTTCGCGGGTCTGTCGTCTGTCTCCCATACCGTGGCTCCGCCGGTTCCGCCGCAGGGCGTCGTCGGCGCCGGTCCCTTTGACGGCGTCTGGGAGGTGAGCACGACGCACAACCAGTTCTGTCCTATCAAGTCGAACAGCTTTCATATCGTCATCGAGGGTGCTGTCGTGCGGTTCGGCAACTTTACCGGGCGGATCGCCGCGGACGGCCAATACGACCTGATCACACCCGGCAAGGCCAATCCCGACTCCAGGGTGCAGCATACGGGAAGGCTCTCCGGTAAGACAGGAAGTGGAAGCATGCAGACGATCAACCACAAGTGTGCCGGCACGGAGGTTGTCAGGCGCGTCGAGCGGGTCGGGCTTTCGCCGCCGGCATCAGCAAGCACCGACAGCTCGTTCGATGGTGACTGGCAGATCACGTGGACGAACAACCAGCATTGCGCGAACGCCGCGCGGACCCTCAATCTGAAGATCGAGAATGGCCGGGTCCATCAGGCCTACCGCGATCCGGGCAGCGTTGACGCCGGCGGCAATTTCGCCTTCATCACCGAGAGCGGACGCAGTCCCGGCCGCCTGTTCCGCAATGTGGGCAGGCTCACGGGCGACGCCGGGACCGGCAAGATGGAACCCATCAGTGGCCAGAAATGCGCCGGGACGTTGGTCCTGAGGCGGCTCGAGCCTGCGGCCATCACGAAGGCCCCGTAGCCGGCGTCCTGATCATGTGACCATGGACGCAGCTCCGGGCTCCGGGCTCAGCGCCCCCGTTGCAGCCGGCCGCAGGCGCGCGCCTCGCCTTGTGCGCATCTGATGCGGCAGCGCTCCATGTTGCCGTCCCTGCACAGGCCGCCTCCGGACTGCGCCGCCGGGGCTGTACTGGGCGCGGCTTGCGCCGGCGCCGGCGCGGCCGTGCCAGCGGCCGATCGGCCCGCGTCCTGCGAGGGTGCCGGCGACCGCGCGATGCAGCGGCCGCTCGCATCCATGATCTCGCCGCTGCCGCAGTCGAGCGGGCAGACGCGGGACTGCTGCGTACTCAGGGCCTCGCGCGCGGCTTCCGTCGGCTCGTCGGCGTGGAGTGCGAGGCGAGCGAGCGTCGCGAACCGGCGCAGCGCCGCCTGGGCCTTCGGACCCCACTTGCCGTCGACCTCGCCGGGATCGCAGCCGACGCGCTTCAATTCGCGCTGGAGGGTGCGTGCCAGCTCGGTTCTGTCGGGCTGCACCCGCTCCGGTTGCGGCAGGCTCGCCAATCGCTCGGGGGAGAGTGCAGCCGCGGCGGCGAGGCGCGCTGTCTCCGCGGCCTTCATCGCCGCCACGCGCTCGCGCTCGGCCGCGTCCCGCCCCTCGCGGGCACGCCGGGCCTCCTCGAGCGCCTGGCGCAGCGCCTCAGCTTGCACATCGGGGGTCTGCGTGCGCAGCGCCGCGAGCCCGGCGCCGGACGCGGGTGCGGCGAGATAGAGCCGCTCGGTCAGGGAAGAGTGCTCCCACGGGATCTGGCGGTTGGCCGTCACCTGGGTGACCTCGCGGCGGACGTTGATCAGCACCTCGGTGATGTCGGCTCCGGGCCGCTCGATATGGCGGACGAGGGCTCCGGCGAACGGCGAGTTCCGCCCGTCGCCGTCGAGCGCGACGTTGCCCGGCTGCGTCGAGTAGCTGATCAGCGTGCCGACGCCCGCCTCGATCGGCGCGAGCCCCTGGCCGACGGGGACCGAGCGCGTGCCGAGCGAGCGGGCCAGGTTGCGGGCGAGCGGGTTGTCGCGGCAGGCGTCGAGGAAAATCACGTTGGCCTTGGCGGCGGTCTCCATCGCACGCTGAACCGTCTCCAGGCGGATCAGCTCGAAATCGAGTCCGGTCGCATCCTCGAGCTTGGCGTCGACCGGCACCAGGTAGTTCTGCCCGCCAACCTGGATGCCGTGGCCGGCATAGAAGAGAAGGCCGGTCGACGCGCCAACGAGCGCATCCGCAAAGCGGCGGATGATGCGGTTCATGCCTGGCCGGTCGAGATCGTAGCCGGCGATGACCTTGAAGCCGAGCCGCTCGAGCGCCGCGGCCATGTCGTGCGCGTCCGCCTTCGGGTTCTTCAGATCGCTGGCATGGGTGTAGTCGGAGTTGCCGATGACGAGGGCGACGCGGTCGCCGGCGGCCTGCGCAGTCGATGGCGGCGCGCCTGCAACGGTCGCCAACAGCAGCGCCATGAGAAGCAATCGCATCATCGCGGCAAACTCCCGCAACACGAGACGCACGCAACCGGCGGTACCGACAATGCGATGCATCATACTGCGCGGCACCGTTCCGTTCCAGGCCGATCCGATCTCGGCATGCCAGTCCCGACCGAACGACCCTTGCTGCCCGGCGCCCGGAATGCTCGGATGCGGCCATCGTCCGACGCATGCAGGATCAAGCCATGGCGCAGCGCAACTTCATTGACCTCTTCTCCGATACGATGACCCGGCCGAGCGCGGGCATGCGCAAGGCGATGGCCGAGGCCGAGGTCGGCGACGAGCAGAAGGGTGAGGACCCGACGACACGGCGGCTCGAGGAGCGCGTCGCGGAGCTGCTCGGCAAGGACGCCGCCGTGTTCCTGCCCTCCGGCACCATGTGCAACCAGATCTCGCTCGCGGTGCACTGCCGCGCGGGTGACGAGATCATCGCGCCCGACATCGCGCACATCTGCACCTACGAGGGCGGCGGCGGCGCAGCGATCGCCGGTGCCCACAACCGCGCGGTCGCCGCCGAGCGCGGCATCTTCACCGGAACAGCGCTCGAGGCCGTCATCCGTGATCCCGGCTTGCGCCATCATCCCCGCTCACGGCTCGTCGCCATCGAGCAGACAATGAACCTCGGCGGCGGGGCGGTGTGGCCGCTCACGTCCATCGCCGAGGTTGCCGCGGTCGCACGCAGGCACGGCCTCGCCGTGCACATGGACGGAGCGCGCATCCTCAACGCCGTTGCCGCTTCGGGCGTCTCCGCCAAAGCGATGGCGGCACACGCCGACAGCTGCTGGCTCGATCTCTCGAAGGGCCTCGGCTGCCCGATCGGGGCGGTGCTCGCCGGCTCGAAGGAGTTCATCGGCGAGGCCTGGCGGTGGAAGCACCGGCTCGGCGGCGCGCTCCGCCAGTCGGGCATCGTGGCGGCGGCGGGCCTCTACGCGCTCGACCACAACGTCGCGCGCCTCGCCGAGGATCACGCCAATGCCCGCCGCTTCGCCGACCTCGCGGCAGAGATCGAGGGCGTGAAGCTCGTCTACCCGAAGGCCGAGACTAACATCGTGTTCCTCGACGTGACGGGAACTGGAAAGGAGGCCGCAGCGCTTTCAGCGGCCACGTTGAAGCGCGGCGCGCGGATCGGAGCCTCGGCGCTAGGGCGCATGCGCGCGGTCACGCACCTCGACGTTTCACGTGCCGATGTCGAGACCGCGGCGCGGGTGTTGAAGGAGGCAGTTTCGAGTTAGTGCGTCACAGGGGGTCTCGGTCGACCCGCTCGGGATGAAACGGTGTGCGCCGACGCCGTCCGACCACATGAGATGGCGTGTCACCAATGGGAGCACTGTCTCTCCATTTGCGTTCCCGGAGATCGCGCAGCGATCATCCGGGATCTTGACCCGTCGAGATTTGCCCCCAGCATTGACGAATCGTCGCGACAACTGGCTGGGCAAGATCCCGGACCGCCGCGCATCGGCGCGGCGTCCGGGAACGCGGGTGGCGCGTAGGTCGGGCTTCGCTTCGCTCAGCTCGACCTGCGGTCTCGATGGGTGTCGCCACGACGCGGGTAGCGAAGGTGCGGACCCGAAGGGTCCGCACCCTCATCCCATCCGCATCCCCGGACGCGGCGACGCGCGCCAGCGCGTGGCCGCGATCCGGGGCCTTCCCCGACGCAGTCATGCCGAGCTCCCGCCACGCCTGCATTACGGCGACTGGCAAGATCCCGGCTCTGCGCTCGGGCAAAGCCCTCGCTTGGCCGGGAACCCAGTGGAGAGAAGTTGAGATTCTTTCCAGGAGGTCGTTGCGACTCAGCTCCGTCGCAGCTTCTGCGCCGTCATTGCGATTGCCGCAAGAGCGAGCCCGACTGCGCCGGAATAACCGAGCCTGAGGCCGGGTGGCACGACGCCGAGGCGGCCGGCGAGTTGCAGGATGCCCTGCAGCAGCTCGGGAAACGTCAACAGCAGGCCGGCGAGCGCGAACAGCGCGGTCTCGAGCACATTGCTCTTCTTGAACAGCCAGCCCTGCATCGCGAAGGCGAGCACGGCGATCCCGGCACCCGTCTCGAAGGTGACCCAGGCGACGTCCCACCAGCTCCCGCCCTTCGGCAGCTTGAGCAGCAGCCCGACACCCATCGGATCGCACACGAACACGAACGGCACGAGGAACGCCGGCATCGTGTACTTCCACGACTGCAACGTGGTGCGATAAGGGCTGCCGCCCGTGATCGCAGCGGCGGCGAACGGGGAGAGCGCCGTCGGCGGCGACACCTCCGACAGCACGGCGTAGTAGAAGATGAACATATGCGCCGCGAAGTCCGGCACGCCGAGCTTGATCAGCGCCGGCGCGGCGATGACCGCGCACATGATGTAGCTCGCGGTCACCGGCACCGCGAGGCCGACGACCCACACGATCGCCGACGAGTAGATGGCGGTCAGCAGCAGGTTGCCCTGCGCGTAGCCGATGATGATGTCTGCGAACCGCTGCGCGAGGCCGGTCAGCGTGGTCACGCCGACGATGATGCCGGCCGTCGCGCACGTTGATGCCACGTTGAGCACGCCGGTCGTGCCCTCCTTCATGGCGCGGATCAGCCGCTCCGACACCGGCGCCAGGTGTGGCGCGACAAAGCCCTGCAGCAACGCCCCGAGAATCGGGATGAATACGAGCGCCAGCATGATCTCGGCGCCATAGGGGACCTTGATCCTGAGCAGCTCGAGCGTCACCAGGGCCGCAGCAACGGCGAGCGGCACGGCGGCGAGCCTCGGCAGCAGCATGGTGTCGGCTTTGAGCGCGCTGACCGCGATCGCCAGCACGGTCGCCCAGAACACCGACAATACCGGCGAGAATCCGAGCAGCATGAACGCGATGATCGAGACGAGCGAGCCGAAATGAAACCAGTAGCCACGGAGCAACCGGCCGACGGTGCCCGGCTCGACCAGAACGTCGCTGGAGCCGCCGTTCTTGCGCGCGTCGATCTCCACCATCACCAGGATCGCGAGGTAGTAGAGAAGCGTCGGGATCGTCGCCATCAGGATCACGTCGAAGTACGAGATTTTGAGGAACTCGGCGATGAGGAAGGCCGCCGCGCCGAGCACCGGCGGCGAAATGATCGCGCCGAGGCCGCCAGCGGCCAGAAGCCCGCCGGCCGCGTTCTTGTCGTAGCCGGCCTTGGCGAGCAGCGGGTAGGCGACGGTGCCGATGGTGACCGTTGTGGCAACGCCCGAGCCCGACGGCCCACCCATCAGGAACGACGACAGCACGACCGCACGGCCTGCGGCGTTGCGCCGCCCGCCCATGGCCGCGAACGAGAATTCGATGAAGAACTTCCCTGCGCCGGAGAACTGCAGGATCGCACCGAAGATCGTGAACAGGATGATCAGGCTCGACGACACGTCGACAGTGGTGCCGAAGATTCCTTCGAGCGTCATGTAGAGATGGCCGACGATCCGATCGGGACCGTAGCCGCGGTGCGTCCACGGCGCCGGCAGCTTGTTGCCGAAGAAGGCGTAGAGGAGGAAGACTATCGCCACGCCCGGCATGATCCAGCCGGTCGTCCGCCGTGTCGCCTCGAGCAGCAGCAGGATCAGCGCCACGCCGACTGCGATGTCCGTGGTGGTCGGCGCCACGGCCCTGTCGCCGAAGTCGGCACCCTGCCAGACGATATAGGTGATGATCCCGATGCTGGTCAGCGCCAGGCCCACATCCCACCAGTGGATCTGGTCGCGAAACCGGCGCGCCATCGGGAACAGCAGGAACGACAGGAACAGCACGCAGGCGACGTGAGCCGGTCGAAGGATGTGCGCCGGCACGACATCGTAGGCCGCATAGAGGTGGAACAGCGAGACCGCGACCGCGACCGCGGTAATGAATATTGCGACCCGGCCGCCAACGCGGTTCGCCGCGCCTTCCTCGGCCTCGATCAACTCCTCGACCTTGTGCCGAGCTGCCTCGTCGAGATCGGTTGCGATGGCGCCGTCAGGCGCCATCGTCACCAGCCGGTCCTTGGCTTCGGTCATGCGCCTTCCCCCCGGAATGCCCATTCGGGCTTATCTGCCGCCGCCGGGTTAGCATGCCCGCCGCCCGTCCGTCACTGGATTGCGGGCAAACCGGCAACCGATGCCTTGGCCGGAGGAGCGATTGCGGCTATCCGGGGCTCAAGCCCCGAGTGCGCCCATGACCCGCATTGCCACGCCGCCGGATCGACTGCAGCCGAGTTACGATGTCATCGTCGCCGGCTCGGGCTACGGCGGCGGCGTGGCGGCCGCCAGGCTCGCACGCGCCGGCAAGCGGGTCGCCGTGCTGGAGCGCGGCCGTGAGCTGCTGCCCGGCGACTTCCCGGGGCGCTTCCCGGAGTTGCGGAGCGAGCTGCAGGTCACCGGCAAGCGGCTGCGCACCGGCAAGGAGACGGCGCTGTTCGATGTCCGCGTCGGCGAGGATATGCATGTGCTCGTCGGATGCGGGCTCGGCGGCGGGTCGCTGATCAATGCCGGCGTGGCGCTGCGCCCCGACGACCGCGTCTTCGCCGACCCGGTGTGGCCCGATCAGCTGCGCCAGGACGGACTGCTCGACGAGGGCTTCCGCCGGGCCGAGCGCTGGCTGCGCCCGACCTCCGACCCCCAGGCGACGGAGATGAAGAAGTACCAGGCGCTGCTGGCGGCGAGCGGCGCGGTCGGCCCGAGGCCCATCGCGCCGCGCCTGACGGTGAGCTTCGCCGACGGCATCAATACGGCCGGCATCGCACAGCCGGCGTGCACCCGCTGCGGCGACTGCTGCGGCGGCTGCAATGTCGGCGCCAAGACGACGGTCGCGGCGACGTATCTTACCGTGGCGGCTCGGGCCGGCGCGGATATCTTCACGCACATGAAGGTGCGGCACGTGGCGCGCGGGCGCGATCGGCGCTGGTCGGTCGCGATCGAGCGGCTCGACGACGGCACTCCCCGCGATCTGACGGTCACGGCCGATGCCGTGGTCCTCGCAGCAGGCACGCTCGGCTCGACCGAGATCCTGTTGCGCTCGCGCCAGCACGGGCTCGCGCTCTCGGATCGGATCGGCCGGCGCTTCTCCGCCAATGGCGACATCATCGCGTTCGGCTATGGCGCCAAGCGCACAGTCAATGCGATCGGAATTGGCCACCCGGCGAAGGCGGACATTGGCGAGGTCGGCGCGGCGGTCTCCGGCCAGCTCGAGATCCTCGACGCCGATCTGCTCGCCAACGAGGTGCGCATCCAGGAAGGCGCGGTACCTTCGGCGCTGGCGCCCGCGCTGCCGGTGATGTTCGTGCCCAACGGCCGGCTGCTCGGCGCGCTGCAGAGCCTGGTCAGCGGCGTCTACAAGGGCCCGTTCGCCGGCCTGCAGACGTTCTTCGCGGTCTCGCACGACGACGCGGCAGGCCGCCTGCAGCTCGATGACGACCGCCTGGCGCTCCGCTGGCCGGGCGCCGGCGACGCGCCCGTGCTCGCGCGCCTCGACGATCTGCTGTCCCGGCTCGTCGGCGAGGTCGGCGGCAGCTACGTCAAGAACCCGCTCGCCGGCACGATGATGGGGCGCCAGCCGGCGACCGCGCATCCGCTCGGCGGCTGCGGCATGGGGCGGGAGCGCGGCGACGGCGTCGTCGATCACATGAGCCGGGTGTTCGATGCCGCAGCGGGCAGCGCGGCCAACGCGGTGCACGACGGCCTCTATGTGATCGATGGCGCGATCATCCCGCGCTCGCTCGGCGTCAACCCGCTGCTGACGATCACCGCGCTCGCCGAGCGCGGGATGCTGCACCTCGGCCAGGAGCACGGTTTGGCGATGAAGGATTAGCCGCGCGCATGCGTGCCGTACGGCGCGAAGTCGTGGTCGTCACGGCCGAGCAGATCCATGTACTTGGCATGGATGAAGACCTTTTCGCGCCACACCTTCTCTTCCGCGAGCACGCCGATGGCGACGAGCTGCTTCAGGTAGCCGGATACGGTCGCACGGTTACCGAGCCCCTTCTGCGTCAGGTTCTCGATGCGGCAGTAGGGCTGGGTGAAGATCAGCTCGACGAGTTCTCGCGCGTAGAGCCCGCGCTTTTCGGCGCGGACGTAGTCGGACGTTGCCTGCATCAGGTCGCGGATGGCGCGCACCTTGCCGTTGGTCCAGCGCGCGGTCTGCTCGACCGCAGTCAGCATATAGAGTACCCAGGCCTCCCAGTCGCCGTCGCGCGTTACGCAGGCAAGGCTCGCATAGTAGTCGGCGCGGGTACGCAGGATGTGGCGGCTCAGATATAGAGTCGGCTTGTCGAGGAGCCCCGCTTGGATGAGAAACAGGAGATTGAGGATGCGGCCCGTGCGTCCGTTGCCGTCGCCAAACGGATGGATGGCCTCGAACTGGTAGTGCTGGACAGCCATTCGGATCAACGGATCGATCTCGCTCTCCTCGTTGACGTATCGCTCCCAGTTGGCGAGTAGGTTGCGGATCACCTCGGCGCCCTCGGGCGGCGTGTAGATCACTTCGCCGGTGACGCCGTTGCGAAGCTTGGGCCCCGGCGTTGCGCGGATATCGAGTGCGGTGCCGGTGATCGTGCGACAGGTTTCGACTGCGATCCGCGTCGAGAGTGGACGCTCGGCGAGGGCCTGGAAGCCCTGATGCAGCGCGGTCCGGTAGCGTAACGCCTCCTTCGCCACCGGATCGCCCGCCGGGCTGTCATGTCCGAGACTGGCCTCGCGATACAGCGAGTCGTTCGTGGTGACGATATTCTCGATCTCTGAGCTGGCGCGCGCCTCGAGCATCGGGATGGCGTTGATGAGGACCGATTGGTCGGGAATGAGCTGGCCCGAGATTTTGAGCTCGGCGAGCTCGGCGCGTGCTGCCACACAGCGTTTCAGAATGGCCTTGGTCTCGACGTCGGTGACGGGCGGGAGGCGAGAAAGCGCGTTGTAGGGTCGCGCGGGCTCGTTGACCGGGCGGCTCGATTTCCGTTTTGCTGGAGCTCTGGCCATTGTGTCATGTTCAGTTGCGGGCGATTTTCGCGCACGACGCGCGACTCATGCTCGGTGGCTGATCATGATAGCCAGATCATGGTCAAAACGCACTATATTTTGCACATGATGGCCGGATCGCGGTGGACCCTTGAACATGAGACCACGATCATGTTCATTATAATCGATATTTTGAATATGACGTGTCATTCCTCGCGGATCCCCAACCGGCGCGGGCCGAACCGTCCCTCAGCTTGACCCTTGCCACCTTACGGGCACATTACCTCGCACCCTTTTCCGACCCGAAATGCCAACCGAGAGAGCGGATGCCGACCGAACGCTACAACGCCGCCACCCGCGAGAAGCACTGGCAGCAGGTCTGGGAGAAGGCCGAGACCTTCAAGGCCTCCAACACCGATACCGGGCGGCCGAAGTGCTATGTGCTCGAGATGTTCCCCTACCCCTCCGGGCGCATCCACATGGGGCACGTGCGCAACTACACGATGGGCGATGTGTTCGCGCGGACCAAGCGCGCCAAGGGCTTCAACGTGCTCCACCCGATGGGCTGGGATGCCTTCGGGCTACCGGCCGAGAACGCCGCCATGGAGCGCAAGGTCAACCCGGCCAAGTGGACCTACGACAACATCGCGACCATGAGGTCGCAACTGAAGTCGATGGGCCTGTCGCTCGACTGGCGCCGCGAGATCGCGACCTGTGAGCCCGACTACTACCGCCACCAGCAGAAGCTGTTCGTCGACCTCCTGACCAAAGGGCTCGCCTACCGGCGCTCCTCGAAGGTCAACTGGGATCCGATCGACCAGACCGTGCTCGCCAACGAGCAGGTGATCGATGGCCGCGGCTGGCGCTCGGGCGCGCTCGTCGAGCAGAAGGAGCTGACGCAGTGGTTCCTCAAGATCACGGCGTACTCCGAGGAGTTGCTCGCGGCGCTCGGCACCCTCGACAGCTGGCCCGAGAAGGTGCGCCTGATGCAGGCGAACTGGATCGGCCGCTCCGACGGCATGTCGATCCGCTGGGCGCTCGACCCGAACTCCGCTCCGCCTGGTCAGACCGAGCTGGAAGTCTACACGACACGCCCCGACACGCTATTCGGCGCCTCGTTCATGGCGATTGCGCCCGACCATCCGCTCGCCAAGGCCGCCGCCGCGCGCGATCCAAAGCTCGCGCAGTTCTGCGAGGAGTGCCGGCGGCTCGGCACCTCGATCGCCGACATCGAGCAGGCGGAGAAGCGCGGCTACGACACCGGCATCACCGCCATCCACCCGTTCGATCCGGCGTTGAAGGTCCCGGTCTACGTCGCCAACTTCATCCTCATGGACTACGGCACGGGCGCGATCTTCGGCTGCCCGTCGTGCGACCAGCGCGACATCGATTTCGCGCGGAAATACATGCTGCCGGTGATCCCGGTCGTCGCCCCGAAGGATGCCGCCGCGCGCAAGACCGCGCTGGACCAGATCGATGGCGGCACCGCCTTTGTCGACGACGGCGTGATGCTCAACTCGCGCTTCCTCGACGGTCTCGACATCAAGACGGCGTTCGACGAGGTGGCGAACCGGCTCGCCGCAGCCAGGCTCGCCGGCAGGCCGACAGGCGAGCGCAAGGTCAACTTCCGCCTGCGCGACTGGGGTATCTCGCGCCAGCGCTACTGGGGGTGCCCGATCCCGGTGATCCACTGCGACGCCTGCGGCGCGGTGGCGGTGCCAGACAAAGACCTGCCGGTGAAGCTTCCGGACGACGCGACGTTCGATGCCCCCGGCAATCCGCTCGACCGCCATCCGACGTGGAAGCACGCGCCGTGCCCGAAATGCGCCAAGCCCGCAAGGCGCGAGACGGATACGATGGACACCTTCGTCGACAGCTCCTGGTACTTCGCGCGCTTCACCGCACCCGACGCCAAGGCGCCGACCGACCCGGCCGCGCTCGACTACTGGATGCCGGTCGACCAGTACATCGGCGGCATCGAGCACGCGATCCTGCACCTGCTATACTCGCGCTTCTTCTACCGGGCGATGAGCGACACAGGGCACACCGGCAAGCGCAACCTGCCGGAGCCGTTCGCCGCGCTCTTCACCCAGGGCATGGTGGTACACGAGACCTATCGGTCGGCGAGCGGCGCCTGGCTGCTGCCCTCGGAGGTTCGCCTCGACGGCGACGGCGAACGCCGAACCGCGATCGAGATTGCGACCGGCAAGCCGGCGGAAATCGGCTCCATCGAGAAGATGTCGAAGTCGAAGAAGAACCTGGTCGACCCCGACGATATCATCGCGAGTCATGGCGCCGACTGCGCACGCTGGTTCATGCTGTCGGACAGCCCGCCCGAGCGCGATGTGCAGTGGACCGAGGCGGGTGTCGCCGGTGCTGGCCGGTTCATCCAGCGGGTCTGGCGCCTCGTCGACGAGGCAGCCGGGAAAATGGCGCCCCGGGGAGCCGCCCAGCCGGCGAGCCTCGGCGCGGACGCCATCGCGCTGCGCCGGGCGGCCCACAAGGCCCTCGACAGGATCGGCAGCCACATCGAAGGCCTCCGCTTCAACGTCGCGGTCGCCCAGATCTACGAGCTTGCGACCGAGCTTCAGGCGGCCCTGCCCAAGACATCCGAAGGTATGGAGTGGGCGCTCCGTGAATGCACCGAAATATTCGTCAAGTTGATCGGCCCGATGATGCCGCATCTCGGCGAGGAATGCTGGGCGCGGCTCGGATACAACACCTTGCTGGCTGATGCGCCCTGGCCGGTTGCCGAGGCAGCCCTGCTCGTTGACGATCAGATCACCATTGCCGTACAGGTGAATGGCAAACGCAGGGACGAGTTGACCGTCGCCCGCGCGGCATCCAATGCCGAGATCGAGGCTGCGGCCCTGAAGCTCGAGGCCGTCGTCCGGGCATTGGACGGCAAGCCCGTGCGCAAGGTGATCGTCGTGCCGCAGAGGATTGTGAATGTCGTTGCCTGAGGAGCGTCAATCCTCGATCGGGTCGGCGGCGAGCCGGCCGCCGCGCTGCCGCGTTCTCGGCGCGGTGCTTTGCGCTGCCATGCTCTCGCCGGCCATCGGTGCGTGCAGTGGCGGCTCCGGTTTCCAGCCGATGTACGGCTCGAGCTCCATCGGCGGGCTCAGCGCGGACCAGCGGCTCGCCCAGGTCGAGGTGCAGGCGATCCCGAGCCGCGTCGGCCAGCGCGTGCGCAACGACCTCGTCTTCCACACCACCGGTGGCGGCAACACCGCGCAGCCGGCATACCGGCTCGAGGTCGCGATCCGCGAGTCGCTGGCCTCGACCCTGATCGCGCGGACTGGCGATGCCGCCAGCCAGATCTACAGTCTCGACGCCAATTTCCGGCTCGTCCGGCTCACCGACAAGAAGGTCGTGCTCGAAGGCCTCAGCACCGGCCGCGCCGGCTTCGAGCGTTACACGACGATTTTCTCCAACGTGCGCGCCCGCGAGGACGCCGAGAACCGCGCCGCGCGCGTCGTCGCGCAGGACATGAAGGTTCGCCTCTCCGCTTTCCTGGCCACTCAATCCTGATCCGCCGCACCGCGGCCCGAGCCCACCTGCCCTATTTTATCAGAGCGTATTGCGCATGGTCGCGGTCAAGGCGCAGCAGGCCCAGGCCTTTCTGAAATCAATCGATCCGCGCGTTGTCGCCGTGCTCCTGCACGGCAACGATCCGGGCCTCGTCTCGGAGCTCGCCAGACTGGCCGCCGAGCGCCTGGCCGGCCGCGACACTCCGCCGGGCGAAATCCTGCGCATCGAGGATGCCGAGCTCGAGGCCGATCCGGATCGCCTCGTCATCGAGCTGCAGACCATCGCCATGTTCGGCGGCCGCAAGGTCGTGCGCACGTCGATCAGCCGCCGGGTCGGCCTCGACGCGCTGAAGCCGCTGCTCGAATCACCGCGCCTCGAAGGCGCGCTCGTCGTCGAGGCCGGCAGCCTGAAGGCCGACGACAAGGTACGCGCGCTGTTCGAGAAGGCGGCGAACGCGGCGGCGATCGCCTGCTACGCCGACGGCGCCCGCGATCTGGAAGGTGTCGTGCGCGAGGTGCTGACCGATGCGGGGCTCGACATTGCGCCCGAGGCCCGCCAGATGCTGATCGGCCGGCTCGGGGCCGACCGCATTCTCTCCCGCGCCGAAATCGAGAAGCTGGCCCTCTACGCCCGCGGCAAGAAGACGATCGAGCCCGCCGATGTCGAGGCGATCGTCGGCGATGCCGCCGAACTCGCGATCGACCGGGTGGTCGCGGCCGCTGCCTCGGGCCGGACCGCGGAGGCCCTCGCCGAATGCGATCGCGCAATTTCGTCAGGCGAGAGCCCGCAGACGATCATCCTGGCACTGCAGCGCCATTTCCATCGCCTCGAGCGGGTCCGGGCGGCGCTCGATGCGGGTCGCTCGTTCGACGATGCGGTCCGGGCGCTGCGTCCACCGGTGTTCTTCAAGCAACGCGACGCCCTCGAGGCGCAGTGCCGGAGCTGGCCGGCGGCAGAGGTCATGCGAGCGCGAAAACGGATCGCCGAGGTTGCCCGTCTCGCGCGCCTCTCGAGCGACCTCGAAGCTCCGCTCGCCGAGCGGTTGCTGCTCGAGATCTCGGGGCTCGCCCGCCGGCGCATGGGCTGATCCGCTTGCGCCGGCGCCCTCGGTCCCTATAGTGCGCGGCCACCCGAGCCGAGGAACTTCCCGATGCCCGCCATGCGCTATGACGTCGCCGCGATCGGCAATGCCATCGTCGACGTGATCGCCCGCTGCGACGACGCGTTCCTCGCCCGGCACGGCGCAGCAAAGGGCGGCATGCGGCTGATCGATACGCAGACGGCCACCGAGCTCTATGCGGCCATGGGCCCCGGTACCGAGCTCTCCGGCGGCTCGGCCGCCAACACCGTGGTCGGCATCGCATCGTTCGGCGCCCGAGCGGCGTTCATCGGCAAGGTCGCCGACGACCAGCTCGGCCAGATTTTCGCCCACGACATCCGCGCCGCCGGCGTCGCCTTTGCAACCAGACCCCGCGCCGGCGCCGAGCCGACGGCGCGCTGCCTGATCCTCGTCACGCCCGACGGCGAGCGGACGATGAACACGTTCCTCGGTGTCAGCCCCAAGCTCGACGATGCCGACGTCGATCCCGACACCATCCGTGCGGCCGGCATCGTCTATCTCGAAGGCTATCTGTTCGACCAGCCGGCGGCGAAGGCCGCATTCCATCGCGCTGCCGACCTCGCCAAGGCCGCCGGCCGCAAGGTCGCGCTCACGCTTTCGGACGGATTTTGCGTCGACCGCCACCGGGCGGAGTTTCTCGCCTTCATTCGCGGCAAGGCCGACATTCTGCTCGCCAACGAGAAGGAGATCATGGCGCTCTACGAGGCCAAGAGTTTCGAGGATGCGCTAAGGCGAGCCCAGCAGGATGTACCGCTCGCTGCGCTGACCCGCAGCGCCAAGGGCTCCCTCATCGTCGCGGGCGACCGTTCCGTCACCGTGCCGGCAGCGCCGGTCGCCAAGGTCGCCGACACCACCGGTGCCGGCGACCTCTACGCCGCCGGCTTCCTGTTCGGGCTTGCCAGCGACCGCGACCTCGAGACCTGCGGCCACCTCGGCAGCCTCGCCGCCGCCGAGATCATCTCGCACATCGGTGCCCGCCCCGAGGTCAATCTCGCGGACCTTGCCCGCCTGCGCGGCCTCCTCTGAGCCGTCGGGCGATTCGCCCAGCGGCCACGATTGGGCCCTTCCACCGCATTGCCGGCACGGCCCTCGTCTATTATCCTGCTCAAACATCCCCGAAACGGATGAAAACTACTGTATTTTGGCAACTCTTCTCTGTGCAACTCATGCACTTTCTCCGTGTGTTCTATTAATCTCTCTGGAAATAAATAACATTCTCGATCACTCTCTCGGTCAATCAAAACGAGAAGTGGTGGAACACCCCGTCATGAACGACGTCAGGCCGCAACGCGGTCGGCCGAAGGGCACCGGAATAGACGATAGGGCCTCGCTGCGTGCGATAGCGGCCGTTATCTGCGAAAACCCGAGAATACGCCCGACGACCGCAATCAAATCGCTCGGCATCTCCAATCCTTCGATCATTCGCCGCCTGCGCGACAAATACCACGCCACGCGGGCCGAGCTTCTCGCCGAGGCCAAGGCTGCCGCAGGCGTCAAGCCGCCGGCACCCGCCATGTCCCAGCTCCCGATGCCCGCGGGCGCGATGCGCTCCGCCGCCAATCCGTCCCGCGCAACAGCCGTGCACGTCGCAGCCCTCGCCTCCGCCGCCGCCCGAGCGGGTTTCGAGCGCAGCGACAACGCCTCGCTCGGTCCCTATGCGGCCTGGTTCGGCCTCGGCCTCGCCGCCGCCGCCTCGGCCATCGAGCAGCAGTTGTCGCACTCGCAGCAGTTGATCCGCCTGCCCGCGCTCGCAAACCTCCTCCGCCAGCAGGTGGAGCTCGCGGAGATGATGATGGTCATCTCGACCGTCAAGGGCAAACGCCCGCCGGCCTTACCCGCAGCGCTCGTGCGCTGACGCCCACAGGTTCACCCAGAGCCTGCAACTCGAGGTCGCTTCCCAGGCGGCCTCCTTTTCGTGTCTGGCCGCGGTGCTGCTCTACAACCTGCGCAGCAGCACCTCCTCGATGCTATGACTTGCGCCCTTGCGGAGAATGAGCCGCGCGCGCTGCCGTGTCGGCAGGATGTTCTCCTCGAGATTCTTCAGGTTTATCGTGCGCCAGATCTCGAGTCCGCGCGCAACCGCCTCGTCCTGAGTGAGATGCGCATAGCGATGGAAATATGCGGCCGGATCCCGGAATGCCGTGGTCCGCAACCGCAGAAACCGCGCCACATACCATTGCTCGATGATCTCCGGGTCGGCATCGATATAGATCGAGAAGTCGAAGAAGTCGGAGACGAACGGAACCACCTCGCCGCCGCGCGGCATCCGGGCCGGCTGCAGCACGTTCAGACCCTCGACAATCAGAATGTCGGGTCGGCGCACCTCGATCGTCTGTCCGGCGACGATGTCGTAGTGAAAATGCGAATAGGCAGGCGCGAGCGCCAACTCCTGGCCGGATTTCACTTCAGCCAGAAAATTCAACAGCCGCGTCGTATCGAAACTTTCCGGAAACCCCTTGCGGTTCATGAGCCCGCGCGCCTCGAGCTCGGCATTGGGATAGAGAAATCCATCCGTCGTCACGAGGTCGACGCGCGGATGATCCGGCCAGCGCCCGAGGAGCGCACGCAGCGCCCGCGCCGTCGTGCTCTTGCCGACCGCGACCGACCCCGCGATGCCGATGATGAAGGGCACGCGCCCGTCGCGATGACCGAGGAACCTGTTGGCGACCGCATGCAGATCCTGCGCGGCGGCGACGTGCAGATTGAGCAGGCGCGACAGCGGCAGGTAGACCTGCTCCACCTCCTCCATCGACAGTTCCTGCATGAGGCCGGAGAGCTGCTCGAGGTCGCGGGCGACGAGCGTCATCGGCGTGTCAGCCCTAAGCTTCGCCCAATCGGAACGCGCAATCGTCCGGTAAGGGGAGAACGCTAGACTGGGGCGTGCCTGCATGCGCGATCGCTCCGGCGCGTCACTTCTTGGGCTTGGCGCGTGCGGCCTTCTCGTCGAGGCCTGATGTGCCCATGCGGGCCTCGAGCAGCGCGAGCACGCGGCCGATCTCGGCGTCGCGACATTCGAGCAGCACGAGCAGGTGATAGAGCAGGTCGGCCGCCTCCGCCTCGAGCGCGCCGGTATCGGCGCCGAGCGCCGCGACAACCGTCTCGATCGCCTCCTCGCCGAGCTTGCGCGCGCACTTGTCCGCGCCGCCGTCCAGCAGCGCGCGGGTGTAGGAGCGCGTGGCGCCGGCGGCGCGCCGCGCCTTGATCGTCGCTGCGAGCGCCAGGAGGATGTCATCGGCCATGGCGGTGCTTTCGGGTCCGCCTAGACCGTCCTTCTCACGAGGTCGCGGTCGGCACGGAGGCGAAAATGACGACAGAGCAGGAGCGGCGCGCAGAGCATAGCATAGCCTAGGGTCGAGCGTCGCGACGCACGCTGTCGTCATTTTCGCCCCGCCCCCATAGCGCGAAGCGCGTCTGCGACGCGGAGGGTCGCGCGGGGCGGGCGGCCCGGTTC
>Ga0209398_1000414_pt1 | contig 26882 bp, 18 predicted proteins | sample AshMeaBigSpring_FD_184125 | JGI IMG/M metagenome (GOLD analysis project Ga0209398, IMG submission 184125) | Groundwater microbial communities from Big Spring, Nevada to study Microbial Dark Matter (Phase II) - Ash Meadows Big Spring (SPAdes)... | ecosystem: Environmental > Aquatic > Deep... | reverse complement strand
GAGCACTGGTATCCGTGGGAGCATGAAAGCCCTCCTCCCCTTTCTCGCGTGCACCGTCTTGTTCGCATCCGGCCCGTCGTTGAGCGCCGACGACGACCTCGACAGCCAGATCCTGCAACTCGAAAAAACCGGCCAGGACTTTGCGGGCGCGGCCGCGCTCACTGGCAGCATGGCCAATGCCAGCCCCGATCTGAAGATGATGGCTGATGAATACCGCAACTTCAGCAGCAACTTCGGCTCGGTCCAGTCCAGCATCCAGAACAACGATTACGACCAGGCGGTGCGGATGCTCCGCCGCTGGCTCGCGCGGACGAAGAACGAGCAGATCAAGAAATCCCTCACCTCCCTTCTCGAGGCGATCCAGAAGCAGCGCAAAAAACAGATCGACGACCTGACGAAGCTTCTCGACGAGAAGCTGGCCGCCACATCGTCGGCGCTGGCAAAGGCCACAACACCCGAGGACGTCGAGGTCCTCCGCTACGATCTGGAGGACTTCCGGAACGAGGAATGCAACGGGGGCGGCCGCGAGATCCAGCGGATGGCGAACAGGATCAGCAGGGCGACCTCATTCCTTGAAGGCTGGCGGCAGTTTATCGCGGCCCAAAGCGAGGGAGATTATCAACAAGCCCTCAGCTACCTCACGAGCCTGCGCCGCAACGGGGGAAATGCCGGACTCGTTTCCTCGAAGGAGATGGCCGCCCGCTACACGGCAATCCTTGAGAAGCAGCTCTCATCGCTCACAAATCCTGACGAGGCTTCACCCGTCACCAAGGCGATTGCCGGAATCATGGACACGGTAAAATCCGGCAAGGATGCCAGCGCGGCAGCGACCCGGCTGGCCCTGATCCAAAGCTTCGCCAGCGGCACCGATTCCCGGTATTCCGGGATCCTGCAGAGCCAGCTCGACCAGATCGGCCGCATGCAAAGGGACCTGGACGAGGGAGCCTACGGCCGCGTGCTGGGAAACTCGGATTTCTCCTCCAGCCAGGCCACCCCGTATGACGCAAAGTGCGCCGCCCTCCGGGCAGAGATCAAGGGGAAGGCGATTATCGGCGCTTACAACCTTGAGAACCTGGGATCTCCCAAGCCGGGGGAAAGCTTCAGCGCATTCCTCCGGGACGCGGCGAACCAGGCGTTTGAGAAGAAGGATTGGAAGCGGCTGGTCGCGGTGTCGTCGGCGTTTGCAGCGGCCTCGGGCGGCAGCTACTACGGCCAGCAGGAGAACCCCCAGCAGGGCGCGAAGGCCTATCTCGCCGGCGAGCAGCTTGAGAAGGCCGGGCTCTATCGCGACGCCGTCCACCATTACACAAACTGCATCGCGCTCACGGGGGCATACGTTCCCCGCGAGGAGGCGGCGGCCGCCATTGAGCGGCTCCGCAAGGACCAGCCGCAGGCATTCGCGCCTGAGGGAAAATAAGGTTTCAAAGCCGGGCCCAGCAGGCACGACCAGAAATCAGGCCCCGGGATATCCCGTCGATGTCGGGCCCGGAGAAGGGCTGGGATGAGGCAGTGCGGGCGGCGGGGTCGGGGGAGGCGGGGGGGGCGTCACAGCTGGCTTGGGCGCGGGCGGTGGCGTGGCGGCGGGAATAACGAACGACCTCAGGGTTGTTGCGTTGTTGTTCTGCTGGAAATTGGCGATCCCGCCGGGGATCTCGGCGTGGAGGACGTAGTTGCTGATGATCAGGTTTCCATTCCGCTTGGCCGCCGCCTGATCAAGAATGTTCTCGTTGATGAGCGGCATGCTGGCCAGCGGAGCAAACGGAGCCCCCAGCAGCTTGGAGGTCTTGACGAGCCTGGCAATGTCGAAGACCTGAGGCTCGGGCAGCCGGTCCGCATCAGGCTCGAGGGCGATCATTTGACCCGGCTCGAGGAGCAGAGATTCGCCGGGGCGCGACTTGAGAAACACCCGCAGAGTGCCTTCCAGCACGAGGATTTTCACGGCGCCCTTGGAGCTTCCGCTCGCGGGCGAATACTCGATGGCGATCGTGGTGCCGGTGATCGCAGCGGTCACCGAGGCGGTCTGGATCGTGGCCCCGCCGGCGTTCTTCGGGACCTGCATGAAGATGACGCCCTGGTTGAGTTCGAGCTCGCGGGTACCACGGAAAAATGAGAACACGGAATTCGCGCCGATGCGGGCGATCGTCTGGTCGTTGAACGTGAGCTCCGCACGCGAGGCGGGACCGGTTTCGAGCGAGGCTTTCCCGGTGAGGACATCACCCACGGCTGCGGGCTTGGCCTGCTGTTCGGGCGGGGCGATCAGGACCTTGTTCACTGCCGCGGTGACTTTGGCGCTCTCCAGCGCGGCTGCCATCAGGCTGCCCGAAGCCGTCGATACAAAAAGTAAGGAGAGGATGATGCGGAACATAATCTCAAAAGCTGATGGCGGCACCGACACCGCCGCCGAGGTTGGCGACAAAAAAATCGTATTCCCCCTGGTTCGAGGCATTCCACCCCAGCCACGACGTGGTGTAAAGCGAGAGCCACTTCGCCGGCTGGACGTTGAGCGTGAGGCCGAGGCTGTTGCGGAAGTCGGCGCGCCCGCCCTCGGCGAACGCGATCGCCTGCGCCTGGTAATACAGGGACGACTGCAGGTAGCGGGACCATTGGATCTGGTGGGCGGCGAAGAACGTGTATTCGCTCGCGAGCGCGTAGTCCGGCTCGCCGCCGAGGCTGAAGTTCGCCTCGGCCGACAGGAAGAGGGCATTCGCCCGGGAGAACTGGAACATCTTGCGCGCTCCCGCGATGATCGAGTGCTCGTGGAGCAGCTCTCCCGCCCCTCGGGCGCTGAAGAGCTCGGAGTACTCGTAGCGGGCATAGAAGCCCACATCCCCCAGCTCCCGGAAAACCTTCAGCAGCCCGGCCCCGGCCTGGATCGAGTTGAAGTCCAGGACCGGGTTCACGAAATACCGGTAGGCCTGGATCCTGGCCGTCGCCTCGAAGAAAAAGTTGTTTCCGAGGTGAGGCAGGGCCACGGCGCCGAGCGAGCCGTTCATGAAGACGTCGCTGATCGGGTTCTGCGGCGTGTAGAACGCGTTGCTCGTCCAGGTCGTCGAGTAATTGGCATTCAGCGAGAACGGGCGGTAGCGCTGGCTCTTCGTCAGGAGCAGCTGCTCGCCCAGATCGGTGTCCGCGGGACTAGGGCTGGCAAAGTCATCGGCCGGGCTGAACGCCTGAAACCGGTCAAGCGTGGAAAGCGTGTCGCGCGTGGTGCGTGCGGCATTGGAAAGCGTCTGGGCGTGGGCCGACAAGGGAAGCCCCAGCGCCGCCAAAGCAAGTCCGGCAGCCCGCCGCCAGCGGACGATTTTTTTTGTCAAAGCGCTCATGCAGCGGTTACAGAACTGGATTTTTTATCCGCCGTCAAATACAGCTTTCCCCACGATGAGGAAAACGAAAGCTGGAGACAGGCACGGTCGCTGGCAGGCGCTCGCTGGAACGTGCCTTGCCGCAGGCGTGATCCTCGCGGTCGCCTTCGCGACGGGCTGGCGGAAGCAACAGGCCCATTTTGGAGATTTCCTCGTCCAGCTTGCACCTAAGCCGGTCATGCCGGTGGGCGTCGCGCTTGTCGGCATGGACAACTCCTCGCTGAACCTGGACAACAGTTCTCCAGAGCAAATCGCGGCGTCGCCCTCCCTGACCGCGATGAAACGAGGCTACCCCTGGTCGCGCGCGGTCTATGCCGACGCCATCGAAAAGCTTCTGGATGCCGGCGCACGGCTTGTCTTTCTGGATGTTGTGATGCGGGGTCCGCGGGAGGGCGATGAGGACCTCCGCAAGGCATTGGAGAAATACGGTGACCGGGTTGTCCTAGTCTCTACCTTTGCCGAGGATGTCTCGGGGGCCGGGCAGGTTATCGTCCGCTACCAGCTCCCCCATGAGGGGCTTCTGACATCGGGCAAGGCCCATGTGGGATTCGCCAACTTCTGGCGCGACGAGGACGGCGTGGTGCGGGTGTCCCCCTTCTCGTTCAAGCGCCCGGGATCTGAGCAACCCGTCCCATCCGCCGCGGCGGTCATGCTTGGCCTTCTTGCGGGCAAAGAGCGGCAGGCAGCGCTTCCTGCCGAGGCCGCATTCATCCCCGGCAAGCAGGCCATCCAGGAAACCATGCTGCCGATGTGGAAGCTGTTCGATCCCGCGACCTGGAGCCGGGACTGCAAGAATGGAGAGGTTTTCCGGAACAAGATCGTCGCGATCGGCGCGTATTTTTCTGATGCCCACGACGAGTTTCCGACTGCGGCCGGAGGCGGCCTGATGCCCGGGGTCGCCATGCACCTTGCGGTCCTTGCCGCCGCCTGGGAGGGAGCCTTCTACTCAACGCCCGGCGCGGTGGCCAAGGGGCTGACGGCATTTCTCGCCGCGATGGCCGCATGGATTGTCGCCTTGCTATTCCGCAACATCGTCCTGCGGGCCGTGGTCTACGGATGCTGCCTGGCTCTTGCCCTTGCGGGCGGCGTCGCGGCCCTTGTCTGGCTTCATATCCAAATCCCCCTGCTGCCCCTGCTGGCGGGCTTGATTGTGAGCGGGGTGGGCACGCTTGTCGTGGACCTTATCGCCGAGGGAAAAGCCCGGCACCACGCGCGGCGGATCCTCGAGCGCTACGTGTCGCCGGACGTCGTCCGCGAAATCCTCGACCGGCGGGACAGCTTCCTCGAATCGCTGGGCGGCTCGCGCCGCGATGTCACCGTGCTCTTCGCAGACCTGCGCGGCTTCACGACCCTCGCCGAGTCGATGGAGCCGGCCGACCTGCTCGCTGAACTGAACGACTACCTCGGCCGGATGACTTCGATCATCTACGACGCGGGCGGCGGCGTGGACAAGTTTCTCGGCGACGGAATCCTTGCCGTCTGGGGGACGCTCGAGGATTCGTCTGCCGCGCAGGCGTTGAACTGCTCGCGCAGGATGCTCGAGGAACTCGCGGCTTTGAATGTCCAGCGCACCGGGGAGGGAAAACCGGAATGGCGCCTCGGCATCGGCATTCACAAGGGACCCGTCCTCTTCGGCAATGTGGGATCCCACAAAAAAATGGAACCGACAGTGATCGGTGACACGGTCAACCTCGCATCGCGAACCGAGGGCCTGAACAAATCCTATGGCACGGAAATTCTCTTCACCCGCAGCGTGCGCGGCGACTGCGGCGGGGATGACTTCGCGGACTGCCGGCCGGTCGACCGGATCCGCGTCATGGGCCGAAGCAGAGCCGTCGATCTCTTCACTGTCTGGGAGCCGGCGATTCCCTCGCAGGATCGGCTGGCCTACGAGCAGTCGGTCGAGAACTACCGGGCTGGCAGGTTTTTGGAGGCAGCAGCGGCCTTCGAATCGCTCCGGAGCGCACACCCCGGCGACACGCTCTGCGAACTCTACGCGGCGCGGTGCCGTGCGGCTCTGGAAAATCCCCCGGAGGAGCCCTGGGACGGCGTCTCGCACGCAAAATCAAAATAGTGCACGGCGGGCGATTTCATGCCTGAGGGAATTGGGATTGCACGGGCCTGGGAAAAAATGAAATGTAGATGCCAACTGGCGGTCTCGCATCGCTCGCATTGCATGCCCGAAGCGCCTTGCCATTCGAGCCCGCAGGCGTTTTCTTCTTCTCCGCGCAGCAATCCCCAGACGATGAAAAAATCCCTTTCCCCCTTGTTTCTGTCGCTGATCCTGATGCCGGCCCTGTCGGCCGCACCGGCAATCCATGAGGAATATAATTCCACCCTGAAAGCGCAGGTCCCGCTCGCGGACGGCTGGGCCTCCCCACCACAACTCGCCCGCACGCGCGTCTGGTGGTGGTGGCTGAACGGCCACACAAACAAGGAGACGATCACGCGCGACCTCGAGGCGATGAAGGCGAACGGCATCGGCGGAGCAAACATCATCGATGCCGGAGGAGATACCCAGGGTGGCAACAAGCCGGTTCCCCGCGGTCCGGATTTCGGATCGAAGGAATGGCGCGAGCTGTTCACCCATGCGGTAGCCGAGGCGGCCCGCCTCGACCTGGAACTCGGGTTCAACATCCAGAGCGGATGGAACCTCGGCGGGCCGACCGTCACCGCCGACGAGACAACCAAGCGGCTGACATTCTCGGCAACCGCCATCGACGGAGGGAAGGCGCTGGACATCCCGCTCCCGCAGCCCGAGGCCCGCGACAAGTTCTACCGCGATATCGCCGTGCTCGCCTGCCCGCTCGCCCCGGACGGAACGAAGGGGAGGATCAAAGACCTCGACCAGAAAGCCTACTTCAAATACCCGGGGGCGTTCACGGCCACCGCCGCATGGCACCTGCTGGACGTGGAGCCGGACCGACCGGATGACGGCACGATCAAACCCTCGGAGGTCATGGACATTTCGAAGTCGATGGACAAGGACGGCCGCCTCCGGTGGACACCTCCCGCCGGCCGCTGGGAGATCCTGCGCATCGGGTACACGGTGAGCGGCGCGCATGTCTCGACATCGAGCCCGTCGTGGAAAGGCTACGCGATCGACTACCTCGACCGCACCGCGCTCGATACCTATTGGCACAAGGTCCTGGACCCGATCTTCGCCGACGTGAAGCCGTACCTCGGCAAGTCACTCCGGTTCCTGCACACCGATTCCTGGGAGCTTGGACCGGTGAACTGGACAAAAAAAATGCCGTCCGAATTCCGGCGCCTCCGCGGCTACGACATGACCCCGTTCCTTCCGGTTTTCGCCGGCCGGATCGTCGGCGACCGCGAGAAGTCGACCCGCTTCCTCAACGACTTCCGGCGCACGCTCGCCGACCTCATGGCCGAGAACAAATACCTCGGGTTCACAGAAAACGCCCACAAGCTCGGCCTCGGCATCCACCCGGAATCCGGCGGCCCGCACGCGGGCCCGATGGATGCGCTGCGCAACCTCGGGATCAGCGACGTCCCGATGGGCGAGTTCTGGTCGACCTCTCCGCAGCACCGGGTCAAAGACAGCGAGCGCTTCTTCGTGAAGCAAACGACCTCGGCGGCCCACACGTACGGACGCCGGGTCTCGATGGCCGAGGCGTTCACCAACATCGGGCGCTACTGGCAGCACGACCCCCGCTCGCTGAAGGCCACGTTCGACCGCGCAGCCTGCGAGGGCCACAACCTCACGATGTGGCACACGTTCGACGCCTCGCCTAAGGAGGACGGGATGCCCGGCTCGGCCTACTTCGCCGGCGAATACTTCAATCCCAATGTCACCTGGTGGACGCAGGGCAAGGCCTTTCTCGAGTATATGAACCGGTGCCATTTCCTACTCCAGCAGGGCGTCGGCGCCTCCGACGTCCTCCATTTTTACGGCGAGAACGTCCCGGCCTTCGTCCGCCTCAAGCGCGACGATCCGGCAAAATGCCTGCCCGGCTACGACTACGACGTGATCGACAAGGAGGCGCTGCTCACGCGAACGAAGGTCGATGCCGGGGGCAGAATCGTACTGCCAGATGGGACCGACTACAAGGTGCTCTCACTCGCCCCCTACGATGCGGTGAGCCTCCCGGTACTCCGGCATCTTGCAAACATGGTCGAACAGGGGGCCACGCTCGTCGGCCCGCGCCCGAAGCGCCAGTACTCCCTCACGGGCGGCGATGCGGGCGACAAGGAATTCGCCGCCCTCTGCGACCGCCTCTGGGACCCCTCCCCCTCCGGAACGAAAAAAGTCGGCAAGGGCCGCGTCGTCTGGGGAAAAACCACCCGCGAGGTCCTGCAGTCCGACGGCGTCGCCGAGGACTTTTCGTGGTCCGGCGGCGATGACAAAACATTCATCGACTTCATTCACCGCCGGACCGACGACACGCAGATCTACTTTGTCGCCAACCGCAACGACCGGCCGGAAAATGTGGAGCTGGCCTTCCGCACGACCGGACTCACCCCCGCGATCTGGGACCCCGTCACAGGAAAAAAGCGGGATCTGACCAGCTTCCGAGAGGAAAACGGCCGTACGATCATCCCGTATCCGATGAGCGGCGAAGAAGCATTTTTCGTGATGTTCCGGAAGCCCGCCAAGGCCCGCGCACAGCCATCGGGCAAGCCGAATGTCGCTCCGCTGGCTCCCCTCGTCGAGCTAACCGGACCATGGAAGGTTTCGTTCGACCCGAAGTGGGGCGGACCGGCAGAGACCACATTTGAACAGCTTGCCGACTGGACCAAAAACTCCGAACCGGGAATCCGCTACTATTCCGGCAGTGCGGTCTACGAAAAGACATTCGACGCGCCTGCGGCGACAGGCCCGGTCTTCCTCGATCTCGGCGGTGTGGAGAGCCTCTGCGAGGTGACCCTCAACGGACGCGACCTCGGCGTGCTCTGGAGCGCTCCATTCCGCACGGATGTCACAGGCATCCTCAAGGCGGGCAAAAATGATCTCAAAGTCAAGGTCGTCAACCTCTGGGCCAACCGGATCATCGGCGACGCCGCGCTGCCCGAGGCTCAGCGGCTCACCCGGACCAATATCACCAGGCTCACCAAAGACACCCCGCTCGAACCCTCCGGCCTCCTCGGCCCGGTGCGGGTACTGCACGAAAAACCAACCCCATGACATTACCCCGCCGCTCACCCCGCATCGAGACGCTCCGGAAAACCTCGCTCCGAATGATTCGCGTAACCCTCCCTGCCATACTCGCCACCGCGGTCCTCCGCGCGGAGGCGGCCCCTCAGCCACCGGCAAACGAACGCAGGCTGTCGATCGCAGAAACCGGCGCGGCGGCCGGCGGAACGACACTGAACACCTCCGCAATCCAGTCGGCGATCGACCGGCTCGCCGGCCCCGAAAACATCGACGTCCAGATCAAGAACTCAGCCGCCACGATCAAGCGGATCGACGGCCTCGTGATGAAGAATGTGCCCATCAACGGCGAGCCGGTGGACGCCTCGACGGCCGCATCGCCCGCCGAACTCCCCGGCACCCAGCAGATCATGGCGGCCATGGTTCTCGCCAACGACTACTTCATGAAAAAGTGGCCGGACCCGTCCAAGGAGATCATCGGCCTGAAGACCTGGCCGAGCAACATCTGGACCCGCGCCGTCTATTACGAGGGCCTCATGGCCCTCAACAGGGTCCATCCCGAACAGCGCTACATCGACTATGCCTCGCAGTGGGGAAAGGCCCACAAGTGGGGGCTCCGCCGCGGGCCGGCCACCCGTGATGCCGACAACCAGTGCTGCGGCCAGACCTATATCGAACTCTTCGAAATGGACAAAAACCCGGAACAGATCCGGGACATCCAGGCCTCGATCGACGCCATGCTTGCCGGCGAAAAAATCGACGACTGGTCGTGGATCGATGCCATCCAGATGGCGATGCCGGTCTTCGCAAAACTCGGCGTCCTCACCGGCGACCCCCGGTATTTCGAACGGATGCACGCGATGTATGAGTTCACGAAAAATTCGCACGGAGGCAGCGGGCTCTACAATCCCGTGGACCGGCTCTGGTGGCGGGACAAGGATTTTGTCGCGCCATTCACGACCCCCGGCGGAAAGAACTGCTACTGGTCCCGCGGCAACGGCTGGGTCGTGGCCGCACTCGTCCGCGTGCTGGAGGTCCTTCCCGCCGGCGCACCACACCGCGAAGAATACGTCAAGATGCTCCGGGATATGTGCGAGGCTCTGGTTCCCCTTCAGCGCGAGGACGGATTTTGGAATGCCAGCCTGCACGACCCGACCGACTTCGGCGGAAAGGAACTCACCGGAACCGCCCTCTTCACCTACGGCATGGCCTGGGGGATCAACCACGGGCTCCTCGACAAAAAACGCTTCGCCCCCGCCGTCGCCAAGGCCTGGAACGCCATGGTCGATGACGCGCTTCACAAGGACGGCCGCCTTGGCTTCGTCCAGGGCACCGGCAAAGAACCAAAAGACGGTCAGCCGGTCACCTTCGACAGCATCCCCGACTTCGAGGACTACGGCCTCGGTTGCTTCCTCCTCGCCGGCAGCGAGGTCTTCCGCCTCAAACAGTAGTCCTCCCACCTCCACAACATCCGCACCTGCCCCAACATTAAATGTCTCACCTGAGACATTTAATGTTTGAACGGGAAAGCGGCGGAGCGCTTGCGGGAAGGGGAAAGCGGCGGAGTCAACCCTCCTTGGCAGGGAGGGCTTCAGGGCGCGGGGTGAAGATGGTGAGGCCGGTGAGGTCCTTTTTATGGAACGGGAAGATCAGGCTGATGAGGTAGCCGGAGATCATGCACGAGAAGACGGCGAAGAGCGGGTAGACCATCCAGTGGACGGTTGAGAAGCTCTTGAGCAGAAGGGTGCCGACCACGCTGATGATGGCGCCGCTCACAGCTCCGATTCCGTTGGCGCGGCGGGTGATCATGCCGAGGCTGTAGACGCCGACGATGCCGCCGCCGAGAAGCGCTCCGATCTGGATCCAGGTCGCCATCATCGACTTGATCGGGAGGGCGGCAAGCAGGACTGCCATGAGGGTGCCCAGAAATCCGACCATATAGGAAGAGAGCTTAAGCATGCGGAGTCGGGCCTTGTCATCAGCATCCGGGCGGAAGCGGATGTAGAAGTCCTCGACGAAGACGGTGGACACGCTGTTCATGTTGCTGGCTACCGTGGCCATGGCCGAGGCGAAGATGGCGGCAATGACCACGCCGGCGAGGCCGGGCGGCAGCGCCTGCGTGGAGAAGAGGGGAATGATCTGGTCGTTCTGGGTGCCGGCGTCGAGGAGTCCGGGATGCGCGTGGAAGTAGGCGAAGATCGCGATCCCGAGAATGTTCACGACGACCGAGATGAGGATGCCGCACAGGACGTTCATGAACGCGACGCGGCGGACCTCATGTTCGGGCGCTGAGAAGACGCGCTGGATCATCGGCTGGTCGCCCGCGAGTTTGACCGTGGTATCCAGAAAAGTGTTCATGATGAGGATCCAAACGACCGGGAGCGTGATGTCCCAGGACAAGAGGGCGATGTCGAACTTGTGGTAATTCTTTCCTGTCTCGACAAATTCCCCGAAGCCGCCGGGAAGCGCGCGAATGCAGACATAGATCATGGCAACCGGCGCGACGAATTTCAGGATTCCCTGGAAGACCTCGGTCCAGATGACGGCTTTGAAGCCGCCCATCGTGGTATAGATCGTTGTGAGGATCCCCATTACGATCACGCTGACAAACACATTAAGTCCAGTCGTCGTTGCGATCGCGATGGACGGGAGGACCAGGACGACTGCCGCACGGCCGAATGTCAGCAGGAGCATCTGCTGCGCGCTGGCAATGAGTCGGAGGGTTTTATTAAAACGCTGCTCGAGATATTCGAATGTCGAGGTAAGCTGCAGGCGTCGCAGCAGCGGAAAGATAATGTGGGCCTGGACGAAGTAGGAGAGGATCAGGGTCAGGATCGGAAAGACCCAGATCAGGTTCGTGGCAAAGGCGAGGGCGGGGATTGCCATGAAGCTGATCGCGCTGGCTCCGGTGGCAAACATGCTGATGCCGGCGGCCCACCACTGGACTTTTCGGCTGCCGAGCGAATACTCCGAACTGCTCTCCTTCTGGCGGGAGAAATACCATCCGATGCCTGCCAGGAAGAGGAAATAGGCAGCGATGACCGCATAGTCGATGAACGCGAGGTTCCTTGTGCGGCGGAGTCCGGAGAAAGCGGAGACCGGAGCCCCGTCGTCACCGCCGAAGACAATGAAAGTTCCCGGCGCTCCCGGGACGGCGACCGGGTGAACGCCGGGGAGCCGGACACCGGTATCGACCCAGGAATCGGTCAGCACGTGAAAGAGCCGGACCGGCTGCGGGCCGGACGGCGCGGGGAGGGAAAACGGGGTTTTGACGGACGGTGACTCATCTGCCCCGAGGAGGTAGGAATGGGCCTGTCCGGTTGGCACGGATGCGGCGGCGGCATGCGGGGCCGCTGCGGGCGCCCCGGACACCCACCCGCGGATGGTCGAGCCCTCGAACGGTACCGGGCGGTAAACCCAAGTTTCGTTCGAGGCCTGCCACACGCGCGAGCCGTCGGGCACGGACGCGGCATCCCGGCCGCCGAAGACCTGCAGCACATCGTATTGCGACGAGACGGCAGGCAGAACCCGGCCGCCGACCGGAAGCGGCTCCAATTCCTTCCACGCCGGCACCGATGCCGCCAGATCCAGCATCCAGAGCGAAGACTCAGCGCGTTCTGCATCAGGCGACCGGATGCCGCCAACAACATAAAGCTTCTTCCCGATCAACGCCGCCCCGGCACCTGCAAGCGGGACGGGCAACGGCTGCAGCGGCTCCCGCTGCAGCTTGCCATCCCGCCAGCGGATTCTGTCCACAGCAGAACTCACAACGGGTCCCGCCGCACCGCTCTCGATCCCGCCGATCACGATCGACTCATCTGTCCCGCGGGCCACGGCTGCCCAGGACCGGCTGAAGGGTGCCTCGACCGCAGCCCATTGAGGCGAATCTGAATGATCGCTCAGCGATAGCACGCGGCCTCCGGCCGGAGCATTTTCTCCCCCGAAAACAAAGAGCACACCATCCGTCCGTCCGGCCACGGCACCCGGATATTTCCACTCCGGCGAAGGCCACTTCACCTCCTCCAACTGGATCAGCGAGGAATCGGCTGAGCCTGCAGCGGCCAGCAGGCAGGCACTGGACAGGATAGCTGAGGCGATGAGGACCAGGAGACGAAATGGCAGGGAGGAGGAACGATTGTTCATTCTTTGGAGTAAGGCATGTCGGAGGTGGTATTACGAAGTCAGTCCGGTTTTGGCAAGGAGGCAGGATCCTAGACCACACCCTGACGGATTGACCAGCGCGGCGTGCATTTCTTTGTGCATTATTGCAATTTATTTCATTGTATTCTCAAGTACTTCCTGCCGGCCGGCAGGCTTCTGAAAGCGGGAGTGAAGAAGCGTCTTGCGGGAAAGCGAGGAAATCTCCGAGAGTGCTTGCGCATGCCGGCCGTAACGAACATTTCGTGCTATTGCTTTGCCCCGCTGGCGGACTTGAAGCCGCTGCGAGAGCGGCTTTTATCGCTTTGCAGGACAGGAGGACTGAAGGGCACGATTCTTTTGAGCACGGAGGGGATCAACCTTTTTGTGGCCGGGCAGAGAGACGGGGTCGACCGGCTTGTTGAGGAAATCCGCACCGTGCCTGGCCTCGGCGGCCTCGAGCCGAAATACAGCGTGAGTGAGGAGCAACCGTTCACGCGCATGCTCGTGAAGATCAAGAGGGAGATCATTGCGTTCGGTGTTGAAGGAATCGAGCCCGGAAGCAAGACCTCGCCCAAGCTGCCCGCGGCAACATTGAGGCAGTGGCTGGATGAGGGGCTTCCACTGACCCTGCTCGACACGCGGAACGACTACGAGGTAAAGCTCGGCACCTTCGAGGGGGCGCTGGATCTCGGCATCGGGCATTTCCGCGAATTTCCGCGCGCCGTGGAGAGCCTGCCCGCGGCGCTCAAGGACCAGCCGGTCGTGATGTTCTGCACCGGGGGGATCCGGTGCGAAAAGGCGGGTCCGTTCATGGAGCAGGCCGGGTTCAAGTATATCTTCCAACTCGACGGAGGGATTCTGAAATATTTTGAGGAGTGCGGCGGCGCGCACTACCGGGGCGAATGCTTTGTTTTTGACCGGCGCGTCGGAGTCGATCCGGCGCTGCGGGAGACCGATTCGGAACAATGCCACGTCTGCCAGACCCCGCTTACCGCAGAGGAACAACGGGATCCGCGCCATGTTCCCGGAAAGACATGCCCGTATTGTTTTGAAGCACCGGAGGAACGCCTGCGGCGAGCTATCAGCGAGCGGGAGGCTGTGCTGCGCCGGCTTGCAGACCCCCTCCCCGGCAGCATGCCGTATGACAACAACCGGCCGGTCCGGATACCTGCCGCATTCGACGGTCGGACACTTCTGGATTTTTTGTGCACCGCATTTCCCCACCACCCGCGGGAAAAATGGGAACACCTGTGCAGCCTCGGGCGCTTCACGGACCAGAATGCCAGGTCTGCCGATGGCAGCCGGACCGTGCGGGCAGGAGAGAGATACGATTTTCTTTTGCCCGGAACAGTTGAGCCGGCAGTGAACGCGGCGATCCGCATCCTGCATGAGGACGAGGCGCTGATCGTCGTGGACAAACCGGCCCCACTCCCGATGCATCCCGGCGGCCGCTTCAACAGAAACACGCTACAGTATTTTCTCGCGCAGGCCTACCTCCCGCAGCGGCCCCGGCCGGCCCACCGCCTTGATGCCAGCACGACGGGGGTTGTGGTCTGGACCCGCACCCGCCACTTTGCGAAACTCCTGCAACCTCAATTCGCCGGCGGAAAAGTTCAGAAGGTTTACCTTGTCCGCACGAAGGGGCAGCCGGCGGAGGACAGCTTCTCCTGCGAAGCCCCGATCAGCGCCGGACCGGGAGCATTCGGATCGAGGAGGATCGACGAGCATGACGGACTGGAAGCGCTGACAGAATTTCTGGTGCTCAAGCGGTTTGCCGACGGCACGGCACTCCTCGAAGCCAGGCCCCGCACCGGACGCACGAACCAGATCCGCCTTCACCTCTGGCAGCTCGGGCTTCCTGTGTGTGGGGACACGGCCTACCTTCCCGGGCAGGTCCACGGCAGCACGATGACCCCGGACCCCGGCGAGCCGCCGCTCTGCCTGCACTCGTGGAAAATCTCGTTTGTGCATCCGCAGACCCGGGAGCCGGTACAGTTTGAGGCGTCGCTTCCCGGATGGGCGTTCATGCCGTCTCAGACGTAGATCTGGGCCATTTTGCGCCAGTAGTGACCGCTGTGCGCCCGCTCGTCCCAATGGTGGATCTGGTGGCCGATACCCTTCCGCTGAAGAATGTCGCTGAGTTCCTCGTTGTTGTCGCGAAACGGATCCTCGCGGCCGATGGCGAGCACGATGTCCATCCCGCGGAGGTGCCCGAGGAGCGATGGACACTCAAGATTCGGAAGGAAATGCGTTGGCGTATTAAAATAGACGTTCTCGCTGTAGTGGTCGCCGAGCAGGCTATCAAAGTCATCGACTTTCCGCGTCAGGTCATACCGCCCGGAGAACGCTGCCAGCTTTTTGAACAGGTGGGGATGCCGGAATGCGATATTGGCAGCCTGGTAGGCCCCAAGACTGCAGCCGTGGGCGATCACGCAGGGATGAGGGTTAATCGAATGCATGAACGGGAAGACCTCGTTGAGGATATACTCCTCGTATTGGATATGTCGCTGGATCCGGCCCTCCGGGTGCGCCCACCAGCAGTAGAAGGTTTCCGAATCGATCCCGTCGAGGCAGAAAAACTGGAGCCACCCGCACTCGATTTTATGCCGCAGCACAGCCGGCATGCGCATCTGCTCGTATTCCCAGAACCGTCCGCCACGCGTGGGGAAGACTAGCACCTTGGCGCCTGCGTGGCCGATCACCAGCAGTTCCATCTCGCGGTTCAGCCGCCAGCTCCACCATTTGTGATATTCGCGGTGCATTCCTGCGCGCGGCTGCGCGCGGAAAAATTGCTCCCCGATCCGGGCTCACATGTCGCCAAAGAAATTGTAAAGATTTCGTCGCAATTCGGCATTCTCCTCGTCTTGTGCGGGATATGCATGGTGTCCTGCGGTGAGAACGAAGAGTTCCTTGGGTCCGGGAAGCGCATTGTAGATTGCGAACTGCCCGGCGGGGGCGACCGAGGGATCAAAGAGCGCGCAGGCGCAGTGGACGGGAATCGTAATGTGCCGGGCGGCCACGGCGGCGTCGTAATACTTCAAGACCTCGAGCGCCTTCGGGCACTTTCCGACAAACCGCTGGACGCTGGCCGCGCTGCCGGTAGTGGGCAGCGTCAGGCGCAGCGGATGGTTGCCGAAGGTCGGGACGTTGAAGTGCGCGCGGCGGACCCGCGGGTCCCAGGCCGCGGCCATTGCCCCCACCCCGCCCCCGAAGCTGATGCCGAGATATCCGATGTGTCCGGCGAGCGCCGGAAAGAGTCGGAGGATCGCGGTGATCCCGACCCACACATCCTCGACGCAACCGCCCAGCACGTAACGCCGGCGGCTCTGGATATCGTGGAGGACATGCCATCTGGCCTCGGCGGAAATGTAAGGATTCCAGCTCCGGCCGAGTCCGCGTGCGCACGGGAAAAAGAGCGCCGAATCGTCAAACTCGAGGTCATAGTCCGGCGCGCCCCGCCCGGCATAGCCATGGCTGATCAGGAACCCCCGCCGCACGATTCCGGATTTCGGCAGCAGCGCCCACCCACGGATCGCGGTGCTGCCCGTGGAGGTGTAGCTCCAGTCGTAAATATTCCAGCGGCCGCTCCCCTCGCCGGTGTCCCTCAGAAGCGCGAGCGGCCGGACCCCGAGGGCAGCGGCGTAGCGTTCCCTCCAGAACGCTGCAAAGTCGGCCGGTTCTTCGGGAGCGCCGATCCCGAGCAGTTCTTCGAGGCGGAACCCGTATGTCGGATCAAACCCGTACTCATGCACCAGCCCTCTGGCGGCAGACTCTCTGTCATTGAAATCGCACATTCCCGTTCCGCAAAACGGGTTTAGAGGAGTGGATTGATTTGTCAACAGAAGGTGCGCACTTCAAAAACCCGTCACCTCCCGTTGCCCACCCGGCGGAGAAATCGCCAAAGGAAAAAGAGCCCCGTCAGCATCATCCAGGGGAGGTAGCCGAGCCACATGCCCACAGCGCCAAGTCCCATCGGGAACGTTAAAACATAGACGCTCGGAAGACTCAGCCCCCAGTAGCAGATGGCATTGGCGATAAGGGGGACCCGGTTGTCGAGGATCCCGCGGAGCGCCCCGAGGCTAACCGATTGGATCGCGTCGGAGATTTGATACACGCCGGCAATGATGACCAGTGTGCCCGCCATCGCGGCGACCTCCTTGTCGGTGGTGAACATGCCGGAGAATGTCCTTCCAAAAGCCACGTAGATCACGGCGCAAACCGCCATGAGCCCAGCCCCGACGCCGACCCCGGTGATCCCCGAGAGGCGGGCGGACGGCCGGTCGCCTGCGCCGACCGCCTGCGCAACCCTCACCCCGGTGGCCATCGAGAGCGTGGCCGGAAACATCCAGGCGAGCGAGGCGATGCTGAGCGCGACCTGGTTTGCGGCCATCGCCGTCGTGCCGACCCAGCCCATCATGAGCGATCCGATCGCGAACGAGCCACCCTCGAGGACATCCTGTCCGGCCACCGGCAGACCGTCCCGAAACAGCGCATGGAGCAACACCCGGTCGGTCCGCCGCCGCAAGATCGCAAAGTTCCGGATCCCCTCTCCAAAATGGATCCAAAGCGCCATCACGGCGGCCTGCACCCACCGCGAAATCAGCGTCGCCCAACCCGCTCCCTCGAGTCCGAGCGCGGGGCAACCGAAGCGGCCGAAAATGAACGCGTAATTCAGGACCGCATTGAGCGCCAGAGCCAACGCCATGAACGTGACAACCGGCCACGGGCGGTTCACCGCCTCGGCTGTCTGCCCGAGCACCAACGAGACCAGTGCCGCCGGCAATGAGAGGGCGAGCAACACAAGAAACCCGCCGGTGATTTCGACGACCTCTTGCGGCTGTCCAAGATGGCCCAGAAACGGAGCCAGCGCGGACAGGCAACCCGCAACGAACACCCCAACCGCCAGGGCCAGAGCCAATCCGGCCCGCGCCGCAGCCCCCGCCCCCTCCTGGTCCCCGGCACCAAAGGCCTGCGCAATCCGCGGCGCCACAGCCCCCAGCGACCCATACGAAAAATACATCGCGAACATCAGGAAATTGCCCGCCAGCGCGGCACCGGCCAGCGGGACCGGTCCCAAGCGGCCGACCATGAACGTGTCGGTCATCTGGATAAGCACCTGCCCGGCCTGGCCGACCAGCATCGGCGCCGACAACACCAAAAGCGGTGCCACCGCGGAGAACCGGCCCCGCGAACTTGAACGGACACTTGGAGTCATACGGTCGGTCATTTTACGCCCGGAACCACCGAGATCCCTCCGGAAAGAAACATGACCCGTGTTTCTCTACATGGTTTCTTCCCTGCGGGGCGAGTTGATTCCATAACCACGGATCCTGAAAATATCAGGCCGCAACGATTTTCTCAAGGGCACGAGGAAAACCGGCCCAGCCCGGTCCCCGGAAATGCGTGCCCTAAAAAGCCGGTCAGGACTGGGAATACTTTATCAGGATGCTCCCCCCGGCGCGGTTTTTCTGGCACGGGCGAGCTCGAGTTCGAGCTTCTGGATCCGCAGGAGGAGGCGCTCGTTGGGCTTCCGGAGCGGAGCCGGGATGGCGACGCAGTCGGCGCAGTGATGGCGCGTGGAGGGATCGCCCTTGAGCGGGTATTCGTATTTCAAGCCGCAGGACCGGCAGGTGCGGATGCGTGTGGCGGGCTGGGGTTTGGCCATGGGTCAGGAGGGGGAGGCGCCGCCGTCGAGGAGAAGGCGGCGGTCGTGCGAGCGGGTCTCGCCGATCGCGGTGACGCGGATCGCGGCCTCGTCGGTGACCGGGCACTCGCGCTCGCAGATCCCGCAGCCGATGCAGAGCGCTGGGTCGACATACGGCTGGCGGAGGGTGATCGGCTTGCCGTCGCGCCTGGTAATCGTGACCTCGCGGGAGAAGATAGCCTTCGGCGAAACCGGGCAGACCTCCTCGCAGACAACGCATGGCGTCTCCATGCTCCAAGGGAGGCAGCGGCCGTGGTCGTAGAAGGCGGTGCCGATGCGGATCGGACCCTGCTCCGCAAACGCGCCGGTGCCGGTCTTCTCTTCGATCGTGATCCGCTGGATCGCGCCGGTCGGGCAGACCTCACCGCAGAGCGTGCAGTTGAGCTCGCAGTAGCCGACCTTCATGTTGAGGATCGGGGTCCAGATCCCCTCGATGCCGGCCGCCAGAATCGCGGGCTGGAGGACGTTCGTCGGGCAGACGCGGATGCACTGGTCGCACTTGATGCAGCGGTCGAGAAATTCCTTCTCCTCGACCGAGCCGGGCGGGCGGATGACCTTCTTGCTGTAGTTGCGGTCGGAGTCGCCGGACGAGCGCCCGAACCCGAAGAATGCGCCTCCGAGGAGGAGCCCGAGAAACGCGCGGCGCGCGGGCACGGCGGGAGCGGTAACCTCGTGCTGCGGGGGCGGCAGGAACTTGAACGAAAGCGCGTCCTCCGGGCAATCCTCGATACAGTTGAAACACACGAAGCACTCGCTCTTGCGGAGCTGGGTGTGTGGGTCGGATGCCCCCTCGCAATTTTTGAGGCAGAGGTCGCAGTCGACGCACTTCGTCGGGTTCCGCTCGATCCGCCAGAGCGCGGCCGAGGAAAGCGTCCCGAGGAACGCGCCGAGCGGGCAGAGGACGCGGCAGAAGAAGCGCGGGATGATGACGTTCATGCCGACCAGGACGAAGAGGAGGAACCCGATCGCCCAGGCGCCGGCATGGAAATACTGTCGGACATAGATGCTGTCGGGCACGACGAGGTTGATTGCAGGCAGGATCGCCGTGCTCATCGAGCGGTAGAACAGGCAGATCGGGTCGAGGAGCCCGATCTGCAGCGAACCGAAGATGGCGGCGACGATCATCGCGATGAGGATGATGTATTTGATCTGGTAGATGCTGCGGTAGCGGTTCGACTCGATGCGCACGGGATCGGCCGCCCGGCCTTTTCCGAAAACCCACCCGATGAAGTGGTGGAGGATGCCATACGGGCAGATCCAGTTGCAGAAAACGCGGCCGAGGAGGATTGTCGGAATGATCAGGAGCAGGCTCCATAGCAGGCCCTTGTAGATCGAGTGCGTCGTGATCGCCGTCGCGAGGGCGACCAGCGGGTCGAGTTCAAGAAAAAGCGAGACCGGATACCCGCCCATGTACCGGAGGTCGGTCACGACGACGAAAAACGTGAACAGCGCAAAAAAGAAGACCTGGGAAATGCGCCGGGCTGTGCGGATGCTCATGACTGCCCCCCCGATGCAGTCACACCCCGGATGACTGAGACGACCTGGTCGATGACTTTCGTAAGAGTGGCTGCCATGAGCGTTCCCGCCTCCGTCGAAATGAGGCTTTCATTCGCGGTAAAGAGCTTGGCTGGCCGGGCGTAGCTAGCCAGGCGCAGGCTTCCGCGCGCGAAATCCTCATCAGTGATCGATACCGCCAGGGAGTCCGAATACGATTTGCTGGTAACCTGGCAAAGAATCCAATCGCCACGACCCGCGGGTGCCAAAACCACTGCGGGACGCAGCTTCGACATCGATAAGTCGGAAAACGGAAACGGGACCAGGACTACGGAACCTGCTGAAGGTGTGACCATGCGGCATCCTCCTCCGGTCTGTTCCAATCCCTCGCCAAAGCCGGCTCGCTCAGGATTGCCGTTTCGTGTGCACCCGATGGTTCGTCGGCCAGGATCGTAACCAGAGCCCGATGCCTGCGATCAAGCTTGACGGCTTCGAGCAGCTGAACGGCTCCGCGCTCATCCACAATGGCCTCTAGAGTTTGAACCATGCAGGGAAGATACGTTTCATAAACCGGAAAACAAGTGCGAACACCGCGATCGCCAGATAAGCCCCCGGACACCCTGCCGCAGGGCCGCGCGGATTTTCATGCCTGGACTTCTTTGTAGCGGGTCTGCTTCCAGTTCATGTTGCCGAGCCCGCGGTCGTTGGCCTTGTGGAGGTAGGTGAGCTCGGCGACGTCGCGCTCAAGGAGGTGCGTGTAGCCGTAGCTGTCAACAGCGACCATGTCGGTGCCCGCGACGACCGTACCCATCGGCTTGACATCCGAGAGCCGTCCGCCGGTCGGACCGTTCTTCATCAGGACGTTCATGCCGTCGAGGACGACGAGCGTCGGCTTCATCATGAGCGCGAAATCCGAAACGATGCTATGGATGTGCTGGTGGAACTGGTTCCGGCGACCGCCGAGGAGCCCATACCAGTTTTTCATGGTCATCGAGGCATGGCAGAGGTTGTGGTCCTTGCAGGGCGCGAGGCCGATGACCTTCGTCGCCCGTTTGAACGGCACGTCAAAAAACGCCCAGTGCCGCAGGATCTCGCCGTCCATCTGGATCGGCGCAAACGAATTGGTTTCCGGGTAGAGGAGGTCGAGATTGAGTTCGTCGGCAACCGCGAGAAGCCCGCTCTTGAGATAGCATCCGGCCGGGCTGTTGATCGGGTTGTCGGCGACCAGAACCTTCGCCGCCCCCGCCTCGAGCACGAGCTTCGCCACCGCCCGGAGCGCGTCCGGGTGCGTCGTCGCAGCGAGCGCCGGCGGACGGTCGAATGCCACGTTCGGCTTGATCACGACGATGTCGCCACGATTGATAAACCGCCCGATGCCCCCCAGCGCGCCAATCGCCGCACGGATCACCTTCTCGTGCTCCGCCCCGTGGGCGATCGCCATCTCCGGAAGGAGCTTGTCCGGGGTCAGCGCGAAACTCGGCAGGTGCAGTCCGCTCTTCTCTTGAAATCCCGGAACAAAATGCCGGCGCTGCCACAAGGCAAACCCACCGGCGGTCGAGCCCGCGATGAGCGCGCCCGCAAACCCGGCGCGCAGGAGAAATTCCCGGCGGCTCATCTGCGCGGACGCTTCGGTTGGCTGTGGGTCGTTCACGTGTGGCCAGAGTTTTCGAACGGCATACTTTGCCCCAGAATCCCCCACGAAGCAAACGGATCTTCTGCGCGTGTTTTGATCAAATCCCATCACCCCGGAACTCGTTGAAGGATTTTTCCTTCACCTGCTTCCTTTCCTCCTGGGTTTTGTGTTGACAGGGGTATCCCGACCCGCAAAGGTTTCTCGACATATGAAATCTGTTTTTCCCTCGCAGAAAAATTTCTTCCATCTGATGGCTCCGGCAGCCGCTGCGGTCCTGTGCATGGCTTTGACCCTCTCCGATGCCCGGGCCGGCTCGATCGGGGGTCCGCCTCCCTTCCGCGATGGTTCCCCGCTGATCTCCGGCGTGGATGGCAGCTATCAGGCGATCGCACGCTCGAAAAACATCACGGGCATTTTCCGTTTCCAGTATCAAAACGGGGTGCAAACCAGCAGCTCGGCAAACAACGTCTGGGTCTTCTTTGTTGAGGGACGTCCGCAGCGGGGCAACGTGACCGCCGCGATCAACGGCTCGAATCTTGCCGGCGTGCTGGATTCCGGAACGGCCAACTTCGCCACGAACACCAACGCGAACACCGGCGGCACGCTCCAGTTTCCGATCGTGATTCAAAACCAGCAGGCCCAGTCGGTCGGGCAATACAACGGGAAGCTCCAGCTGAACAATCCCTATGGCACGTTCCACGGAACCGGCAGCATGAACCCGGCGCCTCCCCAGACAAACCAGTATGTCATCGTCGACAGCAACGGTGGCGTGACCTCGATCGACGTGACCAACGGCGGCTTCACCGGCACGACGAACTGGTTCAAATTCTCCGGGGTGCGCACCACGGTTTCGACCCCGACGATCACGGCGACTCCCACGCCGATCAATTAAGTTCCGGCCATTGAATCTTTCCGGCAGCGCCCGGGCGCGCGCATTCACACTGGTCGAGCTGCTGGCGGTGATCGGGATCCTTGGGTTTCTGATCGCACTGGTTGTGGTCGTGAACAACTCGCTTCCGGCGCGTGCAGAGAGCGTGGCCTGCGTCACGCACCTGCGTTCGCTGCACACCTCGTTCGCAGCCTACATCCAGGATAAGGGCCACTGGCCACAGGAGCCTGAGGAACTCGGCGACCGCGAAGCGCCTCTCGAGGATTGGTGGCTGGCGGAGATGGCACCCTACGGCGCGGTTCCGGAGGTTTGGATGTGTCCGTCGATCAAGCGACTCATCACGAACAAGAGCAAAAACGGACGTCCGAAAATCCACTACATGCCGACGATGTTCGACGACCAGCCGATGACCCCCTACAAGTGGAGCACCCAGCCATGGCTCATCGAGCTCGGCAACATGCACGGACAGGGCGCGAACATCTGCTTCCCGGACGGCTCGATCCGCACGATGGATGCCGTGATGGGTCCGGGGTAGCGGGTGCCGCATCATCTTTTGACCCACCTGGAGGGACGACCGCCGGGTCGTCCCGGGCGGACATCGCCCTCCTGGCCTGCCGCCCCGCGCTGCGCACCGGCATGGACATCCCGCCCTGCGGTCGCTATTTTCCCGCGATGCTGACAATCCGGGATTTGAAGAAGAGCCATGGCGGACGCGTCCTTTTTGACGAAGCCGCGATGCAGGTGAACTACGGTGAGCGGGTCGCGCTCGTCGGTCCGAACGGGGCGGGCAAGTCCACGCTGTTCTCGTTGATCCTGAAGCGGGACGAGCCGGATGCGGGGACGATCGCGCGGGACGAGTGGACGATGGTCGGCTACCTCCCGCAGGAGGGCGAGGCGGTGGGGGCAGAGAGCGCGCTCGACATCGCGACCGGACGTGCCGGGGAAATTCCCGCCCTCGAAAAGCAGCTGGCCGCGCTCGAGGCGCAGGGAGTGGTCGACGGCGCGGAGTATCTTGAGGCCCATGCCAAGCACGAGGCGCTTAGCAATCCCCACGTCGAAGCCCGTGCGAAGAAGATGCTCAAGGGCCTCGGCTACCGCGAAGGCGACTGGGCCCGCCCGGCCCGCGAACTGAGCGGCGGATGGGTGATGCGCGCGCATCTCGCGCGCCTGCTCGTCATGGAGCCGGATCTGCTGCTGCTCGACGAGCCGACCAACCACCTTGACCTGCTCTCGCTGCTCTGGCTGCAGCAGTATTTGAAGACGTATTCCGGCGCCGTCCTGCTCATCTCCCACGATCTGGAATTTATGGACGCCCTCATCGAGACGGTCTACGAGATCTCGTCGCAGAAGCTTGTTTGCTACAAGGGGAACTACTCGGACGCCATGCGTCAGCGCGAGGCCAACTACGAGATCCAGGCGGCCGCCTACAAAAACCAGCAGAAGGAAATTTCCGCGCTGCAGGAGTTCGCCGACCGCTTCCGGTCGGTCTCGTCGAAGGCCGCGCAGGCCCAGAGCAAGCTCAAGCAGATCGAGCGCATGGAAAAAATCGAGCGCCCGGAGCCGCCGCGCAAGCCGTTCCGGTTCCGCATCCCGCAGCCGCCGCGCGGCGGCCAGCGCGCGATCAGCCTTGCCGGCGTCCGGATGGCCTATGGCGACAACGTCGTCTACAGCAACCTCGACCTTGAAATCGAGCGCGGCGAGCGGACCGCGCTCGTCGGGCCGAACGGCGCCGGGAAATCGACCCTGCTCAAGATCCTCGCCGGCGTCGTCGAATTCCAGAAAGGCACGCGCCAGGAGGGCCACAACTCGAAAATCGGTTACTTCAGCCAGCACCGCTCGGCCACGCTCGACCCGGAGAATTCCGTCCTCCAGGAGGTCCTCGCCAGCAACGGCACGCTCCGTGAGGAGGACGCCCGCAGCATGCTCGGATCGTTCCTCTTCCGCCGCGACGACATCCACAAGAAGACCGCCGTGCTCAGCGGTGGGGAAAAGACCCGCCTCAACCTCATCAAGTTCCTGGTCGATCCGCCGAACCTCCTCCTCATGGACGAGCCGACCACGCACCTCGACATCCTCACTGTCGAGTCCCTCGTCCTCGCCCTGGAGGCCTACGAGGGGACGCTCGTCTTCATCTCCCACGATGTCCACTTCATCCGCAAGCTCGCCAACCGCATCCTCCACATCAACGCCGGCTCGCTAACCTCCTACTCCGGCGGCTACGACTACTTCCTCGAGAAATCCGGTCTCCTCGGCTCCGAACGCTTCGCCCTCACGGCGGAATAGCGGGAAGACCGACCAGCGGCATACGCCTGCGATGGCAGCCGGATGCCGAGAGAATTTTCAAAAAAGAATTCGTCTTTCGCGGTATGCGATGCGGCCGCGGGGTCAGTCGATCCGGCGGATCCGGATGCCGAGGCGGAAGAGCGCGGCCCCGAGAGCGAGCGCGATGAGCACCACCGTTTGAGGCTCGGGGATGGCAACGAGCGTGAAGTCGATATTTCCGGCATTGTAGGCGAACGTTCCGGTGATTCCGGCATTGGCAACCGTCCAACCGGCGACGCCCGGATCCACAGCCAGTCCCGTGATGATTCCCGTGTACGTCATTCCCTCGACAAACCCCTGGTCGAGGAAATTGAACGCCTGATTCGCCTGGAACGTCCAGTCGCCGGCACCGGTGCGGGCAAGGATATCATGGGTGGTGGCGCCTGATGCGAGGCCGAGTTCGATGATCGAGTCGGCGAGCATCGCGAGTCCGCCGCTGAGCGTGAGCGTCGTTGAATCGGTGCCGTCGATGCCGGCCATGAGGCGCCCGGCCGAGCCGATGGTGACATTGCCGCCGATCGTGCCGTTTCCGCCAAGCATAGCGCCGGCTGCGACCGTGACAGCGCTCTCGCCCGCGGTTGAGCCCGCGATAAGGAGGGTTCCGGCATTAACAAGCGTCGGGCCGGTGTGGGTATTCGCGCCGGCGAGGGTGAGCGTGCTTGTGCCACCCTTGACCAAGCCCAGGCTGCCGGTGAGAACGCCCGAATAAGTCGATGCCACAGAGGTGTTCACGGTGAAGTCGGCCGGCGAGGCGGATTTGATCTCGTTGAGGAATGTGCCGGCGGCGGTCTGTCCGTTCGCGAGTCCGGCGACCGTCTGGCTTTGGCCATTGAGGTCCAGGACGCCCGAGGTGGTATTCGAGCCGAGGGTAAGAACCGTCGTGACAGGCAGGCGGTCGCTGCCGCCGGCGAGCTTGAGCGTGCCTTGGCTCACCGATGTCGAGCCGGTGTAGGTGTTCGCGCCGGCGAGCGTCCAGGTTCCCGCGCCTTGTTTGTCGAACGACATTGTCCATGGTCCGTTGCTGACAACTCCACTGAGCGTGTTGGCTCCGGTGGATGTGCCCGCCAGAACGAGCGTACGAACGTTTCCGGCACCGGCCACCGTTGCAAAGTTGCCGGTGAGGCTGAGCGACCCGCCGTCGCTGATGATCTTGGTGTTGCCGTTGCCCGAGGTGAGCGAGAACGATCCCGCGATCGTATTGTCGCCCGCGATGTTGCGGATCACGCCGGCGGCTCCGCTTGTGTTGAAACTCGTCGTGGCGGGGAGCAGAATATTCCCGGCCGTGCCGTCGAGTTCGAGGACCGGGTTCACCCCGTTGCCGGCCGTGATCGTGATGGTCTTTGTGACGGCGCCGAGGGCTCCGGCAGAAGCGATGCGAAGAGTGCCGGCATTCACGGCCACATTGCCGGTGTAGGAGTTTCCAGCATTGGTGAGCACAAGTGTGCCGTTGCCGGCCTTGGTGATTCCCGCAGCGGCGGTCTCGCTGATCACGCCGTCGAACTGCGCGGTCGCGCCGGCTGCGACGGTGAGCGTGCGGGTCGCGCCGCCCAGCGAGGCGGGGGCGGAGAACGTGAGCGTGCCGTTGCCGACTGCCGTTCCGAACGTCGGGTTTCCACCGAAGACGACCGGGTTGAGGAATGTGCGGGCGGCCGCGCTGTCGGAGGCAAGCGTACCGCCGTTGAGGACAAGGCTGCCGGTGCCGAGAGGGCCCGAGGAGATCGCGCCGACCGAGCCGGTGCTGTCAGCGCCGGCAAGCAGCGTGCCGGAGATGACTGTCGTATTTCCTGAGAACGTGTTCTGGCCGGAAAGCGTCACGGTCTCGGCACCGGCGGCAGTCTGGCCGATCTGGATCCCGGAGGCCGTCGAACTGCCGCCGTTTGAAATGACACCGGTGACAGCGACCTTGCCGGTGCCAGCGGAATTTCCGAACTGGATAACCCGGTTTGTGGCATCGCTGCTGAGCGTAAGATTGCCGATCGTCACCGTGCCATTGGCGTTGGCGATGTTGAGGACATTGTTGACGGCGAGCGTGAAGTTGTTGGCCACATTTCCGAGGTTGAGGCCGGCCGAGCCGAGCATCGTGATTGTGAAGCCAGCGCCTCCGTTGTTGAATGCGGTGTTGGCAAACGTCAGTTCGTTCAACCCGCCGAACGTGAAGCCCGCCGTGATCGAGAAGAGTCCGGCGCTCGACATCGTAAGCGGGGTGCCGCTGGAATTGTCGAGAG
>Ga0209398_1000412_pt1 | contig 26980 bp, 30 predicted proteins | sample AshMeaBigSpring_FD_184125 | JGI IMG/M metagenome (GOLD analysis project Ga0209398, IMG submission 184125) | Groundwater microbial communities from Big Spring, Nevada to study Microbial Dark Matter (Phase II) - Ash Meadows Big Spring (SPAdes)... | ecosystem: Environmental > Aquatic > Deep... | reverse complement strand
TATAAAACTCTGTAAAAGTATATAAGATAAATCATTAATAACACATAAATAAAATCCCTAAAATACGCTATTTTAGAAGAGTTTGGAAGAGTTTAAGAAACCTTGTAAAACTATTTACTTTTAGTCATCTTATCGGCATGCTCCTGTGCTGATACCTTTTTATCGGTATTGAGTTTATTCCAGAGTGCTGGTGTTACCATATTTTGGTGACAACCAATGCACACACCTGTTTTTTCCATTTTTTCACGCATCTCTTGTGGCAATGGACCATCATTTTCCCAGTGACTTCCGACCGTTTGGAGCTGCTTACCCTCTCGTGTTACGATCTGATCCCAGTTATAATCCATCCCCGGTGTACCTTTGAGTTGAACTTTGGCTTTTTTAGAGACAATTTTTCCATCTTTCAAGTTTTGGATATCCATATAGAAATCCTGTCCTTGCGTTTTGTTGTATTGCCCATCGCCTTGTCCATAGCCCAGTGCCTTAGAACTGTTATGGCAACTTTCACAACTGCGAGCCTGTCTGCCTGTTGTGTGTGGTTGGACGGGAGACATATCGGTTCCTGCAACGAGTGAGCCATTAGGGCCATCAGGAACTTGCGCCTGCTTGTTGAGCATAATGGTCTCACCTTTAGGTCCAATGACAGTAAACGTCACTTGACATCCAGGAATAAGTGGCGTTACACGCCCTTCGCCATTGATACCTAAAATCGGGTCTTCCCATCTTAAATAGGAACGTGATTCGCTGACTTTACCGAGGAGTTTTTTGTCTCCGTTTTTGGATTTGCCTTTTTCCATGACCGATTCAATGGTTTCACCATTTTTATAGTCAAGGTGGGTATTTCCTGTTGCAATCCAGTCGGTAGCTTTATTGTTTCCAGAATAATCAACATTGACATGGCAACCGTAACATTGTGGAGCCCAATCTGCATGGCATGAGTAGCATTCCATACTGTCCATATGTTGTGCAACGCCTTCCATCGCCACTTTTGCATCCGGTGTTTTCCATGTATTGGTTACACTAATCTCTTTAAGAAGAGGTGTTTTAAGCACTTTACCACTGGCAAGATGAGTCACAACCTCATTTTTTGCTTTGTCTTTAATAACATTACCCAATGGGTTGCCTCTTGTGGAAAGCAAATAGCCACCATCCGCTTTGTAGACTGTACTTTGCGTCATCCACTCAGGAAGCGATTCGGCAAGACCTCTTGGTTTTGGGGCAAGTTTTCTTCCAAACTCTTCGCCATACCCTAGCTGAAGTTCCCAAGGATATTTCTGTGTGGTACCGTGACAGTCTGAACACTCGATTTCGACCTGTGCGAGTGTTGTTCCAAAGATATTGCCATCACCATGCATATCAATCGATGTATGACAATCTTGACAGGTCATGCCTGCTTCAAAATGCAAGTCATCTTTGATGTGCACATAACGTTTCCCATGCGTTTGATCTTGCGGTTTTCCGCCCGTATTAAATGGTGTCATGTAGTCATTTTCCATTAACCCTACATAACTAACCCCTATACGTTTTCCTCGGTTGTGGCACGAGTTACATGTTTCTGGATGGATTCCACTAAACTCTGCATCATGCACTTTCACTTTAGATTTTTCAGAACCTTGAAACATATGAACGAGCATATGCCCTGGTTCATCAGTTTTAATGTTGGTATCTTTACCTTCATAAAAACCTTCGTTGGAGTAAGGTACATGGCACGCTGAACAGCCCATCCCTCGATAATCTCCACGATCTTTTCTCCCACGAACACCCACGTGACAACGCTGGCATTCACTGCGCTGATAGGTGACAGACGCCATGGCCGCAACTTCTTCTACGCTTTTGCCTTCCACATCACTCACAGCCATGGGAGCGAGTTGAATCTGCTTAAGCTCTGTAGGAAATTGGTTGGGGTGTGCTGCAATCATATCCACCATATAGCGTTTATAATCGTGTGTTCCCCAGTTAGGAACGACGCCATCTTCGTCTTTGATATCATAGTTTCCCAAAACGACTTTGGTGTCTTTTTGTGTTCCCCATGCCCAAAGATTGCCTTGTATCTTGCCCGCTTCGGTTTGCATCAATGCTTTGGCAAGATTGGGTGTGTGATTTGGATGACAAATACCACACGTTTTATCAGAAATCCAAATACTACCAGGGTCTCTGACAAACTCAGCTAATGTACCTGGGTGACCATTGGGAGCTCCTTTATGAGCTAGCTCTTTGCTTGCCTCATTGGGATTTCCACCGTGACAAATGATACAACCCTTACTATCACCAAACGCTTGCCCAAGCGTGGCGATCTGTTGCATCATCTCGCTACTTTGATGCCTGATATCTTCAATTTTACTGTGACAGGTCACACAGCTATCTTTTGAAGATTCCGCAGCTAAAAGCGAACTTACTGAAAGTCCAAACATGAGGGCTAGGGTAAGTAGCCATCGTTGTTTTGACCAACGCTTAACATTCTCCATTGTATTCCTCCTTTGTGTAAAATAGAATGGGACATTCAAATGGTAATGCTTTAAAGTGCGATGAAAGTGCTAGCGTAAGTAAAAGAAGAGGTTAATCTTCATAAGACTTCTTACAAAACTGCAAGAATTTTGGACGCGTTTCTAAAACAAAGCTCTAGAAACTACGTGGCGCTTTTACTTTTTACAAAATGAATTTTGCAAAAAGCCTATAGATAATCTAAGCTATCTAAATCGATAGAATTTTGATTTTGCCACCTTTTTATAGCCAAATCATGTTCTAAAATATGTCCCACCAGCCACTCATGGGAAACAATTTTCATTCTAGTTTGTAGAACTTCTATACTCTTAATCTCTTGTAAAAGGGAGGTCATATTTAGAATAATCTTTTCATGTAATATGCGATGTTCATTCATGTGTGGATAATCTATGCTTTGCATATAGGCTTCCTCATCCTTAAAATGTTCTCGCATGTAATTAAAAAATTCTTTTATAAGTTCTGAAATCTCTTGTTTTGTAGTTGTTTTTGAATCTAAAGCTTCAACCCGATTGGCTAAGGAAAAAAGCTTTTTATGTTGGGCATCCAATACAGGATGGTTAAGACTATACGCTTCATGCCACTGTTGAGCCATTATTATTTCCTAGCTGGAATTGTTTTTTATGAGCATACATTGCGGTATCTGCTTTTTCAAGAATCATTTGTATGTCTTCTCCCTTCGAAAAAGCCACAAGACCATAAGCAAAGGAGGTTTGAAACGATTTGTCTCCTGCTTTGAAAGAAGTATTGCATAAAGAACTTAAAAAATTTTCACATTTTTTAGATACTTCTTGAAAGCTATATTTTCCATCAAACACAACAATAAACTCATCTCCTCCATAGCGAACAACCCTTCCATCCAATGCTTTTAATTTCATTGCATAAAAAATCAGAAGCTTATCCCCTGCTAAGTGACCATAGGTGTCATTAATTTCTTTAAATTTGTTAATATCAATCAATGCCAGTGTTCCACTATCGCGTAAACAAACTGTTTTACTTTCAACAAGGGTATCTTCAAGCCATCTTCGATTATAACTTTTTGTAAGAAAATCTTCATAAATGATATTATTAAGTTCTCTTACTTCTTCTTGCAAACGCCTAGTTTCCTCAAGTACGTGCAACAAAGTCGGTTTATCTCCTTGTTCCATTGCTTCCACCGCTTCTTCGGTACATTCGGCAAGCGTCAAGATATGTCGAATCACTTTTTCATTAATCATCTCATCATTAACTAACTCTTCAGGACTTAAATTTATATTGTGGTCCAATGCCAATGTTGCATACAATTTGCCATAATAAGACGGGAAAACAACTTTTTTATCTTTGATTCTTTCTTTAATATCTTGTGTGATTTTTTCATGTTTTTCAAATAATACCTGCATACCTTTGCTCCCTTAAAGAGATTTTTTTATTATAGTGAAAAATGACTTTATAGCGTATTTTTATTCGATTCCATAAGCATAGGACTAGCTTTGCCTACAAAAAATCCTTGAGAGAAATCAATACCAAGATTACAGACTGTTTTAAATAAATCCTCAGACGAAACATACTCAGCGACGGTCTTAGAACCACACGATTGGGCAAACGTTACAATGGCTTTGACAATATCTAACGTACTATCTTTTGCATGAAGATTTTCTATTAAACTTCCATCGATTTTTATGAAATCGGATTTGATACGAAATAAATTTCCAAAATTTGAATATCCTGTACCAAAATCATCGATGGCGATTAGTAACCCATATGCGCGTGCTTTGACAATAAAGGCTTCAACTTTGTGGAGATGTTTGATATTTTCTGTCTCAACAATCTCTAAAATCATTCGGTTTTCAACACCATACCTTTCGACTGTCTCCCATAAGAAAATACTTAAGCTTTCATCTTCAATATCTTCCATGGTTAAATTAATAGAAAAGCGCAACGTATTTTGGCTAAAAATTTCACATGCTTTTTTGATAACTCTTTTGGTGATTTCGATGTATTGATGTGTTTTCTTGGCAATCTCCAAAAAAATATCAGGAGAAACGATGCTGCCATCGCATCGCATACGTACTAATGTTTCGTATTTTGTGATCTGAAACGTTTGGTTGTCCATAATGGGCTGAAAGTAGACAAGAATCTCATCTTTGCTTAAAGCATTTTTGATATTAGTTGCCCACAATATGTTATTTTTAGACTGTTTTTGTGCTTCGATATCGTAAGAATAGACACAAAAATTGCTCTGAATTTTTTTGGCATGATTTTTTGCAATCTCTGCGCATAAGAGCAGTCGTGATTTGTCTTCAAAAGAGAGACTGGTGGTCACAGAAACGGTGATAAAATTATGTGCAACAGTGAGTGCATTTTTATTAAGATGTTCATGAATCGTGTGGAAGTTTTGGGTGATCTGTTGTTGTTGGTTTTGTGAAAATAGTTTTCCAAGATAGACAAACTCATCAGCATTGATTCGGTACAAAGATGCCCCGTGAGGCAAAAAGATTTTGAGGGTTTCAACAAACGCTTTTAATATGTGATCCCCCAATTCATACCCGTAAAAATCATTAATTTCATTAAAGCGTGCAATATCAAACATGACCACAAAAGGTCGATTAAAGCGTTCGATATCGCGAATGAGTTTCACACGATTGCCGACACCCGTTAAGGTATCAGTTCTGGACTGTTTTTTGAGTGCTTCTTTGGCTTCGAAAATATGGGTGATATCATGACGGATTGCCATGTATTTTTCAATATTACCATCCATATCAAGCAAGGGGGCAATGGTGACATCAGAAAAAAAAAACTGCCATCTTTTTTACGATTTTTCAGATTCCCTCTCCATACCCTTTTGTCTTGAATTGTCTTCCACAATGCTTGATAGACCGATGGAGGTGTTTCAGGATGACGAAAGATAGAATGTGGCCTATAGAGTACTTCTTCTTTTCTATAGCCGGTTAAATCCAACAACTCTTGACTGATATCGATAATGTTGCCTTTAGTATCCGATAGACTCATGAGTGTATTTCGATCGAAAATCGTGTGATAACGTGATGCATCGTAGAGGCTTTTTTGGTAGGTACTAATATCAATGAGATACCCTAAATAGTAGATAATTTTACCCCATTTATCTCTGATGATCTTTGTATAATCTTTGACCCAAATTATCCCATTTTCTTTAGTGTGTACGCGATAAGATGAGTGCTCAAATTCATCCTTTGTAGCAATTTCAAAAAATGCTACCTCTTGCGAAATACGCCCTAAATCCTCTTTAGCAATAAAGTCTGCAAATCTATATTCTTGGTCAATAAGTTCTTCTCGTGTGTACCCTAAAAAACGATCAACATTCTCAGAAACATCGACAATGGGCCATCCTTCTTCTTTACTCCATCTAAAATAGACCACATTTCCAAAAGATTGGCTATATCTGCACAAAGGTACAAAACACGACACGAGATTTAAAAGTAGCTTAAATTAGATCCTCTTCCTCATCCCACGTATTCTTTTGTGACTCTGCTTCAAATGCGAATCCGTTTTCGATTTTTACACGTGTATGTTGTTTCATTTCATTAAAAATATTTTTTGTAATTTCATAGGAGTTATCAGATAACGTTTCAACAACAATGCTTTCAATCTCCTCTTTGGCATCCTCATCTAATACATCAATGTTTAAAAATTCAATTTCCACTTCTAGTTCAACTTTAAGAGTATATTTCATAATAGGAGCCCTTTTTATTTTAGATGATGTCTTTTTATCCAATTATACAGATTTGCTTCTGTGGTATTGTAACGATTTGCTATAAATTTTTGCGTTGACCCATTTGCCAATAAAGCCTCAATTTCTGGTTTAAATTTATCAAGCTTACTTTTACCTGGTCCTTTAGGACGACCTAATTTGATTCCATTCTCTTTTTTAAATCTCAAAGCTTCTTTGGTGCGGATAGATATGAGATCTCTTTCTATCTCGGATGCAATTGAAAACGCCATAGCCATCACTTTGCTTTGGATAGAGTCATCTAAATTCCAATTGCCTTTAACTGAATAAATCTTCATCTGTTTTTGAGACGCAATGGAAAGTATCTCCATAATCTCTAACATACTTCTTCCAAGACGAGAGAGTTCACTTACTATTAACACATCATCTTTTTTAGCTTCATTGATAATGTTAAATAGCTTTCTTTTTTTCCAAGAGACTTTCCCAGATATCTGTTCCTCAACAAATTCAACATAGCCAAGTCTTTTTTCATTGGCTAGTTTTAAAATATCAGATTTATTTTTTTCAATATCCTGATCGGCCGTAGAGATTCTAAGATAAGCAATGGTTTTCATGAAAAATAGCCTCATTTAATAAAAAGGGTTATATACGTTAAATTATAGTGTAATTATTATCGTTTATTTAATAATATTTACAATAATTTATTAGATAAAATAAATGAACATTTTTATTATAGGATATTTATGGCTAGAATTGAATTTTTAACAAATAGTGAAATAAAAAGTTTTGAGATGGTGCCTGAATTTAAAACCAATTTAGAGCGTGATTATTTTTTTAAGCTCCCAAAAAATATCTACGATCAAGCATTGAAATTAGGCAATGATGAACTGTTTTGTATTTTCACATTGATGTTTGGATATTTTAAATTCAGCAACAAGTTTTTTGACTTAAATGGTGCTAACTCACATGATATCCAATATGTTTGTACTAAATATCAACTTGCTGTCCTAAATAATTTTACACATCCTTCCACTAGAACTATTCAGCGCTATAAACAGATAATCAAGTCCCATTTTAAAATTGGTGAGTTTACCTCTGAGGTTGAATCTAAGTTACAACGACACGCTTTAGAACTTGCTAACAACTTTACACATCGTAAAAAGATTTTTTACTCTCTTATAGCCTATTCTAAAAAGCTCGATATTGAAATTCCAAGTTATTTTACCTTATCAAAAATTATTAGTGCCGCACTCAATAGCCAAACAGAAAAAATAATAGCCAGTTTAAAAACTTATAGAGATGATAATAGACTCAAACTTTTAGACGACTTTACAGACAAAAATATAAACTATAAAAATCGTTACAATATTGGCAATTACAAGAAGTTAGGTCATTCTACGAATAAAAAGCAGGTGCTTTCGTCTTTAGTACATTTAGAAACCATAAAATCAAAGTTTACTTTGTTAAAATCTATCATTGATGAAGTTGGCATTACAGATAAGATATCGCAATACTATTCCAAGTGGCTAGAGCAGAGTAAGGTGATGCAACTTACAAGGAAGCAGGAGCTTGAACAACAATTTTTATTGCTATCTTTTGTCAAACACCAATACTACATTCGCAACGACAATCTAATCGATAGATTTATCTCTATTGTTCAAAGTACAAAAAACTCTTTACTTCGCCACCAAAAGGATTTACACTTTGAAAATGAGCCCAAACAAAGAGAATTGATCCAAGCTTTGGAAGATTCAAACCTCTCAATTTTAAGTGAAGTCGGTGAGATTGTCAATAATGAAAATTGTAGTGATAGAGATAAAATAGTTGCACTCAAATCACTTGTTGCATTGAAAATTCAAGATGTAAAAGTACTTTTAGAAGATAAAAGCAGTAGCAAAAATGAAGATCTAAATAAATATGATTTTCTTCAAAAAGCCTCAAAATCACTTCAAGGCAAACTATCTGGAGCTGTCAAGCTTATAGAGTTTGATGAAAAATCTTCCAACAAGCACCTCATTGCTGCGATAAAACATTTTAAAGAGAACAGCACCCTAAAACTTCCCCCACTTGATTTTTTAAATGAAGAGGAGCAATCGGCACTCTATGACAGTGAAGGTAAGCTTAGAATTTCACTTTATAAAGCCTTACTCCTTATCCATATCAGCGATGGCATTCGCTCGGGTATTTTAAATCTTCAATACTCCTACAAATATAAAAGCTTTGAGGAGTATTTGATTCCAAAAGATATATTTTTTAGAGAAAAAAAGATATTGCTTGCACACTATGAACTCGATTATTTGGAAAATTTCTCAGAGTACATTGATCCCATCAATAAAAAATTGGAGCAAAGTTTTGAAATAACGAATAGACGCATCATAAAGGAGACAAATACACATTTCAAGCTTACCGCAGATTCTTTCATCCTCTCCACTCCCAAAATAGAAAAGACAGATGAGCAGCTAGAACATACCATTGCGAAATATTTCCCACAGGCTGAGTTCATCTCAGTGATCGATCTGCTGCATTCTATACAAATAAAAACAGATTTTTTAGATTCATTCAAACACTATTCTCTGCAAAATACAAGAACTCAAAAACTTGATCCAAATCTACTCTATGCTTCAATTGTTGGGTATGGCTGTAATATCTCCTTATCAAAGATGGGAAAAATTTCAAAAGGGATCAGCGAGAATGAACTTGATACAGCAACAACGTGGTATTTAAGCGAGGAGAACACAACAGAATCGAATGATAAAATTGTCGCATATATCGATTCACTTGAAATTTCACAACTCTTAAAAGCAAAGCAAGATATCAATCATACATCCAGTGACGGGCAAAAGTACAACATAAAATCTTCAACCGATTCAACCAATGCTGGATGGTCTCATAAATATTTTGGATTGGATAAAGGGGTAGTAGCTTATACATTTATTGATGAAAGTCACAAACTGTTTCACTCAATCGTGATTAATGTGAATGAGAGGGAAAGCGGATATGTGATTGATGGATTAATGCATAATGATGTTGTTAAAAGCGATATCCACAGCACCGATACACATGGATTTAGCGAAGTAATATTTGGAGTCACAAACCTACTTGGGTTTTCATTTGCGCCACGTATCAAAAACTTTAAAGATCAACAACTCTATGGAACTGATACGCCTAAAGCGTATCATACCTTAGGTTATAAACTGCTCCCCAAACGCAAAATCAATTTTAAAATCATAGAAGAAAATTGGGATGATATTGTACGGTTTATCCTGACAATCAAGTCAAGAAGAACATCAGCGTCACAACTCCTAAAGCGGCTTACCTCCTATTCTAAGCATCATAAACTCTATACTGCGATTAAAGAGTTTGGAAAAATTATCAAAACAGATTTTCTACTCACCTACATCGATGATGTTGAGCTCAGACAGAGGATAGAAAAACAGCTCAATAAGATTGAAGCTTCAAATAGATTTGCAAAAGCAGTATTCTTTGGCAACAATGCAGAGTTTATGTTTGCATCGCAAGAGGAGCAAAATATAGCAAATAACTGCAAACGTCTCATTCAAAATGCAGTGATACTTTGGAACTACCTGTATATCAACAAAAAGATCCAACAGGCAAAATCTCAGTCTCAAAAAGATGAAATTATTGAATCACTTAAAAATAGCTCAATAGTCCATTGGAGTCATATCAATTTTTATGGCACTTATGATTTTACGAAAGTCGATAAAAAAGTAAGTGCTATGATCAGCTAAAGATTAAACATTCTATTTGGGCTAGAAGCAGTTTTTATATTTTTTAAGGTATCTTTGTATGAGAAAATCGTTTTTGCTGAGAGCTATGCGCATTTTAAGAAATCATTAAGAACCGTGTCGTGTTTTGTACCTTTGTGCCAATGTAACCTATATCCTCTTGTTTCATTCGTGTAATAGCTTTTTCCTCTCTCTGTTACATACTGAAAAAAGTTAATATTTCCCTCAAGCACATCAACATGTACACAACAAAAATCTACTTTTCTAACACTAAATTTCAAGTTTGGATAAAGCTCTTTAAGCTCTTTTCGGATTGCTTTCATACTCTCTGCGTTTACGCTCATTTGGAGATCCTTTCTCTTTTTTTTGTATAAGAAATTATAGCGTTTTTGGGCTTAAAATAAGTTAAATAAGTTATTTAACTTATTGATGTTTTTACATGAGCGAGAGCGAATAGAGCGGAGCGTTGGTAGGCGTAGCCGTGTGGGAGTGCAGCGCACGACGGGTGAAACGAAGTGTAACTCCATCCCTAAACAGCCGGGCTATCTTCGCTCTTGCCCTTTAAGCTTTTTTAGTGTATCGTACGATACAAATATCTAAAAGGTATATCATGCCAACTACTATCCCTACGTCAGAATTTTATGAAGTCTTACAAGAGATTTACCAATTATTCAATAAAGAACTCTTTGAAACTACGCTGCCAAATTGTTTGATCACCGTTCAACGAAAGAATAATGTTATGGGGTACTTTAGCTCTGAACGTTGGGTAAATAATAAAGGTGTGAAGATCCATGAGCTTGCACTAAATCCCTCTTATTTTTCAAGTTGTAATTTTATTGAGGTCTTTCAAACAATCGTACATGAAATGTGTCACCTTTGGCAATACGAACACGGTACTCCGTCTAGGAAAACATATCACAATAAAGAGTGGGCGGATAAGATGGAAAGCTTAGGTCTTATGCCATCAAGTACCGGCTTACCTGGTGGGAGTAAAACGGGTCAATCTATGAATGACTATCCCGTAAAAGGCGGAAAGTTTGAAAAGCTTTGTATCAAGTTATTTCAAGATGGACTATTTATAAAATGGTTTGATAGATTTCCAAATAAGATCATGCCTCAAATCCCGTTCTCTCAAGAACAAGAAACTCAAGCTCAAGATCAAGAGATCCATGAGGATACTAACAATCAGATCCTAGAAAACTTATACACGGTTGTTTCTCACGTAATCAATGACATTGTACCGATCGAAGAGGTCAAAGCTATGTCACAATCCAAAATAAAAACAAAATACACATGCCCTAAGTGTAAAGCATCTGTTTGGGGTAAACCGAATTTAGATATTAAATGTAATTCATGTGAAATTGATTTTGTTATTTCTAATGAGTAACGTTAAAAGAAAATAATCATAGGCGGCATAACCGCCTATCTAGCCTCGATTGAAATGTAATCCTTTTGTGAACAACAAAAGATTTTAAATGGAAAGCGAGAAAAGCTCAATAAAAGCTCTATCTCTCAAACTCTTTCTCTTGAACTTTTTTGACTTCTTTTTTAGTGCTTTTATCAACAATTTTTCGATCATCTTTTTTATCAGCTCTTGAAAGATCAGCACCTTTGACATTCTCATTCTTCTCATTTTTGAGTGAATATTGAGCCTTACGATCAACTTTTATCGGGTTTAATTTTTGCTCTTTTCGACCTTGAATTGAACAATCCCAAAGAGATTTATACGAGTCTTTTTTGATTTCAATTACGCTTCCGTCTTTTTGTTTTTGCTTAACAACTACACTCACCGGCTCTTGTCTTGTAATCGCAAAACGTGCAAACTCTCCAACTTGAATTTTATTCTCTCTTACAACTCGCTCAAGGTCTTTACTCCAAATTTCGACTTTTTCACCTTTGGTCGTTTCATATTGGATATAGTAACTCTCTTTTTCGTCTTGATTGAATTGATAAGGAGCAGCACCAAAAGAAATTATTTTATAATGATGCGCTTTCTGTTCTAGTGTTTCAATTTGTTTAGGCTTGTATGTTTTTGCCGTTGCATCAATTCCTAAAGAATTTAAAGATTTTGCAAATTCAACTCTCCAATTTTGCAAATCACTCTTTTTTGGATTAATCCTTTTACCTAGTCCGTTATCGACTTTTAAAACAACATGACAATGTGGATTATTTGTGTCATTGTGCAAAGCCACGACAAAAAGATTATCAGGGTATAGTCTTTTCATTGTATCAAAAACGGCTCTTTTCATTGTATCTTCGGGTACGTTATTATTGCCTTTCATCGAAAAAACGATATTCAACGTTTCACGCTTCTCTTTTTTATTCTCGTTTTTATGAGGTATAACTTCGCCCTCTTCTCGCAAAATCTTCTTAATCTCATTTCTACCGTCTTTCCCTTGATAAACTATTTCATCACTCGTAATTAAGTCAAGCTTTCCATTACGTGAAATATAATCTACATGATTACCGACACTTTCAATATTTTTCCCCGATGAAGTAATCTTAACTAAAACCTCTGTGTTCTTTTTGTTGGCGTTTTGTTTTCGTGTATTTTCAAATTTGTTCTTATGCTGATAAGTTGATTTTGAATTATTCTCAACCTTTACATATCTTCTCTTAGCTTTGAGAATATCATCTAAAATGTTTTTGACTCTCATTGAAAACGCCTTTTATTTTGTGTGATTAAATTCGCAAATTCATCTGATAAAGTATCTATTTTATTACTAATATTTTCCAAAAATAAATCATACTTTTGTACGTCGAAATTCTTTATTTCTGCTTTTCTATTTTGGAGTGTTTTTACTTGTGCGTTTAGATTTCGCCCGATGGCATTTAACTCTTTTTTCGTTTCACGTATTGGCTCTATTTCCAAAGGATAAAAGAATTTATTTTCATGAATAGAATTTAATACTCTAAACTTTGCCTCTTGCCTTGCATATTTTAATCCTCTTTTTTGTGCCTCTGATTGTAAAAAATAGAACTCGTTATCTGTAACCAAAAAAGAAATTTTGTGTTTTTCATCTTCCCTCTTTTTGCTTGTAATGACTTCTTTTTTTTCTTCTCTAAAATGGGCTATTATTACATTTAGTAAATCGGTAGTTGTCGCACTTGTAGCCTCTTTTTGTTCTTCTAAAAATTTATAATTGTCACTTGACAATCTGCATGATATTCTAAAATCATTAATTTTTTTAATTTTCATATTCAGCCCTTTTTTATAATAGCCTCGCAGAGAATACCGCCAACTAGTGCTAAAATGTATATGACATTTTAGCACTAGTTGGCTATCCTGCCTTAGCAATGCTTTATTACTTTGACAAGGAAATAATAAACGAATACGCCTTAATCAATAATTAAGTAATTTGATACGATAATTAACGGTATAAATTCTATATTTAAAGGCATAAAATGACAAAGTTAACCGAAGATTTAGACAAAATTAATAACAAGCTAAGAGCACTTATCGAACAACAAAAAAAAGCCAAAGAACAAAAACGAAAACTCGAAGAAAAAATACAAAGAGATTTTTTTAACTCTCTTATGAAAAAAGTTAGTGAAGATAAAGAATTTAAAAAAGAGTTAGCCGACTTATTGGGTAGGTACGGATTTGTTCAAGATTTTGCAAATACTCTTTTGAAAAATGATGAAAACGAAAACTCAAAAGAAAATAGCTAGTCTATTTTTTTCACTTTCATTATGCTCTATCAATTTACTTGCATACGATCATAATAACATCATGCAAGCGATAAAGATAGTTTCAAGTGAGGAAAATATTTCAAAAGATATTTTGTTCACAATTGCAAAAATTGAAAGTGATTTTTCTCCGTTGGCTATTTCATTTTTAACCAATGAAGAAAATGCAAAATATTTTAAAACATTAGAAAATGAAAATATTAAAATTGTCATTGGTAAATATTCATTGAATAACTCAAAACAAATCGTAACGATTTATCCTAATACGCTAAGACGTGCAATTAAAATTTCAAAAAGTTTACTTGAAAATAATTTTAATATTGATGTTGGACTAGCTCAAATCAATTCAAGCAATTTTACTATAAATGAAATTGATGAAATTTTCGAGCCTCTAAATAATTTAAGGCGAAGTTCTAAAATTTTGAGAAATTGTTACAATGCTAAAAATAAAGAAATGCAAGAAACAATAGAATGTTACAATTACGGAATGAGACAAAGAGAGAGTTATCCATACTATACTAGATTTTATAATTTCTATACAAGTGAATTTAAAAATAGTACACAAAATTAAAAGGATTGAAAATGACACAAGAGCTATTAAATAAAATTTTAGACGGAGATTTTTTCAAAGAGATACCAACTGAATTACACAAAGATGGTAAAAATATAATTGGCTATGAGCCTCAATTATCTAAAGATTATTGCTACATTATTTATCCTGATAAAAAAGCTTGTTTGATTAGTTTTGACAAAGAGACACAAAAAAGCAAAATCATTCGTGAGCTTACTCAAGATGAATACAAAATATTGAATATTGAAAGTTTATAAAAATGGATAAACCTCTTTTTATAATCATCACCGGAACTAATGGAGTTGGAAAATCTACGTTTGGTAAAAAATTTGAAAAAGAGACAAAAATTCCTTTTATCAATCCTGATTTACACTATAAAAATAAATTTGGTGGATATTATGATTTTACTATCGAACAACAAAGAGAAGCCTCGAATGAATTAAAACAAATTCGTGAGGACTTTTTCAAAGATAAAAAAAGTTTTGCTATGGAAAGAATACTAGATCATGAAAGTGTTATTTCAAAATTAGCTAAACAAGCTCATGAAAATGGTTTTAATACTGCGTTGATTTATATCGGTGTTGATCGCAAAGAAATTTCAAATCTTAGGATTGAAAATAGACTTAGTGAGGGAGCGCATAATGTAGATCCTGACATTGTAGATAAAAATTTAAAAGACTGCATTAAATGCTTTAAAAGTGTAGCCCGTGAATTTGACAATGTTTTGATCTATGACAATTCAGCTCATAGAAATTTAGATCGCTTCATAAAAATTTATGATCGTCGTAATGATCTTGTAAAGTTTGAAGCAACTCATAAACCAAAGTGGGCGAAAGATCTTATTGATAACTCGTTTACTCTCCAAAAAGACAAAAGAATAGATCTCTCCAGGTGAGAGATCATCAAAGAAGAAACCGGCGGATATTTTGTTCCGCTGCGCTGCACAAAATGCCGGTTTTAGATAGCCCGGCTGTTTAGGGATGGAGTTACACTTCGTTTCACCCGTCGTGCGCTGCACTCCCACACGGCTACGCCTACCAACGCTCCGCTCTATTCGCTAAAGCTCATGTAAGAGATTTTTTCAAGAACTGCCTCAAGATTTACCAATAAGGTGATGTTTGTTTGCTTAAGGTCAAAGCAGAGTCCGCACGTAGTAAGGAAAGCATTGAGCCAACAACCGATAGGGCGTTAGGAATGTTCAAGTGTACCTCGATATTGTTTTAGGGTAGTTTTTTGATTTTAGGGCTATTTTTGAAGCATTGAGGGGTATAATTGAATTTATTTCTATGATCCAACAATCTCTTTAAGAATTGACAAAAAAATCTTAATCCTTAAACCTAAAAAACCTAAAAATAGGCACTTTAAGTTTTACCCTCTTCTTGAGTTTTCTTAAGTCAAATTTGAAACCTCGAATTTTAGGCACTTTAAACTCTAATGATTGAAAACTAAACTTTCCAATACAAAAGTATTGCTTGTAGTATTTTAATGCAAAGTAGTGTATTTAACTGCAAGAAGTAAGACGCTCTTGAGCTGATCTTTTGACATTAATAAATCCAAGTGCTAAAATGATTTTTGTATTTTGGCTCTTTCATGCTCTTAGAAAGAACTTTTTAGAAAAAAAGATCTCTTTACGGAAGTGAGTGAAGTCGAACACACGATGTGAAAAATACCGTAGGTTTTTTCATCGTCGGGTTTGAGCGAGCGAAATATGCCACGTGCAAGTTATTTAAAACGGAAAAAAGAAAAATTCTCTAGAGTATATTCTTAAGATAATTAATATCTTAAGTATACTCTTAAATATAATACTTAACAATACCGTATTTAAGTGCAAAAGTATAGTATTTAACTGCAAAATAGGTGTAACAATACCGTATTTAAGTGCAAAGATACCGTATTTAAGTGCAAAAGTATAGTATTTAACTGCAAGCACTAACCTCAAAAAATCTAAAATGATCGCTTTTTGATCTCTTTGTTTGACAAAAAAATGGTATTCAATGTCTCAATATCATCATGCAAGAGCTAAATTTCATCAATTTTCAACAAATACCGTATTTAAGTGCAAAAAATCATCTTAAAGTGATCTCAAAAAATACCGTATTTTAATGCAAGATAGTGTATTTAACTGCAAAATATAGCAAAATACCGTATTTAAGTGCATTTTATATAGTATTTTAATGCAAAAACTCTTGTGTTTTCTAATAAAAAAGTGTAGTATTTTACTGCAAGAAAGTATAGTATTTTAATGCAAGGCGGTGTATTTTAATGCAAGGTAATGATTTAGAAGTTGTTTTGGATGATGAACGACAATTAACTAACGTTGAGTTCACAAACCTTTCCGCTAAAGTTAATGCCGGAGCTTTACCGGTTGAATACTTTAGGAAAAACTTATTTAATGCAACAACACGCATTTCAAAAGAGCTGAAAAGAGATAAAGTAATTTACGATGACGGCAGCTTAAAAATCAAAGTAAATCGTTCCCTACATCAAAAGCATAGAGATCTCCTTTCAATTATTTTTACAGATAACAAAGGCTTATCTAAGTTGAGGCAAGATGGAAGTTATCTAATTTATCATAATCTTTACGACATGGCTAAAAAAATGGGCTATGAAAAACCGAATGATGTTATTCATTTGATTAAAGGATGGTTGCATGATCTACGTCATACAGATATGATCGTGGAAAATGAAAACTTTGAACATCGTCACATGCTCTTAGGTGATTTTGCATTAGATTACAAAACGAATAAGTATGCCGTGATTATGCCGGCTAAGACTGCAAAGTTTCATATTTTGCATTATGCGGTTGAAATTCCAAAAGATCTTAATCAAAAAATTGTTGCTATTCCTAACAATCTTGCAAAGACTAAAGCCCTCGTCTCTTACATGCTCTCTAACCAGGCTTTAAAAAATGGTATTTCTTTTCAAAATATTTGTGACAAGCTCGATATTCAAAATGAAAACAAATCACGATTTAAAAAAGAAATTCAAGATAACGAAAAGCTTTTGCACGAATTTAATATTACCTTTGATAAAGAGAGTCAAATTTTGAAGTATAAGCAGATCGAAACAATCCGCTTTCATGCTCCGCTCAAGATTGATAAAATTATTGAATGTATTGATCAAACTCCAAAAGAGGAAGTACAAAAAAGTTCTTTTGAGTCTTTATCACTTTTTAGTGAAAATGATTTAAAAGAGATACTTGATACCAATGAGGAAAGATATAAAAAATTCATTACAAGTTTTATCGATTGTAAAATTACCATAAATGCACAAAAATATATTTTTAGAGGGCTATCCCGTGATGCAAACGGAGATATCCAACTTGAGTTAAAATCCGGTGAAGCTGATTGCCGTGCAAATACACAATCTAAGGCTTACTATACGGTATTCAATTCGTTCTTTAAAGATCTTATGTAAATATTGACTTATTTAACTTATTTAACTATAATAACATAAATAACTTATTAAAGGATATTTATGCAAATCTCTATTACAAACTTCAAAGGCGGTCAAGGTAAAACCTCGATCGCTCTCAATTTGGCTTTAACGTTTGATTTTGGTATTGTTGCAAATGAAACGTACACGGTACTAAAAAACTATTTAGACGACAATCATCTTTTAATTACGACAGAGGCAATCCCGGAGAGCATGGATGATGTAATTTATGACTTTGGCGGTGGTATTACAAAACACATGATCCCCGTTATTAAGAGATCTGATATTGTGATCATTCCTTTTTTGGTTGAAATGGCGGATGTTCAAGTAACGCTAGAGGCAATAAATTCAATTTTGCCATTGAATAAAAATATCATTCTTGTACCAAATAAAATTAAAGAAGAAGATCCAGGCTATGCGGCACTTCTTGATACACTTAAAGAGTTTGGTTTTGATCATCTGCCACTCTGCCCTATTCGTTTTTCTGCTGCGCTGCCAAATGTTTTTACAGAGGGAAAAACAGTTGCACAAATGCAGTCAGTAGGTGGACTAAGTGGCTTCAATTATCGCAAAGTATCAAATGACTTTAATAACTTAATTAACTTAATTAAATCAATGACAAAAGGAAAATAACATGGGCTTTAAAGGATTTAAAAAGGGCGATCAAAAACCGAGTTCACAACATTTTGAAAGTGTTGAAACTAAACAAATCGGTCGTCCGGTAGTCTCTGACTATCAGAAACAAGATAAACGTATTCAATTCTATATTTCACAAGAAATGATAGATAAAATGGCTTCCTTTGCATTGCAAAACGGTTGTAAGGATGTAACGGCGTATGCTAAGAAGCTTTTTGTTGAAGAGTTTGAAAAGGTTAAATAACTTTAATATGTTTTATAACTCATTAAAAAGGTTTTTTTATGATAGGTTTTATTAACTTCAAAGATTCGTTAAAAAAAGCACCAAAAAGTAAGTTGGTTTTAATTGCCAATCTTTTAGAAATATCTTCAAAATATCGTAAAAAAATTCTTTACACTCTTATAGTTTCGGAATTAGGTTATTTTTATGACAAAAATCACTATGTTGATATTGAAGAAATGAATAAAAAAATCTTTAATATTTTAAACTCCTGATTACTGAAAAGGATTGAAGATGCAAGAATGGAAATGCCCAAAATGTGAACATGTAAACAATGATGTGAAGTGTAAATGTGGCTACAAATTGCCTTTTGATACTCGCATGTTTTTAAGTATGTCTCCTGTTGAAGGTTTCATAATTGGAACTGGATTTGGTGCAATGGTTGGTGGTCTTTTGTATGCACTTGTTGTTTACATTAAAGCGTAGAAACACATCATTACTGAACGAAAGGAATTATCGTGAAAATTTTTATGATTATGTTTTACGTTGGTGCGTTCACAAGTGGGTTAGGGCTATTTTGTAGTGGTTTGAACCTTTCTATTTTCGGACTAACAATATTGGTTTTTGCAGGACTCTTGAACATTGCAGATGCTATTGAAAACAGCAAGAAAAACACATGATTACTGTATAATTAGACAAATAAAATTTAGGAGCGTTCAATGATGGCAACAAAAGAAAACGATGTTGATCAACTTGATCAATCCGTTTCAATCAAGGTACTTGATACTTCAAAACTTCCTCAAGAGCTGCAAGAGTCCATTAAAGACGGACAAGAATATAGCGGAGAGGATGTTGCTAAATTTTTCAATACTCTCAAGGTAGCTGATAAGCTTATTGAGGGTAAAAATCAAAAATTTATGTCATTTTCTAAAGAAAGAATTGGTTTTGAGTTACAATCCGGTGATCAGAACTATATACTCAATGTTAAACTAGGACAAGGCAATTTTGATAAAGGTTTAAAACATTTAATTGCTATTGGATCAGAAGATATATCACGAAAAAAGATACAAGAGCCGGTGAGTGAGAAAATGGCTGAAACACTTTCTCCAGGTATCAAAAAAGATATTTTAAACAATGTTCTTGAGGGTAGTTTAAAAAGTTTTAAAGCAATGGCAGAAATAGCCGGTGAGGATGTGCAAAAATTTTATAAGGGTTTTGTGCAAGCTTATAATAATTTATCAATTCAAAAGAAAGATAAAGATCCTCAAGCTAAAGAGTTTGATATTCGCAAAGAAGTAGCGGAATTTTCAAAAACTCATGCTCCTAAAAAAGAAAAAGAACACGTGCGAACTAATGAAAAAACTCTTGGCATGGCAAGATAGGTTAAATAAGTTTATTAAGTTATTAAAGCTTTGTTTTGTGGTTGAAAGAGTGAGCGGTGAAAATCACCGCTCTTTGAAGTTCACTCCCCTACCCCACATGTAAGCTCTTAAAAAAAGAGAGAAAATTTAAAGAGGCTCTTCAAAAATAGCGTGATTGCCGTTTTCCGTGCGGTGCATCTTTCATCGCCCTTTAGGGTGTGAAAGATAGCACGGGAAGCCCCTTTGGGTTAGGCACGTATCATAGCTATTTCACAAAGAAGTGAGGCGTTATATTTGTATCGTACGATACACTAAAAGAGCTTAAAGGGCAAGAGCGAAGATGGCCCGGCTGTTTAGGGATGGAGTTACACTTCGTTTCACCCGTCGTGCGCTGCACTCCCACACGGCTACGCCTACCAACGCTCCGCTCTATTCGCTCTCGCTCATGTAAAAACATTAATAAGTTAAATAAGTTATTTAACTTAAATAAGTTTATTAAATTATGGAAGTATTAATATTTGGAAGTGTATAATTGTAGTCGAGGTTATGCCCCAAGAGGGTGGAGACCTCTAAGGGCAAATTTAGATCCTCGAAATGAGGTGATAATCTTGCTTTTAAAATTCTTGGTTGTAATTATAGCATTAATTTGCATAATTACAAGAGCTTACTAAAGCTCCCCCTCGCAAGAGGGGCTAAGACTCTTGGGGTGCATTATCTGATAATGAGGCTCACACATGAAAAAAAAACAGATACCAAATCCAAACTCGAAGCTTTTATCTAATGCGGTTGTTGCTAGCGTTGGAATAGGTTTACCGCCCGTAATCAACACACCGGATAATATGGCTGCTATTGTCTTGTTCGTGCCAATAGAAGAGCTACACGGTAAAAGTGCGCCCGAAATTCAAGATGATTTAGGGCTGCCCTGGCATGTTGAGGGTGGTGGTAAATATTGGTTTAAATAAGTTATTTAACTTTTCTAAGTCATTTATTTTTTGGAGCTTCAAATCTTCCAAAACTTGTATCTACTTTATCCGATGCACGTTCTTTTTCGTTTTGTGATGGATAACGTAATCCACTTAAATTTACATCATTGAAAAATCTTGCTTTATATCTTGCTTCCATTGCATTTACACAATTAGGATTATTTTTTAGATCACCAGGATTGTTTTTACATTCTTGCACTTTTAGTTCACATTCATCTTTGTTCTTGAGATAGTAATCAACAGTTTTAGTTTGTTCACTACATCCTAAAAAACTTATAAGACAGATTGTTAAGAATGATAACTTTTTCATAGGTACGTTACTTTTTTTCATTGGGGTTTGTATACGGGCTACGTGCTGCACTAAAATCAACATCATTCTGCATACTCTTTTTATAGTTAGTAATTTTTTCAGCCTCTTTCTTCTCAGCTTCACTATTGCAGCCAACTAAACTTAGAGCTAAGATACTCATAAAAATTAGACTTAATAACTTTTTCATTGTGGACTCCTTATTGATATTGTGGTATTATAACATAAATAACTTAAATAAGTTATAAAACATATTAAAGTTATTCTTTTTTTGACAGCATTTTTTCTTTTTTGGCTTCAAGGGCTTTAGTCTTGATTTGTGAGAGCGTTATATCTTTATCAATTTCGGAGAGCTGTGAGAAGTAATCTAGCAATTCACTTTCCAATGTAGTTTTCCGATCAAAATATTCTTCGATTAAACGGTATAGAAAAGGTTTTGTTTTTTCCCATTTATATAATAATGGCAATGAAATACCGATCTGTGTGCAAACAAATTTTTTATCCATTCGCTTATGCCTTTCCTTGACTTTTATTCTAAATTGTCTTAGAATTTCTAAAATTTTAGAAAAATTATAACAAATCAACTTTATTTTTATACTAATTCTATGACTTTTTTCGATAGAATGTTAGCATATTTTTTTTAACAAAGGAGTTTCCAATGCAAAACCACGTACAAACCGCTAAGAGAATGGCGGGGGGGGCAATATAAGCCAACACTAACCCTCGCAAGTCCTTCAAAAAATTTTAAGCTTCGCTTATTATCGTTCTTTGTCGTTTTCCTCTCCGTCCCCGATTTTATTTTTGCCTCTGGATTAAGTAATGCAAATTCTACATTGTCTACTATTTCCGACGCACTCATGGGTGTTTCTGTTGTAACCGTAACGATAGCGATACTCGTTGTAGGTTATAAGGTTTTATTTGGTGGTCAAACTATTCAAGAGTGCGGTAAGATCATTATAGGTGCTGTAATTATTGCATCAGCTTCATCTCTTGCTTCTCTTCTTGTTGGAAGCATTGGATAAACGATGTTTAACGAAAGGCTCTTTAAAGGACTTACGCGTCCGGCTATGTTATATGGAGTTCCGATCGTTCCTCTTTTTGTCGTATGTTCGACAATTTTTCTTATTGCCGTATGGACAAATATGTTTGTCAATATAGCCTTAGTGCCTGCCCTTATAATTATGAGGGCAGTCGCAAAAAAAGATGAATTCATCTTTCGTTTAATGTTTCTTCAATTACAGTTTTTTACGCCCCCAATTAATAAAAAATTTTACGGTGCTAAAACGTATTCTCCGGTTGATTATAGAAAACTTCCCGATGTTGGCTTACCGAAGCTTTCAATTCTGAGTTTAGAAAAAGATCCAACATTTACAAAGTACGTACCCTATGAGGTATTATTAAACAATCTTGTCATGACAAAAGATTTTATGCTTTTAGCCACTTGGAAAGTTGATGGCGTTCCGTTTGAGGTTGAAGAAGAAATAGATTTGATTACGAATAAAAACAAGCTCAATATGATTTTCAAAACGTTTGCTACTGATCCCGTTAGTTTTTATTTTCATAATGTTAGACACGGTATTGAAGATAAATTTACATCCGATTTTGATAATCCATTTTTAAGAGAAATGGATGAAGCGTATTACAACGGATTTAAAAAAGCTACTCTTAAACAAAACGCTATGTACTTTACTATGGCGTTTAATCCTATGTCTAACAAAATGGAAAAATCTTCTTTTAAAAAATTAGATTATACAACCAAGGAAAAAGAGATCCGCCGCTTTATTGGTCGTATGAACGAATATTGCGACCGTCTCGAAGCCAATCTAAAAACATTTTCCCCTCAAAGATTAGGTCTTTATGAAAAAGACTCCTATCAATATTCATCACAACTTGAATTTTATAATTATTTGATCGGTGGAAAATTCATGTCGATTATGGCTCTTAATTCCGCAATTTATGATTATTTAAAAGGCGGACTAAAAAACATTATGTTTAACAATGATACGGTGCAAATTAATTATAACAATGATACAAAACGCTTCGCACGTTCTATTGAAATACTCGATTACTCAAATGAAACCTTTGCCGGAATTTTGGATGCACTTATGTATCTCAAAATTGATTATACTATCACGCAGTCGTTTAGCCCTTTAGCTAAAGTAGAGGGGCGTGCAGCTCTTGATAAACAACGAAAACACCTTAAAAGTGCGGAAGATGATAGCCAAACACAACAAAGAGAACTCGAAACGGCACTTGATGAACTTGCTTCGGGTGAGTTGTGTTTTGGTGAATATCATTTTACATTGGTTGTATTTGGGAATAGTGTTCAAGAGGCAAAAGAAAATACAAACGAAGTTTTAACAACACTTAACGAACTTGGTTTTACAGCTACAATCGCAACAAGAGCTTTACCGGCTAACTATTTTTCACAATTTCCTACAAATTTTGCTTTAAGAACTCGTATTGCTCATTTAAGTTCAAAAAATTACTCTAGTTTAATTGCACTTCACAACTCTTCAAAAGGTAAGCGAGACGGTAACGCATGGGGTGAAGCTATTACAATGCTTAAAACTCCAAACGGACAACCTTATTATTTTAATTTACATGAAGTTTCAAATAAAAATGATTTTGGTAAATTTTTGCTTGGTAATGCTCTAGTAGTAGGTCAAAGTGGTGTCGGTAAAACGGCTCTTCTTTCATTTCTTTTTGATCAACTTCACAAATATATAGATCCTAATACATTCCCCGATGATACTCCTGAAGATAAGAGGGATGCAACCTTTATCTTTTTAGACAAAGATAAAGGCGCACTTGCCAATATTTTATCAATCGGTGGGCGTTATATGACAATAGAGGGGGGTAAACCAACGGGTTTTAACCCTTTTATGTGTGAAGCAACGGCTAACAACGTCCGTGAGCTTCAAAATCTTATACAACTGCTTGTTACGCGTAAGGGTGAAATTCTTAATACTAATGAAGAACAACAACTTAATGCAGCCGTTGAAAGCGTTATGACTCAATTTGAGAAAGAAGAGCGAAAATTTGGTATTAGTCTCGTTCTTGAGCATTTAACGGAAAATATCAATGATGTAAATTCTTTAAAAAGTAGGCTTTCTCTTTGGCAAAACGGTAATAAATTTGGTTGGGTTTTTGACAATGAAAATGATCAATTTAATTTTCCAAAAACAATTAAATCATTTGGTATTGACGGTACGGAATTTTTAGATGATAAAGACGTTGCCGCACCAATCAGCTATTACATTTTTTGGCGCATAAAAGAGTTGATTGATGGTCGCCGTTTTGCTCTTTTTATTGATGAAGTATGGCAATGGATAGATGATCTAATTGTAGCTAGTGAAGTTAAAAATAAACTCAAAACTATTCGTAAAGAAAACGGATTAATTGTTTCTGCTACACAATCACCGGAAGATTATTTACGCTCTCCGATTGCTGCTGCAATGATTGAACAATCTGCAACGTTAATATTTTTAGCAAATCCAAAGGCAAAAGAAGAAGATTATACAAAAGGCTTCAATCTCACGATGGACGAGTACGAAATTATTAAAAATTTTGATCCAACAAGTCGCAATTTTATCATCAAAAAGGGAAGAGAAAAGACAATCGCTACACTTGATCTCTCAAGCTTAGGAAAGGTAAATCTAAAAATCCTTTCAACGGGTAAAAGCGATATTGAAACCATAGAGGCAATTTTTGCGAGTAATAAATCATTTTCCGCAAAATACAATGAACTTCGTTCAAAACTAGGGTAGGGGGTATTGCATGGAAGATATAAAAAAATCAGTCGTGAATATTGATGATGAATTGAGAGTTTCACATCAAGTTATAGCAGTTAATACGGGAAACGAAGCGATCTCTATAAGAAAGCTTATTGACAAATATATTCATGATTTTAAAGAGTTTGGTGCGGTGTCATTTAAAATGACAACGGAAAGTTTAGGGCTTTCTAACGCTTTTTTGAAAAATCAATCACAAAAAATCTATTATCTTAATGAACAGCAAGCAACCTTTTTAATGACACTTTTGAGAAACAATAAAGAGATTGTGCAATTTAAAAAAACGCTTGTTAAAGCTTTCTATGATTTAAGAACTCTTGCCGAAGAATTTTATACTCCTCGTTTAGAAAATAGACGGAATTTTAAACTTCCACAAACGGAATTTCGTGAGATTGTTGAACATACTATCTTAACGCTTGAGAGAGAGAACAACTATACGTTTGTAGAGCTTGATGGATATGAGTTAAGAGAAACATACAAGAACGGAAAGATTGAAACGTACAAAAAGATAAATTTTACATCAAGGGTTGAAAAATGAAAAGAACTCACTTGAAAGTATGTAAATTTGCTTTACATGTAAGCTTTTTATTTAGCACGTTTGCTTACGCTACGGGTATTCCGGTTGTTGATACCTTAGCTAACTCTCAAGCGGCAGCACAAAATCTTAAAGCGATTGCAGAATGGGCAAAAGAAGCGGAGCGTTGGGCATCAACGGCAACACATTACCAAAATCAACTTGATGCGTATGCAGCACAACTGGCAAGTCAAACCGGTGTACGAAACTCCGTTGCTTTCAGTAAAGAGGCAAAGGATTTTTATAGTGAATCAAAAGCAAATGACTCTAATTTTATAGGTCTCTACGATGCGCTTTCTAGCCCCAATGGTTACACTTCATCAAGAGCGCAAGCCTTAACGAGTAAGTACACGGTATTTGATCGTTGTGAGCAGAACAGTTTATTAAGCACTCAAGAAAAAAATTTATGTAAAGCAAAATTAGCAAGTCAGGTTGATGACGTTGTAAAGTACGAAGAGTTCGCCGACAATATGAGCATTACCTCTAGCAATATAAAAACGCTATCAGAAAAATTAAAAAATTCAAAAGACATTAAAGAGAGTCAAGACATTAACAACGCTATTCAAATTGAGATCGCAAATCTAAAAATGCAACAAATGCAAATAGATCTTTACAATAAAAGCCGTGAGCGTAATGCACAAATTCAAGAAGAACAAAGACAACAAATTTACAAACAACGTTTTTATAACAACGTTGATTTTAGTTCAGCACGTAGCCCGTATTAAAAGGTAAATCATGGCAATTAAATTTTTCTCTGAACTTGGTACAACAATTAATGATTTTCTTAATGTTGTAACTGCTGATGCTCTTAAATCACAAGCCCATGATTTGGGCGGCATTGTTGCGCTTGCTCTGACTGTAGTTATTATTTGGAAAGGTTTACAAGTTGTTTTAGGAAAAATGCAAGATCCACTCAGAGAAATGCTGTGGGATATTTTTACGAAATCGGTTGTCGTTTCTTTTTGTCTTAATGCCGATGGTTGGCTTAGTCTTGTGGGCGAAACAATGAAAGGTATTAATGAGTGGGCTGGTGGCGGTGAACTAGGGCTTTATACAAAACTTGATGAATTAACCGAAATGACACGTACGTTAGCCGTCTATATGGATGATCAAGCTCCATTAGGTACAGGATGGTTTTTTAGCGCTTTGCCTTGGATTGGTTTTGGATTAGGTGTTATTCCGGCTTTTGTGATGTGTCTTACAACGGGTTTGATGCTTGCTTCTTTAATAACAATCGCACCTTTGGTTTTTTTCTGTCTCCTTTTTGACATTTTAAAAGAGGTCTTTAAGTCATGGCTTAATCTTATTCTAGCTAATACGATTGCCGTTCTCTTCGCAGCATTATTCTTACAAGTCATTATTAACGTTATGAAAAGATGGCTTAGTGTTCTTCCTAATAGTGGCTATATCTGCACAAAGGTACAAAACACGACACGAGATTTAAAAGTAGCTTAAATTAGATCCTCTTCCTCATCCCAC
>Ga0209398_1000410_pt1 | contig 27039 bp, 20 predicted proteins | sample AshMeaBigSpring_FD_184125 | JGI IMG/M metagenome (GOLD analysis project Ga0209398, IMG submission 184125) | Groundwater microbial communities from Big Spring, Nevada to study Microbial Dark Matter (Phase II) - Ash Meadows Big Spring (SPAdes)... | ecosystem: Environmental > Aquatic > Deep... | reverse complement strand
GCGATAGTAACCCCGTTTACAAACTGGCATCTTTCGCTCTCGTAGCAATACGGGATACCGAACAAAAACATAAGGCGATGTACGGTGCTTGTCATAGTGCATAGACCTTGAAGAAGAAATTAGCAAACAAATGCTCCGTATCCATTGCGATACAACAGAAGGGATTTTTAGAAGAAAGGTAAGAATATATAGCTAATTTGCACTACCGGGGCAAAGAGTTCCACTCATTAGACCTTTGCATTCCTATCTCCAAAGATAAAAACGATATTATCTGCCTCCCATCCGGTAGCCTCTATATGGGCTGGTATGTCATTTACCGGCATAAGGTCTCCTTCTTTATCTAACCTATAGGAAAGATATCCGGCGGCTATGAGCATCGCAGTAGCCTTCAAGTGTGGCTTATTGTCTGTATGTGATCCGGCATATTCCATTATTATTATCGGATGCCATTTTCCCACCAATGCCGGCATCAGACCTTCTATTACTTTATCCTCTGCTCCCTCCACGTCTATCTTTATATATGCCGGATAAAAATGGTTTTGAATCAGAAATTTATCTGCTCTGGAGCTTTTTATTTTATAACTCCGCATGTCCTTTTCATTATACCATGTTTCACCGCGATATTGATCTATCATTGTGGTATTGTGTTCGCTATAGTAGGAAGGGAATTCATAGAAATTTATTTCTCCATCCCTATCGCTCAGTGCTAGGTGAAAGACGGATACCTGCGAAAAACAAGACATATTTTTATTCAATAGATGAAAAGTATTATCCGAAGGCTCTATGGATAGTACCCGCCCACTAGAGCCCGTAAGTGCCGCTACTAAGCCGGAAAAGAATCCAATATGAGCACCTATATCTAAGAGGCCATCCCCCTCACGGATATTTTTTATAAAAAACTTAGCCAGTCTTAATTCGGCCGGATGGGATTTTACCCCAAAGAGAAAAATGTCATTAGAGGCTGGCAGCCGGAGTAAAAAGGCAGGATGAAAGGGAGTAGCTACACTTACCACTTTACCGGCAGGATAGATCCACATACCCATTTTTCTTACCCAATGGGAATATATATAACGCGATAGTCCGGTGATGACACGCAGAAACCGAGGGTAAGATATGCGCCTTTCTGCTGCTTCCAGTTTTAATGATAATTCTTTTTTCAAGCGGAGGGAGAGGTTATGGGAGAGTGCAGGACTATAAAATCCTTCATCTCTCTGGTGTAAAATATTCCACAGATGGCAGCCCAAATAAGCACGGTGGCCAGTGTCTGTAGCCATAGAGAGGAGATGAGACCGGAAACACCCCATATACCGGTGATGAGAAGAAGTACAGAGGCGATTCCCTTAGCTGTCTGAAAAGAGGGAAAACGAATGCCGGCATGAAGGTAAGTAAAATATATAAAAAAGCTAAGTACCCATATCTGGGTAAATATAATAGCTACACCCGTACCCAATACCTGCCAATGGGGGATAAGGAAAAAATTTGCTGCCAGGTTTATTACTAAACCCCAGCCGGCTGCCCAGATAATCTGTCTCATCTGGTGCATAGCCATAAGATATGCACCAAAGATATAACTGATGGAGGCTGGAATAAAAGCTACTAGTAATAATCCCATAAGCTGGCCTGATCGCGGATCCAGATAAGTATATATCGCTCCTAAAAGTTCATTTCGCCAGATAAAAATAAGCATACATACGGGGCAAATGATCCAAAATAAAAGCAGCGCCGCCCACCTTATTATTTTCATATTATCCGCATGTCCCGATCCCGATTTTGCAAAATAGGGAAATAATACGACGGCTATTAATAAAATGATTTGATTCATAGCCTCATAGAGCCGGTAGCAGGCACTATATACACCGGCCTCATAATCTCCATGGGGTAGTATTCTTTGCAGTATAATGGTATCTATCCGGGTATAGGCCAGGGTGAGCATAGCTACTAAAAAATAGGGGCCTCCTAATGCCAAGAGATCTCTATATGACCAATTCTTATCCTCATTGGTGGACAGAGAACTAAGTGGCCGCACACCCCTATATATCATAGCGGCAAGCAGAGCGGTAGCACCAGTACCTATCATTTGTATTATACCATAGGTGAAAGAAGTAAGGCGAAATCTGGAATCTAATCCCACTATGAATAGCCCTAATAGTATCATTATTATGATCCGGTCTGCCACAGAAAACCAGCGATCTGTATGAAAGAGATGCATACCACCAAATACGCCCCTAAACAATAGTGTCCAAGATACTGCCATCTGTATGCCCATTAAGGGCCAAAGAAGAAGCAGTTCCTCTTTATTAAAGCCTATAATCTTGGCCAGAAACAAGGTACTGAGAAGGTATATGATACTCCCTGCCAGCTTAAACCGCCGGATGTATAAAAACATAGTGGAGGCCTCTGCCGGTGATCTAGCCGTCTCGCGATTATAGGCATTGGTAATACCTAGATCCATTATCGCACTCATTATCAATGATAGATTATATACCGCCTGATAGCTGCCAAATGCGGCTGTGCCCAGCGAGTTTTGCACCATCGCCTCTACCACCAGCACCCAGAAGCATTTAATAGCTAAGTTAATAGCCAGATACAGGGTTATGTTTTTAAAGAGTACCCTTCTCATATACCCGTAGTCTATGACTCATATCCAACAGATGAACCCAAAAAACCGGCTATGGCTTTAAAATCTGCCTGCATAAAACGATCTCTTTCCAGCGGAGTAATCTGTTTTTTAAGGGGAGAAATCCAGGCTTCCAGCAGGGGCGATGTAGTATAGGGACTGCGCAAATAATAAGCCTGAAGAGCACAAGCCAGTTCTATGGTCATAATCTGAACCAGATTTTTATATATTTCAAAACATTTTATAGCAGCATTAGCTCCCATACTTACGTGATCCTCCTGTCCGTTAGAAGAAATAATGGAATCTACTGATGCGGGGGTGCAGAATTGTTTGTTTTTGCTCACTAATGCGGCGGCGGTGTACTGGGCTATCATAAGTCCACTGTTTATGCCGGGATCTTTAGCTAAAAAAGGCGGAAGTCCTCGCTTACCACTGAGCAAGAGATAGGTACGTCTCTCGCTTATACTGCCCAGCTCCGCCAGGGCTATAGCCAGAAAATCGAGCGCCAGGGCCAGGGGCTGGCCATGAAAATTCCCACCCGAGAGTATAAGATCATCTTCCGGAAACAAAAGTGGATTATCCGTTACGCTGCCCATCTCATTTCTAAAAATTTTTTTCACGTAGTCCATCGTATCTGCTGAGGCGCCGTGTACCTGCGGAATACATCTAAATGAATATGGATCCTGCACTTGGGTTTTGGGGATACTATGGAGAGAGCTATCCTGGAGAAACCTAATCATCGCAGCAGCTACTTCGTTTTGCCCATGGTGTAGTCTTATTTTGTGCATTTGAGGATAAAAAGCCTCCTGCCGGCAAAGCCATACATCTGCAGAAAATGCTGCCGTACGGTTGATAGCCGCATATAGCTTGTCCGCACATCCGAGGATATAAATGCCATAGGCTAGCATAAACTGGGTGCCATTTATTAATGCCAGCCCTTCTTTTGCTTTTAGTTTTATAGGTGATATGCCCAGCGAAGTATGTACTGCCTGAACTGGCATTTTTTCGCCCTTATATCTCACTTCTCCCTCTCCCATTAGTGGAAGACAGAGATGAGAAAGCGGTGCCAGATCGCCCGAGGCACCCAATGAGCCGGTATCATACACTATGGGAAGTATGTCTTGGTTATAAAAAAACAAGAGCCGCTCTGCCGTCTCTAAGCACACCCCAGAATATCCATAAAGCAGAGATTGAATTTTTAGTACCAGCATCAGTCGCACTATATCTGCCGGTACTTCATCACCTACCCCACAAGCGTGAGAGCGCAGCAGATTTGCCTGTAACATTTCCATTTCTGATGAGGCAATGGATACATCGCATAGCTGACCGAAGCCGGTATTAATGCCATAGTAAATACCGCCCTCATCTATTTTTTTTTCTAAATAGGATCGCCCGTGTACTATTCTTTCTTTGGCTTCTTTAGATAGTTCTATGGGTAGCTTGCCTTCGGCTATGGCCCATAAATCCGACCAGTCCGGGGGTGTAAAGCCCAGATAACTTGTTTTCATCCCGCTTTTTTGAATTACAAAGGTGACAAATTATATGTAATTTATTCTATAAAAAAAATTTGCCCACCTTTCTATCCCTTACAGAATATCCCCTTGCCCTGAAATCGGAAGTAGGCAGTCTAAAATAAAAAATGCCAACCTGTGAGGATGGCATTTTTTTATGATTGTAAAAAGAAACCTAATGAGGATTTTTCATAGGTTTTGCTTTTTCCATTTCTGGAGCTATAGGTCCTACCGGGGTGGCAGGGAGTACCGGAGCAACAGGGCTAGCAGGAAAAACGGCACCGGGTATCGTTAAATCTGGCTGCGGTACTTCTATTACATTCCCTTTTATCGTAAGCTGAATGGTTTTCTGGCTATCATCAGCAGAGTTTGTTGTAAGGGTAATGGTCTTAGTGAATTGACCCAAACGATTTGTATCATACTTGGCCTTAATAGAACTGGATTGGCCTGGTTCTATAGGCTCCTTGGGCCAGGTAGGTATGGTACATCCACAGCTTCCTTGGGCATTGGAAATAATAAGTGGCTGGTCGCCATCATTCATAAAGGGAAACTCACGTTCACCATTTGTGTTCCTTTCTATGGTGCCATAATCTACCACGAGAGAAGGAAAGTTTGCGTGCTGCGCAGTCAAGCTCAATTGTAAATACAAGGCAAGCACGATAAAACCTAATACATTTTTCATCTTTTTAATCAAAATTTTATGCAAAATAAATCAATTTAATAATAGCAAATATTAATTTCTTTCTTAATTAGTGGCAAAATCGCTTTTTAGACCTATTAAGCATAAAAAAGTGAAAAACCTGCCTAATTTTTATTTCGTTTTAACAGATTTTAGCTACGTAAAACAACTTGGTATAGCTACACCACATTGCTCATTTTTACTTAAGGGCTTCTCTAAAATCCTCCGATCTGCAAAAAAACTCAAGATGTAAATGTTTAGTATTCAATGAGTTATATGAGTAATAATTTAGTTTAATTTGTTTTTAGAAATACCCCTAAACAAAATGGGCTGTTCTATGATAGAACAGCCCATCCATCATTCCGGGTATCTAGCCTTACTAAGCCATCATTTTCTTAATCAGACCCACAATGGCGAGCAAAACACCCCCTCCTAATCCGCCACCGGCTATTCCACTGAGAATACTGGAAATATCCAGGCTTCCATTACTGGCACCGATACCTAATAATCCGAGAATTTGTCCCCCAATTCCTCCTCCTAGAATACCTACTATACTATTTAGTAAGGTACCCAGAGAAAAATTCTTCATTAAAGAGCCGGCGATATTGCCGCCTACAGCACCGCTCAGGAGCTGAATAATTAAAGGTAAAAGATTTCCCATAGACAAAAAAATGGTTTGGTTAAAAAAAATAAGCACACAAATTAACATCTTTTTTTTTACATAAAATAGTAATTGTTAAAAAAAAATAATTTCATCCGCATATAACCGCCCAAAATAGGTGTTTTGGCGCTACTAAGACGCTTTTTTTTATTGCCACACAAGATCCCCACTTTTAGAGTATTTATACCCGAAATCCAGGTTAGACTTTGCTATGAAAGGAAATGATACAAAATTGCTATGAAGCACGGAATTTTTCTCTCGCAGACGTAGTAAAAACTACGTTGAGGACAGAAAAATGAGTACAGAATTAAATATAAAGTAGAATTTTCTTGCCATAATTTTCTAATGCTGATTCTGGGTTAAAGAAAAAATCTGAATCTTATATTCTAACAAGCCATCTCACCACCTATTCAAATATAAAGAATAATTTAGTTTTTATGTCATATTTTCTTTTTCTATCTTTGCCCTAAATATATTTTATAGAAGTAGGTTCTCTAAGGCTTTTTATATTGTCCTTGCCTTTTCAGGCGCCGCCTATAATCATAACTCTTTCGTTGTAGGATGTACCAAGGATATAGAATTCTGTGTATAGCAAAATTTTGCAAAATAATTGGGTGCCATCAAAACTTTATACAGAATGCAATGGAGCAAATAGGTGATTATTTATACAATTCTTAATTAGCAAATATTCGGAATTATGATGCTGAATTAATTATTAAATACAAAGGGTTCTCTCTGCACTCGGAATTCTATACTAGCACTTCTGATCAGGGTGTAATTAAAATAATGAAGACCCTACAGTGCGTAATTATATTATTGCCGGCGATACTTTTATGATACAGTCCGGTTACTTTATAACCAAAAGCAATGAGATAGCGAAAAGATATGTTCATATTACTCCGGAAACGAAAATAGCTGCTATGATGAACACCTAAAATGAGTTTGTACTCGGATTTTCTCCTTATTTCTATAAACATAGTCTAAAATTACAATCAGAACTAACCTGTTTAGAAAATGCCATTGGTAAAAACTTAATCCATAGACTTTCCGGTGTCCTTAGATTTTAATATAAAATAAGATAGTCAGGTGGTAGTAAAAAATAATAAATATCGCTTCATAAATAATGGCGATCTACTTTTTTGGCTTTAGTAAATGCCATGGTTACATAACGCGAAGCCAAATGCTGTGTATAATTAAAGAGCAAATTTTGTTGTGTTTTTATATGAGTCGTTTTAAATAAAAAATACATCTCATTGTAATCCGGTTTGGCCTTCTTTATCTATTTTGCCATTACCACTAGAATGATTGTAGATAGCTATAATAAGCTAAGCATATTAAACTAAATAACCATTTGTTTAAAGGATGACGGCGTAGCTTTAGTATCTCAATAATCCACTAAATTAATAAGCAAAAAAAAATCTGTTTATATCGATAAAATCCAGAGATAATTCTATTTCTATCGGATGAAATTCTAAATAAAAGGTGGAAAAAGTCTGCATGATGCAGTTGCATACCAAAATATTTAGCAAAAATTGGATTCTAATCCATCGGTACATAAACAAATTGCCTAACTTCGCCTTTTAATAATTGTACGAAAAAAATATGCCGGATAAGATTCAATTATTACCCGATGCCATTGCAAATCAGATAGCTGCCGGAGAAGTCATTCAGCGGCCGGCCTCTGCGGTAAAAGAGTTGATGGAAAATTCCATAGATGCGGAATCAAAAAAAATCCATCTTCTCATCAAAGATGCTGGCAAAACCCTTATACAGGTGATAGATGATGGATGTGGTATGAGCGAGACAGATGCGCGTATGAGTTTCGAAAGACACGCCACCTCTAAAATAAAAAACATTGACGATCTTTTTACATTGAGCACGATGGGATTCAGAGGAGAAGCGCTGGCAAGTATAGCTGCCATAGCCCAGGTAGAACTAAAAACACGGCGGGAAGAAGATGATTTGGGTATATGCTTGCGCATAGAGGGTTCTAGAGTAATATCCCAATTGCCCTGCCAATGTGCCAAAGGAAGTTCGCTGTCCATAAAAAACCTTTTTTATAATGTCCCAGCGAGAAGACAGTTTTTAAAGACAAATAGCGTAGAGCTTAGGCATATCGTAGATGAATTTACGCGCATCGCCCTCTCGCATCCTTCTATTTATTTTATCCTTACCTCACAGGAAGATGAGCTTTTTCATCTGAGACCCAGCACGCTTAAACAGCGCATATCCGGCATATTAGGAGATAATATGCAGGAGAAAATTATCCCGGTAGAAGAATCCACAGATTATATATCTGTGAGTGGATTTGTGGGCAAGCCGGAATCCGTGCGCAAAACGCGCGGCGATCAATATTTTTTTGTAAATAGCCGTTATATAAAAAGCCCCTATCTAAACCACGCCATTACCACTTCATATAACGATCTCATCTCACGCGATGGATTTCCGATTTATGTCCTTTTTATAAACATAAATCCAGCTAAAATAGATGTAAATGTACACCCCACTAAGCAAGAAATTAAGTTCGACGATGAGCGTACCGTTTATAATCTTCTTCTGGCCTCGGTAAGAAGAGCCATTGGTATTCATTGTATTTCACCGATGATAGATTTCGATTTAGAACCCGGCATACAGTTTCCGATATTTAATGCCTCTGGCAGTCAAAATTATTACAATGGTCCTACTGCCCTACCTGCCACCGGCGACGACACCTTTGCACAGGCTGGTTTTACACATAAAAAAGATTATCTGCCCAGAAATTGGCAGGAGCTATATGAAACCCAGACCCCTGAAGATGAGCAGGACACATTTACCCTTGAAAGCCGTTCTAATATACCTGTTATGCAGCAGGGAGGCCAGCTTAGCCTCGATGACAAAATAGATCACAAACCCCTGCAAGTGCATCGGCGGTATTTTATATTCCAGATAAAATCCGGATTGGTAATGGTAGATCAGCAGGCCGCTCACGAGCGTATTCTCTTCGAGCAGCTAAAAGAAAAAAACAGCGATGTACCCACTACTACACAGAAACTTGTTTTTCCGCAAAGCATTTCTGTATCGGTAAATGATGCACTGCTACTCCAGGAAGTACTGCCATCTATACAGGATATGGGCTATGATCTGGAACAACTGGGTCCACAGGATTTTGTTTTGTATGGTGTACCAGCAAATAGGCAAGCATCTGAGGACATCCAAGAAATACTTCAAACCATATTAGAAGAACTTAAAATCCATTCGGGGAAATTATTCACCGAGAAAGCGGATACCACATTGAGGGCTATGGTGAGGTTACTCTCAGTAAAACCCGGACACAAACTCTCTGAGGAAGAAATGAAAAATATGATAGATGAACTTTTTGCCTGCAAAACACCTTATATTTCACCATCTGGTCGTCTTACTTTTATCACCCTTAGCTTAGATGAGCTGGACAGACAATTTCAACCGAAAAAATAAAAAATGAATTTTATTAGGCAAGCCTCTATGGGCAAGATACCGGAAGTAGTATTAAATCTTATTATTATAAATGTGCTGGTATTTTTAGCTACGATAGGGCTTAAAAAAAGTTATGGAATAGACCTGCTAGACTTTGGTGCATTGCATTATTTTAATTCACCGGAATTTAAGCCCTACCAGTTTATCACCCATTTTTTTATGCACGGAAATCTTACACATATTTTGTTTAATATGTTTGGATTATATACTTTTGGATCTATTCTGGAGCGGGTATGGCATAGCAAAAAATTTCTATTTTACTATTTATTCACCGCCCTGGGTGCCGCTCTCTGCCACACGCTCGTGGGTGCGTGGCAGGTATATGGCGAAACAGGTTCTATTATCGCATCGCCGGATGCGGTAGGGCATTCTTTGGTACTCTCTAGGGTTTATAACATAGGAGTAGTAGGGGCCTCTGGTGCATTGATGGGCTTATTAGTGGCCTTTGCCCGTCTTTTTCCTAATGCAGAATTATTTCTGCTCTTTATACCCTTTCCGGTGAAGGCTAAGTATATGGTGGGCATTATCGCTGCGATAGATATATTTGGCGGATTTGCTTCTCTTCAGGGGGATATTATTGCCCATTTTGCCCATCTCGGGGGAATGATTTTTGGCCTAATTTTGTTAGTATCGTGGAGCGAGAAAAAACTTCAATAAAAGACATTTTACCCACCTCTGAACTCCCAGATAAACCTATGAGTATCATAGATGACTTAAAACTACAGTGGCAGTACGGACAGCACACCATAAGACTCATTATTATACTCTCCGTAAGTTTTATAGGGATACTTTTACTTAAGATTGTTTGCCGCCTACCGGGTATTAATTTGGCTGTGCAGGACATAGTACAGTGGCTAAGTGTGAGCAGTGAATTTACCAAAGTTATAACCAGACCCTGGACCCTGCTCACTTATGCTTTTATACACATAAGTATATGGCATTGGCTTAATAACATTATTTTTTTATACATTTTTGGCCGGATACTCGAAGAGTTTATAGGCAGTAAATATATCTATCCTGTGTTTATTAGTGGCACTTTGGCAGGTAGTCTGGTATTCGTATTATGTGCACAGATCTGGCCTTCTTATTTTAGCGCAGCCGCTATGATGGGCGCATCGGCCGGCATATTTGCCATCATATTTGCAGCTGTGCAGGTGGTACCGGACTATTCAGTTTCTATTATTATTCTAGGACCGGTACGTATTAAATATATTGCACTGGTATTGCTATTGGTGGATCTGGCATTTATGGCAGATGATCTAAATACCGGCGGTCACATATCACATCTGGCCGGAGCTGCTATGGGTTGGTTTCTTATACGGATGTTGTACCGCGGTTATGATATTAGCCATCTAGCCGAGAAAATAAAAGCCCCTTTCGTAAAAAAGCAAAAGGCAACGCTTAGGGTAAAACATCTAATGGTAGTACATAAGCCATCCCATTCCGTTACAGATAGCCGGGTAATAGATAAAATAGCCAAAGATCGGAAAACTGACATGGATAGAATAGATAAAATATTAGATAAAATAAATGAAAAAGGTGGGATGGATAAGCTCTCCACAGAGGATAAAGAAATATTATTTAGAACACCCAAAGACTTAGAATGAAAAAGCTTTCTTTTGTCAATAAGATCATCTATTTTCTCAATCTCTTAGCAGCACTTGCGCTGGTATTTACTTACTTTTCTCCCTATGCAGATCCAGTGAAGTATCCTGTATTTGCACTCTTGGGATTAAGCTATTTACATATACTCCTTATTAATCTGCTCTTTATCCTCTACTGGATCGTCATTAGCAAAAATCAATTTTTACTCTCGCTATTAATTATCTTATTAGGCTTTCAGCCCTTTATGCGCAATATAGTATTCTTTAAAAAAAACAATTTAGAATCCGAAAATGTAATGAAAGTGATGACTTATAATGTGAGAAATTTTGATCTCTATAATTGGAAAGACAATAAAAATGCCCGTGATAATATGATGAATTTTATAAAAGAACAAAATCCGGACATCATAAATTTTCAGGAGTTTTATTCACAGGAAGAAAGCGAATTGCACAATATCAAAAGGCTCGTCAATGATTTAGAATTCCCCTATTATTACTTCGAAAAAACTGTGACCGTAGATGACACAAAGCACTGGGGGCTAGCTACATTTTCTAAATATCCTATTCTGCAAAAAAATAGAATAAAATTTGACAACTCCTCTACTAATATGGTCACTTACTGTGATGTGGAAGTAAAAGGCCAAGTCTTTCGCATCTTTAATGCCCATCTTCAATCTATCCATTTTCAAAATGCAGATTACAAGTTTTTTGATGATATAAACAAAGAAAAAAAACCGGATATAGAATCCTCTCGACACATCATATCAAAACTCATAGCTGCCTTTAAGAAAAGAAGCCTGCAAGCAAATAAATTTAAGGAAATAATAAATAAATCTATCTATCCGGTGATAGTGACCGGCGATTTTAATGATACACCTAATTCCTATGTCTATAAAACCATATCCCGTGGTATCAAAGATGCTTTTGTGATGGCCGGTGCTGGTATAGGCAATACATATAAAGGACCACTGCCGGCATTGTTACGTATAGACTATATTTTTACCGATAAAAAGTTTAATGTAAAAAACTGTCACGTTATCCCAGGAGCAAATTCGGATCATTATCCGGTATGGGCCGAGGTGGGCTGGTAATAAATTTCTACAAACTATGGGGACCACAATGCACTAACTATTTTAGGCGTAAAAAAACAGATCCTATTTTTCCCCTATCTTTGTCCTATGAAACCGGTATTTAGAATTTATAACACCCTTGTACGCGAGAAGGAAGATTTTAAACCTATAAATCCACCTTTTGTGGGTATGTATGTTTGTGGCCCTACGGTGTATGGTCCGCCCCATTTAGGACACGCCAGAGCAGGCATTACTTTCGATATTTTATTTCGTTTTTTAAAGAACGAAGTGATAGGCCCGGGCTATAAAGTACGTTATGTGCGCAATATAACTGATGTAGGTCATTTGGAGGATGAGGTGGCCGGCGCCGGTGATGACAAAATACTCAGACAGGCAAAATTAGAAAAAATAGAGCCTATGGAAGTGGTGCAGAAATATATGATTACCTATAGAAATGCATATAATGCACTTAATAATCTGCCTCCCAGTATAGAGCCCACTGCCTCCGGGCATATCATAGAACAAATAGAGATGACACAGCGAATCCTGGAGGCCGGGCTGGCCTATGAGGTAGATGGCCATATTTATTTTGATATAAAGGCTTATAATAAACAAGGAAATTTATATGGCAAACTCTCAGGACGCGTTATAGAAGAACTTATGGCTGGAGAGCGCGAGCTGGATGGTCAAGAAATGAAGCGCAATAAATTTGACTTTGCCCTCTGGAAAAAAGCATCGCCCGAACATATTATGAAATGGCCCTCCCCTTGGGGATATGGTTTTCCGGGCTGGCATATAGAATGTTCTGCTATGAGTACAAAATACCTGGGCAAACAATTTGATATACACGGAGGTGGAATGGATCTGCTTTTTCCTCACCACGAATGCGAAATTGCACAGTCTGTAGCCGCAGAGGGGGGAGAGGCTGCGCGATACTGGGTACATAACAATATGATCACCTTAGATGGCCAAAAGATGGCCAAATCACTGGGCAATACCATTTCTTTTGAACATTTTCTTACCGGTGATCATCCCTTACTGGAACGCGCCTATTCTCCTATGAATATCCGATTTTTTATGCTTCAGTGTCATTATAGGAGCACATTGGATTTTTCTAATACCGCATTGCAGGCAAGCGAAAAAGGAATGCAGCGACTTTGGAATACCTATGATATACTTCAGAGCTTACACTATACGCCAGATGGCACAGATAATAATCCGGATGAAATAAAGGAAGTAAATAAACTCCTAGACGATGCCATAGAACACATGTATGATGACATCAATACGGCCCAGGTGATAGCCCGTCTCTTTGATCTTTCTAAAAAGATAAATTCCTACCAGGAAAAATTAATTCCCCTCAGCAGCCTAGACGAAGCTAGTTTTACTCGCCTAAAAACTATTTTCAATGGGTTTGTGGATGATATATTAGCTTTTAACCGGCGCGAAACTGCCCCAGATAATATTACTGAAGGATTAATGGATCTTTTACTCACCCTTCGACGGAAAGCGCGGGAGAAAAAAGATTTTAGCACATCCGATCTCATCCGATTTAAGCTCAATGAAATAGGTATCATCGTTAATGATGGCAAAGAGGAAAGTAAGTGGACGAAAAACTAAATCCATATTATTAGTATCATTTCCCACTTTATTATCTCTGCAAATCTTCCTCATTTAGTCCGATATATTTGCTTAGGATCTTTCCTGGCAGCTCCCGAACCTATGAAAATTCTGCTATGCCGGCACTATAAATAATCCTAGACCATTTCATATAAGGGCTTGCCTAATACTGTCGCAGAACCGACTTTCATTCATTATTTTATCTAGGTGATTGATTAATTGCTTTGGCATCTACAATAGATGATATCCATTACAGACAATAGGATCGCTCCAAAAAAGCTAGTTTAATTCTTAATCACCATTCCATCCTACTATCCATATATTCTAGTCAAGTTAGTTTGATAGTCTATTGAGATCCATCCCTATCTGCGACCTTTTCTTTCTTAAAGACTAGCCTACATCCCCATTAATGAAATCAGCCGGTCATACTCATTATATACATTCATATTCATATAATGAAAACCTGTACACACAGCATTTATATATTGTTTTTCACGCGATATTAAGACAAATAGTATGGGCTATCCGAAATTATTAATAAATCTGTTCTGGGAAAAAGGTAATCAATATTCCTAACTCGCTTATTATTTTTTGCAATAAAAGATAAGCGAAAATATTTTTGCTTTAGTAGAATATAGGCAAAAAATAATCCGGTCTGTTGCTACTTTCCTAAAAGCCATAAAAAAGGCGATCGCTTTGGGTAAAACGATCGCCTCTCTTCCAATTTTCTTCTATTTTAATAATCCCAGAGATCGTGCTCTTTTTCAAATACCTCGGTTTTTATGCGTTCAGACTCCAAAAGGGCATCTCTGCCTTCGGCATAATCACTAATACGCACATCCTTAGAATTATTCTCTTTCATAATATAACTAGAAAATTTGCGCATTTCGAAGATATCTTCCCAGGTAGCTATTTCAAGGTCATTTTCATTGTTAAAAGCCGGAATCTTAGCTAAGTATTTACGCATAGAGGGATAGTGAATCCAAAACATTACTTCTTGCCCCCGGTAATTTCCATTATCATCGGTGACATCTCTCAGAGGAGCAATACCCATAATACGGCATACCATGGTAGAGGTTTCTTCATCGAAAATCCAATCTTCCTTTAATCGAAACTTTTGAATAGTAGTAGGGTTGAAATCGTTTTTTACGATCTTTTTCTCATACTCATAGGTATCAGGATTTAGAATCTCGAGGGTATCTACCGAATTAATTTTTTTCTGTACATCTTCATAGGTCAAAAATTCCTTAAACTTATCATCATTGAATAGCTGGACATCCGGATTACTAGAAATAATATCAATAAGTACAGAAACAAATGGATTAGAATTGTTTACAAATGCTTCATTCATCTTCTCCCTTGTGTCTATGACCCTCCACAAGCGTTTCGCCCATAATACATCAGCTTCTCTAATTTCATCATAAGCTAAAGGAATTCTTTCTTTTACACCTATTTTATCGTATGCCCCATCCCTAGGAGACTCCTGCTTAGCACCGCCACCAGGTCCCTGACCAGGCAGATGGCCTTCATTGGTCTCATTAGACTCATTGCTTTCCTGAGCATTTATTGCTACCATTGAACCTAAGGCCAGACAAAACATCCAGCCAAAACGAATGATTCCTTTCATAATATTGTATTTTACTGAATCTTAAACGAAATAGATGGCAATGTTCTTGTGCTACCATCAGGTCCTTTTGCCTTAATATTGTCGAAATAGTAAATATTTCCCACTTTAGCCTTTTGCTGGTAAGTAGCACAAGTTCCTTCAAATCTGGCTCCACTATTATTACATATCTGTAGGTCTTGGCCTTTTTCTACTAAGGTCATTTCGAATCCCATTACATTAAACTTAGCATCAAAGTCAAAATCGTGAAGCATAGCAAACACGGCTTGCTGGGCTTTAAACTCCCCGGTTCCCATCTTACCGCCAGATTTTCCACCTAGTTCAGGGGTGGGGTCTGGAATTCTCTTCACGCGGAATTCTGAACTGAGGTTTACAGTTTTACCTAGCTGATTTTTACCAGAAAGATTTATTGTAGCCTTACCTGGTGTTTGTACCCTTACGGTATAAGTACCCGGTCCGGCAGGGCTTATACTGCCGCCGCTCATAGATGCATTGGTATCTTTAGCCGGGATACCGGTAATTGATGCCGCTACAGGATTATCTACGCCTATATAGAATACATTCATTTTAGTAGGAGATACTACTGCTACATGGTCGGGAGGAGGAACTACCGTAATTTTTCGGGTTTCGTTTACAGTTTTCTTTTGACCGTGCACATCCTGATAATTAATGGTAAAATTAAAGGATCTCTCACCTACGCTATTTAGAACCCCGGATTTATAGTGGGCGATCCCCTGGGCATCTAAAGGCATTCCTGATCCATTTACCGAAATATTGGGTTTTTGCTGGGAGGAGGAAGCAGATAAAAACACATCGGCCATAAATTCTTCTCCTTGAATGAATTTAGTACCATTAGGAGCTACACCCACCACGTAATTATCTATAACGATATCGGCCTCATTTACTTTTTTATAGAGTTTGTCTATAACAAAAGCTTGAGTGGTTTTTATGTCATTTTGCATTTTATTTATGAGGGTAATAGCTGGAGCTATGGGCATTTGAAAAAAGGTCTTGCGCTCCCATGTAGTAGGTTTTCCGTGTTCATCCGTAGGAGTCTGGCTATAATCTTCGATGGCTATACCTTGCTTAAGCGTGGTTAGGTCTGCCTCAGTAAACATAGGGCTACCATCGGATTTTTTGCGATTTACATCAAACAAGGCGATGAATTTACTTTTTGCTTCTTCCAGTTTGTTTTTCAGCTCGGTAGCTTTTCCACCTTCAGCAAAACGGGTAGCTGTTTCCTTTTCACGGTCGTTAATAATTTCTGTAGAAGAGGGATCTTTAGAATTTTTATTGGATTCTGCCACCATCTCTGTCATGAGATTTTTTACATAGGCTGTGTAATAATTTCCGATAGAATCAGCAGAGAGAGCCACATTGTAATATGGCTTACCAAAAGGGTCTTTTTCTACTGACGCTGCGAAGCGTTTCATAGAATCACTAGCCTTTTGTTCGGCAGAAGTATTAGAATTATCAATACTCTTATTGAGCATCTTGAATGCGTTCAAGATTTCAGCGGAGATATTTAAGGCCAGCAGCGCGGTCAATACTAAATACATAATATTGATCATCTGCTGCCTGGGTTCCTTCGGGATAGACATATCTTACATTAACATTTACAAAATAAAATAATTGCTTATCCTTACTTTTATGATCGTACGCTGGTGGCCATAGCGTTGAGCATATTGCCGTAAACGTTATTTAAGGAGGCGAGATTCTTAGCCAGACTACCCATTTGAGCTTTGTAGGATTTGGTATCTTCTACAGACTCATTTAAGTTATTAATCGCATTAGTAAGGTGGCCATAGAAGGTGTTCATAGCCTTTAAGTGATTATTCGTATCCTGTAGCTCGAGCTCATAAACAGCGTTTAGGGCAGCGAGATTTTTAGAGATAGCCTGTACCTGTTCGTGATAATTCCGGGTACCATCCGTAGCCGCAGAAAGACTTTGAGCGACGGTAGCGGCATTAGAATAGCTTATTTTTACATCATCTAATGCTTTAGCTGCTCCTTTGGCAGCTAGGGCAAATTCATCGGTTACAGAAGCGGTATTTACTACTTTTGATAGTCCTTCCATACTAGCACCTAATTTGCCTAAATGATCCCCTAAACGGCTCAATCCGTCACCCGAGATGTTGTTTTTTGCTAAAGCTTTATCCAATTCATCAGACATATTCGCTCCGCTAGCAGCACTAGCGGAATATTTATTTACTCCCGGATAAATTTTTTCCCAATAATAATCATCGTGGGGGGGAAGAATTCCTTGCAAGGTGAAGATGGCAGCCTCCGTGAGAAGACCGACCGTAAGAAAGATATCTGCCAATGGGTGGTGGGTGAGCTTAAAGAGTGCCCCTACCATTACTATAGCAGCACCTACGCCGATGATTAAATTTTTTAAATACTTAAAGCCGCTTGAATGATAAAATGCCATAAAAAATGATTAAAATAAAATGGGTTAAAAAATGATTTATGCTTGATTATTATTAACAATACCTTTTTGATGGAGCAATTTTAATTGATCCATTAAGCCATGGATGGGGAATGATTAATTTGATTTAAAATCACCCATAGATCTTCCAAGGAAGGTAAGGGTAGTGCGAAATCCTATATAAGATTTAGCGGTATCCTGATATTCCCAGTGACGGGTACCGGTCTGCAAATAATATCCCACATCTTTCCAGGATCCGCCGCGCAGCACTTTGCGTTTAAGTGTGACGGCATCTTCTTCTTTAGCATCGTAGCGGATATCCGGATTTAGATCGTGTATAAATGAATAGGCGTTTTCATAATAAGCAGAAGAAGTCCACTCTGCCACGTTGCCAGACATATCATATAATCCGAAATCATTTGGATGATAAGAGGCTACTTTTACTGTATATTGGCCTCCATCAGAAGGATAGTCTCCACGGCCAGGTTTAAAATTAGCGAGCAAACATCCTTTGTCATTGCGGATATAAGGACCTCCCCAAGGATATGGGGAATTATCTAAGCCTCCGCGTGAGGCATATTCCCATTCGTGCTCGAATGGCAGACGAAAGGTTTCGCCCATCGTCTGGCCATTATTTCTAGCAAAATCATTCCAAAGTTTAGTTCTCCAATAACAGAATGCGGTGGCCTGCTTCCAGTTTACTCCTACTACCGGATAGTCATCAAAAGCGGGATGCCAGAAATAATTACGAGCCATAGGCTCATTATAGGAATAAGAAAAATCGGCAATCCAGCATAAAGTGTCTGGATACACACCTGTTTTGTCTTTATGAATAAATTCTGAGCGACCCTTTCCTCCTCTCACTTTATTATTAGCGGCAGCAGCCTTCCAGTCATACCATTCATAGACGAACTGCAGCTGTCTGGTATCTAACTCTTTTTGGCCCCAGAACTGGTCGTCGCCAGAATAGTAAAGACTGCTCAAAGCCTCAGCATCCTCAGATCCGGGAGTCCAATCTATTTGGTAGGTCCAGTCTAAAACTTTTTGGCCGGAGGCATCCTCCGTGTCAGATTCTACATAGGCATCTAGCATTGTAAGGGCAATAGAGTCCCTGATCCAATTTACAAACTGGCGATATTCGTTATTCGTAATCTCCGTATCGTCCATATAAAATCCTTGGATGGATATGGCCTTACTTCGCTGGGTCATGGTATTATTAATGTCCTGATCGCTTTGGCCTATGTGAAAAGTACCTGATGGGATATACAACATCCCATAAGGATTGATAGCCCCCCAATCCGGGCGATCGCTCACCCCGGTAAGCTGGCCATTTGCCTGACCAGACTTATTGCTACAACCGTATATACCTGCTATGATAAATGCAAAAGCAAAGGTTAACACAATTTTTTTCATATTGCTCTTAATAATTTTCCCGTTAAAATATCAAAAAAAAATCCAAAAATAGGGCGATTTGTTTAAAATAAATATGGAAACTCATTATTAAATCAAAAACGCCGTGAAATATACATGTTTTTTATAAAAATCGCGGATTAAAAATAATCTTTTCTTTTTGGGGCATTAAAATTTCCCCTAATCTGGCTCGAAACACCAATTCGTGGCTACCAAAATGGTTATCTCGCAATTTACTCACCCCAAAATCAAAGATATAACCAAAAAAAATATTATTCTTTAGCTGACAACCCGCCCCCACTATTCCTGAGTCTAAACTACGCTTAGAGTATCCTCTAAACCCCATCTGTAACTGCATAAATTCCCTATATACTATAGCCGTCTGCAATTCTGCCTGAATATTTATCATGTCCGACTTGCATATTAACGCCGGAATTATTGCAACATTGTATCCTGCGGCGATTTTTTTTTGTCCACTAAGGACAAAATCCCTACTGCTTTCTTTAGCCACTAGGCTGCCGCCATATTTAAGATATCTATTGAGCAAATTTAGCACCGAAAACCCGATGAGCCAGTCCTTTTCAGTCTTTACACTAAGACCGAATCCCAGATCCGGTGACAAAGAACGATAATTGTCACTGCCCACCAAATTATCTTGATGATCAATTATACCTTCATAATTTCCATCGGGTGTGATAAGCCGGGAACCGTCTAGATAGTTTTGCCAAATTCCCACCTGCACCCCGAGGCTTAGCTTCCAGTTTTTATTTATTACTGCTTTGCGCAATGAGAGTGAAACACCGGTATTCCTTCCGGCGCCGGCTAGGTCATTTAAAATATGTAATCCTACTCCAGTACTTATGGTGGGGATTTTTAGCTGAGCTCCTAGTATCTGGGTAGCCGGTCCCCCGCTTAATCCTGCCCACTGCCATCTCATACCACCTTCTATCTCTACGCCGTCCGCTAGCCCAGCAAAAGCTGGATTATAGTAGAGCCGATTATCTTGAAAAAAACTTACTTGAGGAACAGATTGACCCTGAACCATCATAAAGATAACAGACCAGAAAAGAAAAATCGCAAAGTTTTTCAATAACAATTTAAGAACCGAATAGTTGTTATAAATAATTATGGTGTAATGATACGCAAAATTATTCAGAGGACCCCAAAGAGATTATTATTTATTAGAATTTTTTAAATAATTTTCTATAGCTGCCTGCATAGAAGGAGCATCCGGTGTGGGAGCCTTTATATCTAGCCGCAGGCCTCTTTCCTCTATGCTCTTAGCTGTAGCTTCTCCGAATCCGGCGATGAGGGTGTCGTTTTGCAAAAAATCCGGAAAATTTGTATAAAGAGACCTGATAGCCAAGGGAGTAAAAAACACTAACATATCATATTTTATTTCTTTTAAATCACTCAAGTCTGAATTTACTACCTTATAAATTACGCATTCATCGAAGGTAAATTCGTGGGTGCGGAGAAAATCCGGGATATCATTGATCTTAGTATCCGCACAGAGAAACAAGAATTTTTCTCCTGATTTATACTTTTGTAGGAGTTCAAAGAGATTTGCTTTCCCTTCTTTTTCATAGAACACTTTGCGTTTTCTGAATTCTATAAACCGCTGTAAATAGAGAGCTATGGCCTCTGAAGGGCAAAAATATTTCATCTCTGCAGGCATTTTTATCCGCAGTTCTTCACAGATGCGAAAATAATGAGTGATGGCCAGCTGGCTGGGAAAAATCACCGCGGAATAGTCCAGCGGAACTATTCTGGTTTTTCTGAATTCATTTAATGTGGCACCTTCCACATCCACAAATTTTCGAAAATCTGCCCTTACCTTATACTTTTGCTCTAAATCATAATAAGGGGATTTGCCGAGATCGGGTTTGGGCAGTGTAACAAGGATAGTTTTTACCTTTTTTAGTTTTATGGATGGTTCGTTTCGATCTCCGGCAGGCATTTGCTTTTATTCTTTATTTGATGGTAAAATGGCTGGCAAATTTCGCAACCAATAAAATGGGCAAGAATTCTACTGCGCAAAGGTACAGAAAAAAGTAAAATAGATTGTCTTTCCACAATATGGAGGTGATGGAGGAACCTCTAAAAACCAGTAGAAAAAATAATACTGTAAGGATTATTCCCAGTGCTATGGCGAGCCAGATAAAGGGCAGGTAATTATTAAAACAAATAAAGGCTGCTACCGGCAGGATAAAAATGCCGGCTATGGCAATAAAAGCAAAATGATGAACCAGATAAAATCTCATAAGTCCATTTCTTGGCACCAGAAAAATGATGAAGCGTAGAAGGATAAATCTGGCTAAAATAATGGTCATAACCGAGGGCAATACCCACTCTAATCCCAGTAGATAAAAATTTTCAGTGGCTATGATCCTAAAACGATAGTTTATGGCAAATACCAGGGAACTGAGCAGGAGCACCAGTGCCGAGGAATGCATGACTGCCGGCAAATTTACATCCATGAGGTTCTGCTCATTATACTGTCTGGCGAGATTTATATTCAGAATTGCCCTTGTCTGATTAGAAAGGTAGGAGGGGAAGAGGTAGCCTACATAGCCCCAGATTAGTATCACTAGCAGAAAGAGGTAGAAGAGAATGGTTTTATACTGATAGTGCTGTGGCGAAATCCGCTCTTCCATAGACATAGAACTGGATTTTCCGGGGGTATAATATCCCCCTTCGGATTCTAGGAGTCCCAGCCTCGTTTGGTTATATCCAGGGGGTCTGAGGTATTTAAAATCGAGGCTGCGCAGCACAGAGTCCTGAGCATGATGTATGGAGTCGCTTAGGCTTATGAGTTTCCTGCTTGGGTAAGCAGCGGTTCGGGGAATGGCTCCGGGGTAAGGTGTAGTGGTAGTGGTGGAAATCACCGTAGGAGGGTATATGACTTGGAGGGGAAGTGTATCCTGTGCCTTGCTTTCTAAAGACAATAAAATAAAAAAACAGGCCAAAACCCCAGAGAGCAGCACAACTATCCTCCGGCTAAAAATAATTCTTATAACCAAAGTGTATTTTACCATTTCTAAATTGGGGTGTTTTTTCATTGTCTGCGGTATAAAATTTTATGTCGGCCCCGAGTGCATAATACAAACTGAACAGGCCGGCTTTGGTTTCAAAATTCATACCTGCACCAAAACCATAATTCCAGCTAGTTTCAGGTTTCAAAGGGGCAAAGTTCGTTAAATAGCTTTGATCTGCAAACAAAGTGAGAAAAGAATATTTTCCCAGCAGGTAGCGATATTCGCATACACTGCTGAGAAATGCATCGGCAGCTAGGGAATTTTCATCAAATCCCCTTTGCCATCTAAACCCTCCCAGTCGAAATTTTTCATTATAAAAAACAGGGTCTTGGGATGTGCTTAATCCGGTGAGCCAGCCACTCTTTATATAAGTGAGTAAGGTGGAATTTTTTCCCAGCATCCAATATTTTCCCAGCTCACCCTCGGTTTGGATCTGTAAAGATTCCATATTGAGCGTATCATAGGGATTTATGCGTTCTGGGTGCAGGTTTATAAAATTGTCTATAGCCGTATTATGGCGAATAATTTTATTGCCTAAGGATAGCTCTGCATTTATATACCAGCCTTTCCGGGCGTTTAGGAGATCATCTAGGTATTGCGCATCTATTCCAGCCCCCCAATAACGGCGGGTCATATCCATCTGTGCGGGCAATATCCCCAGTGCTAGACGGGAAGTATCGGCTTGCAATAGATCGGTTTTTCTACTTTGATAAAAGACTTTCACCTTAGCTCCGGGTAGTATTTCATAATTAAAAGCGGGTTTAAAAACCACCTCTCGGAAAATCGTATCCTGTAGTAATAGTTGAAATTGCAATTCTACTCCGGCAGGGATTATGGGCATATAGGGATAAGCTGCACCTAGTTCTAATCTTTTTTCCTGTCCCGGATAATTTCGATAAACGAGTTTCAACTTTTCGGCTTGGCCAAAAGCATTTTGTAGTTCTATAAATGCTTCCCCAGTGATTTGGGCTTTATCGCCTTTTTCTTTACCGGGGAGTAAGCCTAGTAAAAAATCGAATCTGCTGGTTTTATTCTTTTTAAGATAAAGGATAGGATGAGCATATCGGTCTAAGAATAATACGGCCGGAGCCTTGTCTGTGGACACACAACCCAGGTATTTTATTCTTTTAGCCATATCCTGCAGTTTTTTCTCGCTGTAGAGATGGCCGGGTTTAAACCCTAAATGCCTGTAGAGAATTTTTTTATTCATCTTTACATTGCCCACTAGCTGTATGGTATCCATAATGATGAGATGCTGAGGCAAGACGGATATGAAAAGTGTATGCTTTCCTTGCTTATCTTGTGGATAGCGTTTTACCAAGGCAAAAGGGTAGCCATTATTTTCCAGATAAGAGAGTATTTTCTGCTCCAGTGCTGCCACCTCTACCCAGCTTACCTTTTTGGGGGGCTTATATCCCATTTTATCGGCCAATACCCGGGCAGTACTATCGAGCGATATTTTTGATGGTACAAATTCGCTTCCCTTAAAAATGGAAATATGCAAAGTGTCATTTTTAAGAACCAAGCTATCTAAGTTTGCATCGAGCCATCCTTCTTCCCTGCATTTTACCAATTTATTTTGAAGCAATGCACGTATAGAAATCGTATCGGCAGCATCTGGCAGATCTCTCAGGGCAGGACAAAGCTTTTCTTTTCCTATTATTTCCCATAGGATTTTATAATCCTGCTGTCCGGCGAGTGCATATCCTAAATAGGCAGATAGCCATACCACAATATATTTGCATTTATTATTCAATTCTATCTTACAATTAAATTGGCAGGCATTTATATCCATATTCCATTTTGCAGGCAAGCCTGTCACTACTGCGATTTTCACTTCACTACATCACTGCGACAGAAGCGAGCCTTTATAGACGCGCTAAAGACCGAAATGGTTTTACAGAAGCATTATCTAAATACTGCAAAAATAACCACAGTTTATTTTGGCGGGGGTACTCCTTCGCTTCTCACAGCCGAAGAGTTTAGCGAAATATGGGAAATACTGGAAAAAAACTACCCCATATTACCCGCGGCAGAGATAACCCTCGAAGCGAATCCAGATGATCTCAGTGCGGCTAAGATAGCAGAATGGCGCCAAAGCCGAATAAACAGATTGAGTATAGGTATTCAATCTTTATATGAAGAGGACCTCAGATATATGAACCGGGCTCATACCGCCAAAGAGGCAATAGAATGTGTGAAGATGGCTCGTGATGCCGGTTTTGAAAAACTGAGTATAGACCTTATATATGGCACCCCTACCCTATCCGACAGAGGATGGAGCCAAAATCTCGCTTGGGTGATAGAAGAAAAAATTCCCCATCTCTCCGCCTATTGCCTCACCGTAGAAGAGCGCACGCCACTGCATAAAATGATAGCTAGGCGGAACACGCCTATACCTGATGAGGCAGCAGCCATTCGGCACTTCGATATTCTGATAGACACCTTGCCCGCAGCAGGATACGAGCATTATGAGATTTCAAATTTTTGCTGGCCCGGTGCCTATTCTAAACATAATACTGCTTACTGGCAAAACCAGCTCTATCTGGGCCTGGGGCCATCTGCTCATTCTTATGATGGTCATACTCGGCAGAGCAATGTGCGTAATAACGCCCGTTATATAAAATCCTTGGCCCATGGTAATCTGGATATGGAAATTGAAATCCTCACCCATGCCCAAAGATGCAATGAATACATTCTCACTACACTGCGCACAATATGGGGATGTGATATGGATGAAGTAAAGCAACGATGCACGCCCGAAGAATATGCACAGTTTGAACTATTAACACATAAATTTATAAACTCCAGATGGCTATCTATGAATGATAGGCATATAACCCTTACGCGTGAAGGGAAATTAATGGCAGATCACATAAGCAGGGAACTGTTTGTATAATGCCGATGGATGGTCATAATCATACAGCAAGCCCCGTCTCTTTCTTTTGCAAGAACTTTTGTGGCATCACAAAAAAAAGTCGTATATAGGATTTAGAAAAAATTCGGGAGCCCATTGCAATGTATCGAAGCAAAAAAAACCTCGCCTGCTCGGCGAGGTTTCGATTAAAAAGTGCCAGATTTAGAAAAAGGGTATGGACTTTTTAGGTATGGAAATACAAAAATATTAAGGCATTACAATGATAAGGTTTTGGCCTATCTTAATATCATTACTGGTCAGCGCATTGGCTTCTTTAATGGCTTCTACGGTAGTATTAAAGCGCTTAGAGATACTGTACAAGGTCTCTTTAGGCTGTACGATATAAAAGCTTGCTTTTTGGGTTCCAGCATTTACTTTAGGTGATACCGGAGCGGGTTTAGTAGTAAGCCACTCCGGTTGCATCTCTGCGGCATTGTAATGAGTGGCTATACTTTTATTATTTAGCTCAGGACTTTTATTTACAGGAACATAATTTCTTACTTCCAGCAAGGGATTATCCAGCTTTCCTTTTTCTACCACCTTTCCTTTAGGGATGGGATTAGTAAGGATCATTTCAGCAGAAGCAGATGATAAATTTTCGGGCTTACTATCGGTGGTAATCCAATCTATGCTGCCTGATTTCTTAGGACTGCCATAATTATTTTCATTGGCTGGGAGCCAATCATAAGCCTCGTCTTTTGCATATACATATTCTATCTTTTTAGTGGTGGCGGTTTTATCCTTATCAGCTACCCTTTTTATGGATTCTGTATTTACATTAAGGCCAGTTTTTACATCAGTAGTCTCCGGCTTTTTATTCTTATTTACACTTACCAAAGGCTTTTCTTGGCTGTTTATCTCTAAAGATTCGGATTCATTTTTTCTGGTTTTAGCTGCTCTTTCAGAGGCCGCAATATAATCTTCCTCTTCCGGCTTTATAACCGGACGACGGGGATTTTTTGATCTCAGATATACGACTTGTCCTTCAGCAGGTTCTTCACCTTTTTTGAGATGGTTTTTGCGATACAATTTGTTCAGTTTTATCCCATATTTTTGACTTATATCCCACATAGATTGTCCTTCTTCTACTTTGGTTATTTTGTGATCGAAGACACCTATGATGCGCTTAGGCTGCAGATACACACGGGTATTAGCAGGAAATTTTTCAGTAGGTTTAATATCGTTATAGTCACATATTTTTTTCACATCCATTTCATAGGCTCTAGCCACTTCTGCGGGTGAAGACTCACGGGGCACTACTGTAGTTTTAATCCTATTATAATAAACGATTTCTCCGGCTTTAAGCCTTGCTTTTTTACCGCTCATCTCTTCTTCCTCTTCCAGTGCTTCAAATAATTGATAATCATACTTGTATTTTTTTTCTTTCTCTCTTTGGCGAGGGCTTATTTCGGCATCATTGGTGGCGGCGAATTCGGCCCTATCTGCAGGTTTATCTCTTTTGTGAAAGATACCGAATATGCCTTTTTTCTTTTCATTTTGATGAGAGCTGGCCACTGGTCCTGCAGGATCCTTTACGGCCAAATAACGACTATCCAATTCATATAATTTATATTTTTCAATGGTTTCTACTAATTGTAGCGGATAATTAGGATCCGTAGCGTATCCCGCCTCTTGCAGCCCATATGCCCAGCCCACATAATCGGTGATGGAGAGGTGGAATAATCCTGCATACCGGGGGTTTTTAAAAAGGAATAAAGAATGATCGTGAAAAGAATCGCTGGTGCGATTATATTTTCTAAAGCACTCGCCCACTGTATCATCATCATAGGCTACGGACTCACCGGTCCAATCGCTGTGGCACTTAATACCAAAATGATTATTTGCCTCCTGGGCTAAATAGCTATTTCCAAAGCTGGATTCGATAATGGCCTGAGCCATTGTAATAGATGCGGGGACATTATAGGCTAACATCTCCTCTACAGCCCATCTTTTATGGGCCTCGATGTATTCCTCTACCGTATAATTGCCCGCTTGGGTAGTTTTCGCTCCTAGTGCGAAAAAAAATAAGGACAGAATGGGGATTACCTTTTTCATGACAGGGTTATTGGTTTTTTGCTTTACGACTAAACACCGGCACTTGGTGTCTAAAAATGTAATAACCAATAAGTATGCCAAAAATTGGCACGGCCTTATTTTTATCTGTTTTTTTCTGGCTATTTGCCTTCATTAGGCATAAATAGGGACTATTTCTATCGTTTTATTAAGGAAACACATTGTAAACTAAGGATGATTCAGCTCATAGAGGCAGATAGAAGAGGATAAACGATGTATTCCTCCTAAGAAAAGGCATAAATCTAGGGGAGAAAAAAGATAATAATTAGTTTAGACGCAACTTCTGACCTATCTT
>Ga0209398_1000409_pt1 | contig 27069 bp, 16 predicted proteins | sample AshMeaBigSpring_FD_184125 | JGI IMG/M metagenome (GOLD analysis project Ga0209398, IMG submission 184125) | Groundwater microbial communities from Big Spring, Nevada to study Microbial Dark Matter (Phase II) - Ash Meadows Big Spring (SPAdes)... | ecosystem: Environmental > Aquatic > Deep... | reverse complement strand
AATTACCTACCGGTTTTGTGAATCAGCCGCGGGGCGCTAGCCCGCGGTCTTTCGCGGATGAACCGCGGGCTAGCGCCCGGCGGCTGATGAGTGATTTCGGTAACTTATTGTTGAACAGCGCCTAACCATTTCAGGACCGTTTCCCATGAACCGTCCCACGCTTGCCTTGTCCGTTCTCCTGTCAGCGCTTGTTGTCACGCTGCTGGCCACCGGTTCGGCCAACAGCCAGACCGGTTCGAAGGGAGCGAAGGATGAGGCGGAACTGTGGGGCCGGGTTCCGACCATGGCAGCCGTTGCCTCGCGATTGTCGCTCACCGACCTGGCGGACCTCACCCGGTCGACGGGCGGGGAGGTGACGGGACACGCCGAGGACCCGTCGCCAGGGTTGCGGGTAAGCGAGATGTTGGGCGCGGCGCTGCGGAATGCACTTCGCAGCCGAGCCGCGACGCCCGGCCCCGCACCGTCCCCGGATGGAGAGCGTCCGCTGGGTGGCTGGGTCGCCGCGCCCGCTGACGATCGTCCGGATCGCCAGGTCCCGGGCGAGGTGCACGACGGGACCTCGGTTTGGGACGACGCCTACGCCCCGCACGCGGGTGGTACCGCGGCAGGGTCTGATGCCGGGGAGGCAGCGGACTCAGCCGGCACATCGGCAAGGGAGGACGGGTCGCTCTCCGCCGACGAGGTCGAAAGCACGGACTGGCTCCCGTTTCAGGTGGAAGGCGCCCCAAATTCGGGCAGTGCGGATCGTTTCGAAGCCGAGTCCACCCATCCGGACGAGACCCAACCCGCCGCTCCGGCCGTCTGGAACGAAGACGATCTGTTCCTCGAGCTCGATGATCAGGCCGCCACGGCGCGGGAAGACGAGCAGGACAGCGACTGGAACCATGCTTCGCCGGGCGACGCTGCTGCCGAGGGTCAGGAAGCGGAAGACGGCGGCGAGCCATCCGCGGATGGGGACTTCGGCGGCGACTACGACTACGATTACGACCACGACGAATCCGCCTGGCGACAGTGGCAGCGGACGGACGGGTTCTTCGACCAGTCGACCGTGGGCGTTGATGTTGGGCTCGAAGACGGACGTTTTGTTAGCGCCGCGGGCGCCTTCCTGGCCGACGTGCGAAGTTGGTACGAGACCCTGGATGCCGTCGAACTGGCACGGGTGATCGCCACGCCGGCCACCTGGTCGCGGCAATGGTCCGCGGTGCTGGACGGGCTGCCGGCTGCACGCCGAGTGACCGACGTCTTCCGGACGGTTGGCCGGCGTACGTGGGGGGAGATGTTGCCGGCGACGACCGCGGCCGCAACTGCCGATTCGGGATTCGGCCGGTCGATTTTGCAGGGCGAGCGCGGTATCCCGCTGATCGTGCTGACGGAGGAGGAAGCCCCGGCGTCGAGTTCCTCCGCGACGCTGGGTCGCGAGGACCGGCAGCTGTTGCGCGACGTGGCGGTCACCCTCGACCGAGTCGGAATTGCGCTGCAGAGCCTGGCGAGGCGGGTGGCCGTGGTGGCGGAAGAGGCACCCGGTGCCGACTCGACCCTTCAGGGACGCCGGGCGGCCGACGACCTCGACCGGGGTTGATACCAGGCTGCACATGAGCGTGGCGGCCGAATCGCCCCACGCTCAGGGTCCGGCGTTCCCTAAGGTTGTCTTGGCCTTTGCGGCCGGGGTCGCTCACACCCGTCCACCTTCCTATCGCGCGTCGGACCCGCGGAAGACCCTGCCGCACGCAGAGATGTGCCGGCGGCGAGACAGTGGCGGTCGTGCGCCGGCCAGGAGCCCATGCGTCCTCGGAATCCCTCTGGCCGATCAGATCAGCGGCCGCTACCTGAGGGCAGCCCATCCCTCCTCGGATGCCCCTCGTCCTGCCTTTTCGCGGAGGAGGAGGGGGGGAGGGCTCCGGCGCCATGGGCTCTTCGGAGAGCCGTTTCGGTCGCCCCGGGGCCAGTCCGACCGTCCTCACGGTCTCTTGATTTCTGGGTAACCGTTCACACCCCGGTTGAGCATGGAATTCGATCCGAGGGGGTCAGGTACATGTTTTCGGCCTGCGCGTCTGCGCCGGGTCGGGCGGATTGGCCGAAAAATGTACCAGACCCCGGCCCGTCGACCGTCCTCACGGTCTTTGGATTTCTGCCCCTGCTGGTGGCGTAAGAGTATGGGCTGGAATAGAATAGGGAGCAGGGCCGATGGCTTGCGCCGCCACGGTCCACATCGCAAGGTAGGGCCGTTCAACCCGGACCCAAGGGAAGTCCAGGCGTGTCCACATTCAAGTTCGGAGTCTGATCCAATGTCCAGCTGCGTGCGGATGTGTTCCTGTTTGGCCAGGGCGTGGGTCCTTGCGTTGGCGGGACTGCCAGTCGGCTCCACTCTGTCCGCGGAATCCGGCCAGGGACCGCGCCTGGCGACCCATGACGGACCAGACGGCGAGACGACATTCGCGTTGAGCTTGCCGCCGCAGGCGTCGCGACAAGCGTGGTCACGCGTCGATGTCTTGGTGCTATTCGATACGTCGGCCAGCCAGACCGGCGCGTACCGAGCCGATGCGCTCGAGGCCTTGCGGACGATACTGGCGGGCTTGCCGGCGGACGACCGGGTGATGCTCGGCGCGCTCGACTTGAACGCGATCGGTATCTCGCAGGGGTTTGTGCCGCCGCAAGGTCCGGAAATGGGGGCGGCCATCGAGAAGCTGCAAGCCCGGGTACCGCTTGGTGCGACCGATATGGCGGCTGGGCTGCGGATGGCGGCGGAGGTATTTGACGCGCCCGGCGATGTGCCGCGGGCCGTGATTTACCTGGGCGACGGCATGACCCAGGGCAGCTTCCTGGCCACCCCTGAGTTTGCCAATCTGGTCGGAAATCTGGTGAAGCGTCGGATCGCGGTCAGCAGCTTTGCAATCGGACCCCGCCGCGACCTGCACTTGTTGGCGGCGCTGGCCAATCACACGGGCGGCATGTTGTACGTCGACGGCGACCGCGTTTCGCCGCAACAGGCGGGCCAGACGCTGGCCGGGTGTGCCCGCGCGGCAGTGCTGTGGCCGGTCACGGTCGAGTTGTCCGCGGAGGTCGTCGAGTTTTATCCGCGTCCGCTGCCTCCCTTGCGATCGGATCGGGACACGGTGGTCCTGGGAACGTTACGCCGTCGGGGACCGGTGGAGTTGCGGATCGGCGCCGAGCTGGCTGGCCGGGCGGTGGAGTTGGCGTGGAGCGTGGAGCCGGAGGCCTCGCACGAGGACTATGCCACGCTGCCGCGCATCCTCGAGATGGCGCGGCGGGACGATGGCTGGTCGCTGCCTACCGTGGGCACCCTGGGGCTGCGGGAAACGCAGCAGATGCTGGTGGCCAGCGCTCAAACGCTGGCCCGCTTGGGGGGCCAGGCCCTGGCCAGCGGCAACGTGGAGGGGGCTTCGCTGCTGGCCCGCGAGGCCGCGCGGCGCGATCCGGGCAATCCGGAAGCGGCGGCGGTTTCCGATGCGCTGGAGAAAGCGCCGGAGGGAATTCCCGCCAGCCCAGGCCTCCGCCTGGTGCATCTCCAGGCTCCGGAGGTCGACAGGGGGGGGGCCGGCGGCGGCGACGGCCAGTTCCTCCGCGATTTCGTCGAGGCCGAGGGCGGCGACTTTCTGCGCTCGGCGGACGAACAGAAGCGGGTCCAGACCCAGATGGTCCGCGCCGAGGTGACGAACGAACTGTCGGCGGCCCGCGACCAGATGCGGACGGATCCGGATGGGGCCATCCAGCGGCTGAAGCTGACCTTGGAAAACGTGCAATCTGCACCGCTCCTGGATGATGCCGTGCGGGCCGAGCTGTCGGATGTGATCCGCTCGGCCATCCGCGAGTCCGACCGGCGCAAGGTGGAGCACGACGAGCGGGAGCGATTGCGCCAGGGCAACATCGCCGCGGGCATCGATCGTCTGCGGGCGATCGATGCGGCCCGGCAACGGGAAGAAAAGATTACCGCGCTTATGGACCGCTTCCACAGCCTGATGGACGAGCGAAACTACTTTGCGGCGGAGGAAGCCGCGCGGGAAGCCGTGGCCCTCGACCCGAACGAAGTGACGCCCCAGGTGGCTCTGATCGCGTCCCAGAAGGTGCGCTACGTAAGTGACTGGGAAGAATTGCTGGAGCTGAAGCGCCGTAGCATCGTCGACGCCCTCTGGCAGGTCGAGGCGTCGCACGTCGCGTTCCCCGACGAGCCGCCAGTGACGTATCCGGACCGCGAGGTCTGGCGCGAGCTGACGCTGAGCCGCAAAAAGTACGCGTCGATCGACCTCGCCAAGCCGGGTGGCGCGGAGGAGAAGATCTTCACGGCCCTCAATGCCGACACGCAGATTGATTTCATCGAAACGCCGCTCAGCGACGTGGTGACGTTCCTGGAGGATTACCACAAGATTCAGATCGAGATCGACCGCAAGGCGCTGGAGGAGGTCGGGCTGGACACCAACACGCCGGTCACGCGTAACCTGAGCGGCATCTCGCTGCGTTCAGCGCTGCGATTGCTGCTTCGCGACATGGATCTGACGTACGTCGTTCAGGACGAGGTGCTGTTGATCACGACGCCGGAAAAGGCCGAGAGCCAGCTGGTAACGAAGGTCTACCCCGTGGCCGACCTGGTGCTGCCGATTCCTTCCGGCGGGCAGGGCAACCCGTTCTCGCTGGGGGGCAGTCTGGGCGGCCAGGGTGGCTTCGGGGGCGGGCTGGGTGCCAACGGAGGAGGCGGCGGCGGCGGCGGCTTCGGCGGCGGCGGCTTCGGCGGCGGCGGCTTCGGCGGCGGCAATCAGGGTGGCGGGTTCTTTGCCGTGCCGGATCAGTTGTCGCGCGAAGGCGACAGGGCGAAGCCACAGCGCGCGGACAGCGCCGACGACGCGCCCCGCGGAATCACGCTGGCGGTTCCAGCTGGCCAGACGGCGGCCCAGGTGTGGGATGCGCACTTTCGTAAACACCAGGAGCCCCCGGCCGTGGTGCGCCAGACGGTGCGCGAGCTGATGGACGGCCGACGATTCGAGGAGGTGGTCGCCCTGCTGCAGGCCGCACTTCGCCATGGTCAGCCCCAGCCCTGGATGTACGAGGTCATGGGACTGGCCCTGCAGGCCCAGGGAGCCGACCCGTCGGAGTTGGAGCGGGTGTTGATGTCGTCCGTTGATTTCAGCCCGAACCTGGACAGCATCCTGTACGCGGCGTCGTACCTGGCTCGCACGGGCCTGGAACGCCGAGCGCTGGCCCTGTACCGGTCGGCCGCCAGCGCCGATCCGCTCCGTCCCGAGCCTTACCTGCAGGGTCTGACCCTGGCCCAGCGGCTGGAGGATGTCGAAGCGATTCAGTGGGCCTGCGAGAACATCTTGAAACAGGCCTGGCCCCAGACCCTGCGGCACGTCGAGACCAAGGTCAGTCGCGTGGCCGCGGCGACGCTGGCCGAGCTGCGCAGCGTCGGAAAATCTGCGGAGGCCGAACGGTTTGCGGCGGCCATCCAGCAGGCCCGCCAGCGGGATTGCGTGGTGAAGGTAACCTGGACCGGCGATGCCGATATCGACCTGATGGTGGAAGAGCCGGGCGGGACCGTCTGCTCGCTGAGGAACGACCGCACGGGCTCGGGCGGCGTGATGCTGGGCGACAACTTTGCCCGCCCGAGCGGCACCGCGTCCGAGGGCTATGCCGAACAGTACACCTGCGCGGAGGCGTTCCCCGGCCAGTATCGCCTGTTGATCCGACGCATCTGGGGCAAACCAACCGCGGGTCGCGTGACCGTCGACATCCAGCGGTATGTGGGGACGGAGCGGGAGACACAGCTTCGCCGCCAGATTCCCCTCGGGGAGAAGGATGCCCTGGTCCTCTTCGACATGCCCGCAGGGCGCCGCCAGCAATCGTTGGACGAGATGCAGCTGGCCAGCGCCGCCCAAACGCAGCTGGCAATCAGCCGCGCGGCGGTGGCCTCTCAGTTGAGCACGGTCGCGGACTCGCAGGCGGTGAAGGATTACGAACGTTCACGCAAGCGGTCACTGGCCGAGGGACGTTTAGTCCCCACCAATCAGCGTCCGCACGGGGTGGGCTTTCGTCCGGTCATCACCACGCTGCCGGAGGGAACCAACATGACGGCGACAGCTGTGATTTCAGCCGACCGCCGCTACGTGCGGATCACCGCGGTGCCCCTTTTCTCCCTGGTCGGCGAGGTTGCGACGTTTAACTTCGCGACGGGTATGGAGGAGGTAACCCCGGCCCAGCCGTGAACGGCGTTTCTTGATCTGGGGACGTCGCAGGCCGTTCCCCCCCGGGCGAGGATGTGCCGGCGGTCCCGTCCCGGACGCTGTTCGGCCCGTGCAGGGTCGCAGGGTTGGGTCTCACGGCCGAATCACCACCCAGCCCCCAGCTTGCGAGGAGCGGATTGGGCTCCGTCCCAAGAGTTCCGGGCGACGGGGACCTGGTTCGGTGCTTACGTCCCGACCGCCGACTCGACGCAACCGCCAGACCTGGGGACTAGCCCGGATGATTCATGAGCCGCAAGCGCGCTCGCGTCCGGTCTTGGTGGAATTGGGGAGAACCGGACGCGAGCGCGTGCCGGCTGATGTGCGCGGTGTTTTTGGGAAGATAGCCACAACCTGTTTCTCTGCTTCACCTTGCAGTAACCGTTCACACCCCGGGCGATTCCAGGGCGTCAGGTCCATGTTTTCGGCCAGCGCGTTTGGGTCTGGCAGAGCTTTACAGCCGAAAAATGGACCAGACCCCGCCCTGTGAACGGTTACCACCTTGCAACCTTACTCGTTAGGTTGATGAATAATCCGGCCTAACCCACGCGCAGGAAATCGTGCTGGCGGCCATCCTGCGACTGGTCGGCGGCGAAGGACCGACCTCTTCGCTCCTGCATCGCGACGCCGGTCGACGGCTGGTGTCGCGCAGGCCGGTGTCAGTAGCGGTAGATGGCCGACACCGGCGATGCGGCTGGGGCCTCGTGTGACGCGAGCACGTGGACCTGGCCACCGCGGCAGACCGTTTGTACCGCCGCCAGATCTGAAGGATCCTCGTCGCCGGGCTGCTGGTTCGCGTGCACGTCGACCGCCGAGCTGATCGGGTCGACGACACCCCAAATTGGACTGTCCGCGACAACCAGCAGCGGTAACCGTTCACGGGGTGGACGCCAGATCTGCCGCACCCCAAGGGGCAAGGCACATTTTTCGGCGGCAGCGTCGCACGACGACGGGCGGTCGTCCCGCCGAAAAATGAGCCGGACCCCGGCCTGTGAACGGTTACCCTCGAATCAACCCTCCGACTGGCGGGGCGGCACTGGCGATTGGGGAACGGGAGCTGTGCAGCACTGGCCTTGCCAGTGCCGACGGCGTTTGTGTTTTTGCCCGAGCACGTGCATCTGCTGATGAATCCTCTTGATCCCGAGCCGGACCTCGGCCGACACGGGCAAAGCCAGTGGCACACTTTGAGGGCCACCCCATTCGCCAGTGCCACCCTGCCGTTCAATCGTGCCGCACCACCTCGACCTGGTTGATGATCGAATGGACACCGTCCACCTGCTGGGCGATCGACTGAGCCAGTTGTTTCATGTAGTACGTCCCAACGCTGCCATGGAGCGTCAGCACGCCAAATTCACACCTGGCCGACAACCGGCGCAGTGCGCGGTACGGGCACTCCTCGAAGCGTTGCCGCACCTTGCGGCAGACACCAACCGCCTGCGTGTCGACCTGCGGTCCACCGCCGTGCGATACCGCGACTTCGGAGTTCTGCGTTGGTGCTGGAGACATATCCATTCAATCCGTTGACAAGAGGTCATCTGGGGCGTTCCAGCCATATTGGCCGATCAGCGGGACAAACGCGAAGCCGCCGAGCTTCTCGACCCTCCAGGTCGCGCCATCGCGCGTGAACCGGTGCATCTCCTGGGTGAGGGGCGACTCGCCCAGGGGGATGACGATCCGCCCGCCCTGGGCCAGCTGCAATGCCAGGGGCTGCGGCAGACTCGCCGCGGCGGCCGTCACCACGATGGCGTCAAACGGTGCCGCCTCCGCCAGTCCCAGCGTGCCATCCGCCAGGTGCACGTGCACGTTGGGATACTCCATCTCCTGAATTCTTTGCCGCGCCTGCTCGTACAACTCCGTAATCCGCTCGACCGTATGAATCTCGCGCGCTAGATGCGATAGCACGGCCGCTCCGTATCCGGACCCGGTCCCCAACTCCAGCACCCGTTCGTCGCCGCGCAGCTCGAGGGCCTGACACATGAACGCCACGGTGAACGGCTGCGAGATCGTCTGCCCGAACCCGATCGGCAAAGGCGTATCGTCGTAGGCCATGAACCGGGAGCGCGCCGGCACGAATCGCTCGCGCGGCACGGTGTTCATGGCATCCAGCACGCGCGGGTTGCGAATTCCGTGCCGTTCGAGCTGGTACCGGACCATCTCGTGGCGCAGCCGCGCGTAGTCGACTTCGTCCACCAGCCGTCGTTCTCGCCCACACCAGGAAAGAAACATCGCCCCGCCTCGCTTGTGTCCGAACCGCCCCCGACCGGACCAGCAAATACCCACCCGGACGGTCGTGGAGCGCTGCTTCGCCCCTGACGCCAGCCGGATCGGAAGCGGTTCGTGGCTCTTCTCCAAACAGGCCTTCGTGATTCCGGGAGGGCGAGGCTCCCGCCGAGCCGAGAACCGGCTCAGCGCGCCGGCTCGGCAGGAGCCTCGCCCTCCCAAGATTCTGCAACTTTGACTGTCGCGTCCCGTGTAACCGTTCACAGCCCGGTGGAAGGTTTCCCCCGATTCCAAGGGGGTCAGGTCCATGTTTTCGGCCAGCGCGTATCCGCGACGTCGGGTTTATCGGCCGAAAAATGGACCAGACCCCGACCCGTGCACGGTTACCGTCCCGTATCTCCCAGGATCACGCAAGGCTATTCAGGCAGCATTTGCCGTGCCGTTGGGATGCCGATCGGCCTGGCTCGGATTATTCATGAGCCGCAGAGCGCTAGCGTCCGGTTTTGGTGGAGTTGGGGAGAACCGGACGCTAGCGCGCTGCGGCTGATGAATAATCCGGGTCAACGAGCCCAGAAGGTCAGCGGAGGCTTGGCGCCCGGGCCCCATCGGATCTTACAGGCTTGCGGCCAGTTTTCACGCCGCACCCCGGCCAGCAGCCAACGTCCAGAGCAGCACATCGACGGTCCGGCGTGGGTGTGCTGCGCCGCACGGAAAAGCGCCCCGATCCGCCCACAATGGGGGATGATCGTCCAGCGTGTGCGCACCATCGAATCATCGAACGCCGCCTGCGGCAAACAGCCGGGGGCCGCCTCGTTCATTGGCGATGGATGCAGTCACGCTGCCGTACCACGAAGCTACATCCGGGCCAGACTGCCGGGGCCCTCCTTCTGCAGAAGCTGGCCAATCTGTCGAAATTCCTCGGTCAACAGGTCCAGGATGTCATCCAGGGTCAACAGGCCAACCAGTTTTCCATCCCGGTCGACCACCGGCAGGCGGCGGAAGGTCCCAGAACGCATGACGGTAATGGCGTTCTCGATGGGCGTTGATTCCTCGATGGTGCGGGGGAATCGCGTCATGACCTCGCCCACGAGCGTGCGGTACGGGTCGCGCCCCTGGGCCACGACCCGGATCGCCAGGTCACGATCGGTCACAATGCCGGTCGGCCGCCCTTCGCCGTCCTGGACCACGAGCGATCCAACCTTGCGATCGTGCATCCGCTCCGCGGCCACCTGCACGGTTTCATCGGACTCGGTCAGATCCACCTCCCTCACACAGATGCGTCCCACGGTCATTTTCGCGGCTCCTGGAGTTTGCGTCGCGGGGCACCCAGATCACCACATCGGCAGCAGGAGGGACCTGTCCACGACCTCGCTGCGGACGCTCCATGATGCGACAGCGCCGGGTCGATGTTGTCGGCCTGCCCATCCTGGAGCGTGGCGATGATCGGCCGAAAAATGGGCGAAGCACCCGGTCCCCGCACATCCACCCACCAGGATACCCGATCGGCTCGTCGAAATGGGGGCGCGGCACCGCGCGGCGCAACCAAGGTCATGGGCCGCCGACCGTGGGCCGGCTCGGCACGCGCGCCGGTCGGCGGCCGATTTCACGGTCGCTCCTTGAGGACTACGAAGCGGTTCCCCTGCTTTGGTGTGCGAACCAGCATCAGAATGCCTTGTTCCACCGATTGCTCTGACAGGACCTTGCGAAACGACTGCGCATCTTCGACGGGCTGGCGCCCCACCTGCGCGATCAACATGCCCTCATCCAGTCCGGCCTGACGAGCCAGTCCACTCGGGTCAACCCAAGCGATCACGACTCCCCGGGTCTTCGGGTCGTAACCGAGTTGGCCGGCCAGCTGTTCCGTCAGGTCCTGAACCTCCAGACCGAGATCTTGAGCGCGGTAGCCGCCGGGGGCCTGGGATGGTTCTTCCGGAAGGCCACCCTCGCCGACCGCCACTTCGGTGGGTAGCGCCTCGAGGACAACCGTCACCTTCACCGGCCGTCCGCCGCGCAGCAGGCGCACCTCCGCGCGGGTGTTCACGGGGGTCTTTTCGACGGCCCGTTGAAGTTCAACCGTCGACGTGACGGGCGTGCCGGCGAACTGGGTCACGACATCCCCCGGCTCCAGCCCCGCCTTTGCGGCGGGCGCGTCGGGACGCACCTCGCGCACAACAATCCCCTTGGTTCCCTCGGGGACGCCCAACTGCGAGCCCAATTCGGACGTGAGCGGCTCGATACCGATGCCCAGGTACGCCCGCCGGACCTCGCCCTCGCGAATCAATTTGTCAGCGACCCAACGCGCGAGATTGGAAGGGATGGCAAATCCGATGCCCTGGTAGCCGCCCGTGCCGGTCGCGATCGCCGTGTTGATGCCCACCACCTCGCCCCGCAGATTGACCAGCGGACCGCCGGAATTGCCCGGATTGATCGCCGCATCGGTCTGCAGGAACTGGGCTCGATCGGCCGAACGGAGGGATCGGCCCTTGGCGCTGATGATCCCGGCGCTGACGGTGGCGTCCAGGCCGAAGGGACTTCCGATCGCGAGCACCCAGTCGCCGATCTGGAGCTGGTCCGAGTCGCCCAGCCGGGCGGAGGGAAGTGATCCGGCATTTTCAATCCGGAGCACGGCAATGTCGGTCAGGGGGTCGACCTTGATGCCAGTGGCTGAAAACTCCCTCCCGTCCGCCAGCTGGACGGTCACCTGGTCCGCGCCCGTCACCACGTGGCTGTTCGTCAGCACGATCCCCGACGGATCGATCAGCACACCCGACCCCAACCCCTCACGAGGCGGTGTGAACTCCGGCATCAAGGAGCGGCCGGCCCCGCCCCGGAAAAACTCCTCAAATGGTGTGCCCCGAAACGGATTGTCGGGCATCGTTCTCGCCATTCGGCGGGGTGCCACACGCGTCTGAACCGTGACAACCGTCGGCAGCACACGGTCGGCGGCGGAGCGAAATGCCTGGGACAACGTCTCGGCGCGGGCGATCACCTCCGCGTCCTGGGCCCCCGACCGCGTGACGGGAGGTTGGGCCCCTCCCGAACGCCAAGCCGCGAACAGCCCCAGCAACGCCAAGACAACGGCAAGCGAACGCAGACGATTCCAACTGTTCACCTTTGCATCCTCCCCTACAGGAACTAGCCCGGATTATTCATCAACCCAACGAGTAAAGTTGCAAGGCAAGGCAAAGCAAAGAAATAGCTTGTGGCTATCTTCCCAAGAACTCCGCGCACATCAGCCGGCACGCGCTAGCGTCCGGTTCTCCCGAATTCCACCAAAACCGGACGCTCGCGCGCTGCGGCTCATGAATAATCCGGGCTACATAGTCTTGCGTGATCCTGGGAGATACGGGACGCGCTAGCCAGAGCTGCACCATCGTGGGAGGGCGAGGCTCCTGCCGAGCCGGCGCGCTGAGCCGGTTCTCGGCTCGGCGGGAGCCTCGCCCTCCCAGAATCACGAAAGCCTATTAAGCGGTATTCCCAGGGCGTCCACGTGTCGGGCAGACGGTACCGGTCGCCCCGGCGGGACCAGAGCGGTTACAGACCTGCCCCGACCTATGCCATTCAACTACGACCGCTTGGCGGACGTGGTTCACGCAGGAGGCTCGTCGCATACCCGGGGTGGCTGTCCGGGGGCAACCTGCAAGGGACCGGTGAAAGCCTGTCCGGGAGGGTCGACCGGGACGGGCCTTATGCGGTCCGGGCACTTGGACGGAATTCGCGGACGCTGCGGACGCAAGCGGGTCAGGCACCGCCATCGGCGGTCTGGCCAGGCCTGGAGCCGGTGCTCTCAACCCGGAAAGAGGTGCCAGACCCCGGACCTGAGTTCGGGGTGAAGCGTCCGGGTTGAGTGAGACTGGGAGTTACGGGCGGAGGGGGTTGTTGGAGGGCGACCGCTGGGTAGAGACCCGTTCACCGGGCGGCGCGGCATCATTCCCTGCTTTGGGGGTGTGGGGCACCTGGACCGTCTCGCTTGGGGTGCCAGACAGGCCGACTCGCGCGCTATGGCGGAGCGGATTCGCGTCGGCGGCCGCTGGTTGGGTGCTGCCCGATGGAGGGGCGTACGACGCCTGAACCACGGCGTTGTCGGTGGCTGTGGGCGGGGTGGGACTGGTCGCCTGGCGGGTCCCGCGTAACGGGTTCGACGGGTTGGGAATGAACCCGTCGCCGCGTTGCCGGCCCGCCAAACGTTGCCCATCCGTCAACGTTTCGGCGGCAGCGATTGCCGGACCGGGCCTGTCGATCTCTCTGCTCGGCTGGGACGCAGTTGGCGTCGACGGTAATACGGCTGTCGCGATGCTCGAAGGGAGGGGCCGATGCCGTGTTGGCGTGGCAAGGCGGACTGGGGCCTGATCCAGTAGTAGGCCCGATCGCAACGGCGGCTGGACATTTTCCCACGTGTCGGGCCTGGGTGGACCATCGGCCAGGTGCGGGAAGAACTCGTTCCATCCCCGATGACTGGCATCCGGCGGAGGCGCCTCGGTGGGGCCGGCCGCATCCGGCGAGCTGAGGTCCAGATCGGCGGGTGGCGCCGGGGGTGTTTCGGAAATCGGTTCGATCGTCGCCGAGAATCCACCCGACGGCTGGGAGCCGTTGCCGGCTTCCTGCCGCGGGTCAGGCAGCTCAACCTCGGGAACCGCCTGCAGGTCGATCGGTGGCCCATCGGCGGCCGATCGGGGGCGCGTCTCCAGCGGCCAGCGACGCCAGTCGGTTTCATAGTAGCCAAACGTCAACCGATTGGGGATGCAAACGCCTTCGACACCACAATCCGCCTGGCCACAGCCGCGACAGCCGGCGTGGCCTGCTCGCGCCCGGCCGATCGGCAGTCCCGCCGTGAGTGCCACGAGGAGGACGACGCTCAACACTCCAGATGTTCTCGCCCGTGACGCGTGAGACATGGTCGAGTTCTCTTGTTCCTGGTCACACGGGACTGACTTGGAAACGTAGTCTGCCAGATTCGGACGGCCGCCGAGCCCCGCGTAACCGTTCACCACCCGGTGGAAGATTTTCCGTGATTCCAGGGGGTCAGGTCCATGTTTTCGGCCAGCGTGTATCGGCGAGGTCGAGTTGATCGGCCGAAAAATGGACCAGACCCCGGCCCGTGAACGGTTACAGCCCCGGTCAGAAGTTCGTACTCTGGAAGCCAGCCGGGTAACGCTGCAGGTTCTGAATGGTCTGTGACCCCAGCAGCGTGAAGCCCCACACCCGCTCGAAGGGCGCCGTCAGCTTGCTGATGAAGCTGTCCAGGGCCACCAGCCGGTTCTCGGCGATAAACAACCGGTCGCCCGGCAGGAGCTGGTAGTTCGTGGCCGTATTTGCGCCCTTGGTGATTGCCTGCCAGTCGATCGGTAGGATCTGGTCGCAGCCGCTGCCGCGAGGGGCCGGTCGCGAAATCCACATCTTCTTGCTCGAGACGCGCTGCATTCCGCCGACCTGCGCAATCGCATCCAGTACGGTTTCGTTGCCTGTGATGGGGATGCGGACGACGGTATCGCCGAATCCCGCCCCCTCGGTGATCACGTAGAAGACCTTGCTGTTGTAGGCAAAGACGTTCAGCGACACCTGGGGCGATTCCAGGAATTGACCCAAGTGCTGTTCGATCGTCTCGCGGGCCTCGCTGAGCGTCATGCCGGCCACGTAGACACTGCCGAACACGCCCAGGTTGACTGTGCCGTCCGGGGTAACCAGGTGCTCGCCGGAAATCTGCTGCTGCCCGGCCATCTGCAGGAGGGACACCGAGACCTCGGGGGCCAGCAGGACCCGTCGCAGGTGCCGTTCGATAGCATGCGTGGCCTCGATCAGAGACAGCCCGGCCAGCTTGACTGCCCCGTAAGCGGGCCCCAGGTTCACCATCCCGTCGGGTTCAACCTGGAACGGTCCCGCGATCGGCTGATCGGGCAGGGTGCCCGTCACCACGACCTGCAGCACATCCAATGTCTGGATAAAGTACGGGGACTTGGGGGCCATCCGAACGGCGTTGATCAGCAGGATATCGGGCGGCTCCAGACGGTACTCGGGGAGCGAAACCTTGGCCAGTTCCGCCGGCGGGGTCTGAGGATCCGGGGTGGGGACGGCCACGCCGTCATCCAGGGGTCCGGTTACCGGTTGTCCTAGCCGGTTGCGCGCCAGCTCGGATGTTTCCAGTCCCAGATCCTGCGTCTGGAGGGTGCTGCAACCAACCAACAGCAGGCAGCAGGCCACGGTCGCCACGACCGAACAAAGCGGGCGTGTTGCCGGCAACCCGAGTGGTTTCCATTGTTCTGGTGTGGATGCCATCATGCTGTTCCTTGTCGCCCCGCCGTGCATACCCAGCTGCCGACCGCCCTGGTGGGCAAATTGCCGTATTTTCCGGGGGCACGCGTCCATGTCTTCAGCTGCGTGCCGGCATGGTGGTGATGCCATACCCCCAGCCCGGCCCAGGCCCCAACCTGCCCGTGGTTACAGAACTGCCCTGGCTCAGACTGGATAGGATCACGTAAACCGAACCGAGGTTGTTCCGACTGCGTCCGGAACCGTGCCGACGCCTTTCGCCAGACGATGCCGGGTTTGGACTGCCGACGTGGTCAGGGGCAATCGAACCCCACCGCCAGGACGCGTCCTGGGTCGTTCCGGCCTGGAGATGGGACAATCATCCGGCACAGGCGCTCCGGCCGGTACACTCGAACTAATCGGCAAACTTTACCAACTTCTTGCCTTCGTTTCCGAAGTTCTGGCCTTTCTCCCCATTTCCCGCGTATGGAAGCATGCGGTCGGTGGTGCCCGGGATGGCGCTGGCACGGCGCGGGCCGCGTTAGACTGCGTGCGGATCCAGGCGAAAACGAGGGACTGGGAGGGAATGGCGGCGGTACTGGACGGCCAGGAGCGGTGCCGGGTCGGTTTTTTGGGGCGACGGGCCTGCTGGTGGGCCGCGGACTGGATCGAGGCTACGCCCCTAGTGGATCGTCCAGGTCAAATTTTCCGATCAGCCGCCGGGCGCTAGCCCGCGGTTCATCCGGGAAAGACCGAGGGCTAGCGCCCTCCGGCTGATTTGCCGAACCCAAACTTTGAAATGGACCGAACACCCGGGGTGGGGCGGCCTTTGACACTTAACCTGGGAAAAGTACGATACCTTCACGGGCTTGTGTCAGAGTTTCATCGGGGGTTGGACGGCTGGTTTTCGGGGGCCCTCACGGGGCCGCTAACCGGCCGTTTCTTGTAGGGCGGGCGATGCACAACAAGAAGCTGAATGTACGACTGCTTGTGATCGTGGGTGCCACGACGCTGCTGGGCGGCCTGGCCGTTTACCTGCTGCACGGGTACCAGGTGCGGAGGAATGCGGGTGGTCTGTTGGAGCGTGCCGCCGCGGCTCGCGAGAGCGGCAACTATGAACAGGCCGTATGGCACATGTACCGGTATCTGCAGCACCGCCCGGACGACAAGGTCCAGTCGGTTCAGTTGGCCCTGGACATGAAGACGCTGGTGACGGAGTCTCCCAGCGTCGGGATCAAGGACATCGAGCGGGCCTACGCGCTGCTCGAAAAATCGGTCCGCGAATCGCCAGACGATGTCCCTTTGCGCCGTGAGGCAGCTGATTTCACGATGAAGTTGCGGCGGTACCCGGACGCGATTGCCCACCTGGAGTACCTCCTGAATTCGGCGCCGGACCAGGCGGACGCCGAGTCGAAGGTCATGCTTGGCCGGTGCTACGCGGCGCAGGGGGATAGCCGCCGGGCGGCCGAGCTGCTGGGGAAGCTGGTGGGATTCGATGCCGCCTCGCACCAGTTTGACGCGGAGCAGGCCGAGGCGGCCGATTCCCTGGACGCGTATGAGTTGCTGGCCGCCGTGTATCGCGAAAAGCTGCTGGACACCGAGCGGGCTGACAAGGTGATCAACCAGATGGTGGCCCTCAATGACCAGTCGGCGCGGGCCCACCTGTCGCGGGCCCGATACTGGCTGGCTGCCGGCGGCGAGCGGGCGGCGCGACGGCGGGCGAACGAGGATCTGGAGGCCGCGTTGCGATTGGCGCCCGAGGATGCCGAGGTGATCCTCGCCGCCTCGGAGGCGGCGATCGAGGCACAGGACTTCGATCAGGCCCGCACCCTGCTTGACGGGGGACTGGAGAAGCACCCGGACAACCCCGACCTGTACCGCGTACGATCGGTGCTGGCCCAACGGCAGGGCAAGGCGGAGGAGGCACTGGCGCTGATCCGAGAGGGATTGAAGCGGGTGCCGGATAACCCGGTGCTGTTGCGCCGGCGGGCCGAGTTGGAACTGCAGCGGGGCGACTTCGAGGCGGTGGCCCGGACGGTCGAGGCCCTGCGGCAGGTGCGTTATCCGCGGGTGATGATCGATCTGCTCGAGGCGCAGGTGCTGGCGGCCAAGGGAATTTGGTTGGAGGCGAGTCGGCGGTTGGAGGACGTGCGCCCGCTGGTGAGCGGGATGCCGTCGACGGCGGCCCAGGTGGACCTGCTGCTGGGGCAGAGCTACGCGGCGCTGGGGCAGTCGGATCGGCAGTTGGAGGCCTATCGCCGCGTGGTGGAGGTGTCGCCCAACGCCGTGCTGGCACACGTCGGAATGGCCGAGGCCCTGATGGCGCTGGGACGAACGGACGAAGCGGCCGAGAAGTTCGACATGCTCCAGCAGGCCCTGGGCGACCGCGACAGCGAGTTGGTCACCCGCTTGCGGTTGTCGCTGCTGGACCTGAAGGCGCGCCAGCAGATGGAGCTACCGCCCGGCGAACGCCGCTGGAGCGAAGTGGACCAGCTGGCCGAGACGGTGTTGGCCGACGACGATTTGGGCCCGGCGCAGAAGGCGTCGGTCCGCGTGAACCTGCTGGTGCGGCAGGATCGGCGCGAGGAGGCTGGCGAGGTGCTGGAGGCAGCGCTCGGCGAGTTTCCCGGCGACACGCAGCTGTGGCTGTGGCGGTTGAACCTGGCCGGCGGGGAGGCGGCGCGGGCGAGCGTGCTGGAGGCGATGCGCAAGGCCCTGGGGGACACGGTCGCCGTCCGGCTGGTTCAGGCCAGAATGCTCGTGGATGGGGCCGAGCCCGATGTCGCCCGCCGCCTGGCTCAGCTGGAGCAGGACGTCAACCATTTGTCCGCCGACGAGCAGCTGGAGCTCTGGCGGGGGCTGGCTGCGAATTACTTCAAGCTGGGCGACCATAGTGCCACGCGCCGCTTGTGGCGCCAGATTGCGGACCAGGAGCCGGCGGATCTGAACATTCGCATTTCGCTCTTCCAGTTGGCCCTGGATCATGGTGATCCCGAGGAGATCGGCCAGGCGCAGGCCGCCATCGAGAAGCTCGCCGGGCGGGATAGCACAAGCTGGAAGTTCGCCGAGGCCTCGCGGCTGGTCTGGATGGTCAGTCTCTCGAAGCTGCCCGCGTCGTCGTTGCGGGAAGGCAAGCGACTGCTGGAAGAGATTCGTCAGCAGCGGCCCGATTGGTCGGCCCTGCTGCAGTTGGAGTCCAACGTCCATCTGCTGGAAGGCAATGTCGATGCTGCCATCGCGGCCCTGGAGCGGAGCCTGGAGATTCAGCCCGGGTCCCCGCGCGTCATCCGGCGCTTGGCACAGCTGCTGGCCAACCGGGGGCGGCAGGACGAGGCCGAGCAGGTGCTGGAGCAGCTGACTGCGGCGCAGCGCACGACGGCGGACGAACGCACCACGGCCTTGCTCAAGGAGCAGCAGGGCGACATCGCCGGGGCGCTGGAGATCGTCGAGCGGGCCGTGGTCCCGGATTCCACGAGTGCCGATGACCACCTGTGGCATGCCCGGCTGCTGGCCCGCGCGAAAAAGCTGGACGCGGCCGAGGCGGCGGTGCGGCAGGCCACCCGCCTGGGACCGACAAACCTCAACGCGTGGCTGGGCCTGATCCAGCTGCTGGCCCAGGCCGACAAGCGGGACGAGGCGGAGGAGGCACTGCAGCAAGCCGAACGGAACCTGCCTGAGGGCCAGCGGGCCCTGGCCCGCGGCAGCGCGTACCAGTTGATGGGTGACGTGGAGCGGGCGGAGCGGGCTTTCCAGGAGGCACTGCGGGCCGCTCCCCTGAACCTGGCGGTGCTGCGGGCGGTGGCGGAGCATTATCTCCTGCGCGACGATGCGGACGCGGCGCGGAAGCACCTGGAGCAGTTGAGCGGCGCGGCGCCGCCGCATTCCGCCAGCGCCCCGGCCGAGGTGGTCTGGGCGCGCCGCGCACTGGCTCGCCAACTGGCCGCGCGGGGCAGCTACCCGGACTTCCAGAAGGCGCTCCAGTTGATCGAGGACAACGTGCCGCCCGGCGGCGTGCTGTCTCCGGTCGATCGATTGTTGTGGGTGGCCCTCGCGGCATCCCGTCCGGATGCGGCCTCGCGTCAGCGGGCGATGGCCCTGCTGGAGCAGGCTTCGCCGGAGCGGCCGCTGACGGATGCGGAACGGTTCGTGCTGGCCCAGCTGTACGAGCGGGCCAACCGCTGGCCGGAGGCGGAGCAAATCACCTTGGAACTGCTGGCCCGAAACTCGACGAATGCGGCGATGGTGGAGCGCTGGATCAGCTGGCTGCTCAAGCGCGGTGACTTACGGAAAGTCGAACAGTGGGAACGGAACCTGCCCGAGGGATCGTTCGCCAGGATCCGGGCGCAGACGCACCTGCTGGTGCGGCAGGGCCGGTCCGAGCAGGCGCTGAGCGGCCTGCTGACGCTGCTGAAGAACCAACCGGACAATTCGCCGGAGCAGAAGCAATGGATGCGCGCCGTCGCGGCCCTGCTGGAGGAACTGGCCGAGCACGACCCCTCGCTGTCCGACCCGGCGGAAAAGGTGCTGCGGGCAATCGTCGCCCGCCAGCCTGAGCAGACGCTGCTGCTGGCCGCCTACCTCGGTCGCCGGCCGGGAGATCCGGCGAAGCTGCAGGAGGCCTTGCAGCTGTGTGAAGCGGCCCGGGACGGGAACCAGCGCACCGCGAGGCTGGCGATTGCGGTCCAGTCGCTCCGCGCCCAGCGCAAGGTGCTGGCAGCCGACGGGCCCGAGTTTCAACGCGTCGCCGGTTGGCTCCAGCAGGCGTCGACCGCCGGACGTGAAGGCCAGGCCGTGCTGCTGCTTCGCTCCGAACTGGCGAACCTCCGCGGCGACAGGCGGACGGAGGAGGCCGCTTACCGCGAGTACCTGGCCCGCACCGATATCGATGCCCGGCAGCAGGCCATGGTCAAGAACAACCTGGCGTTCCTGCTGGCCGCGGCGGGGGACAGCCAGCAATCGCTCTCGCTGGCCCAGGAGGCGATCAACGAGTTGGGGCCCGTGCCGGATCTGCTGGATACCCGGGCGGTCGCCTACATGGCCGGCAAGCAGCCGGACAAGGCGATTGCCGACCTGGAGCTGGCGATTGCCGGCGACAGTGCGGCGATCCGCCACTTTCACATGGCCTTGGCCCAGTTGATGAAGGGCGACGAGGATGCCGCGGCCCGCGCGATGCAGCAGGCGCGCGAGCTGGGCCTGGACGAACAGACGATGTCGGAGTCGGAGAGGGCGAAGCTCGAGAAATTGCTCGAGCGCGTGGGGGCCAAGCTGCAAGCCGATGCCAACTGACGCCTCCCGGCCCGCCTCCCACGGGGCTGTGGCCGGGCAGGATGATGCCACCCAGCTCGAGGGGTTCCGGATGGATGCGTCCGCAAAATGGAAGAGCTTCTTTCTCCACTGGCCGCCGGATCTCCCGCGCCGAGGCGTCGTCGTGACCTCCTACAACGAGCAGGTTCCCTTTGAAAGTTTTCTGACCAGCGAGTCGATGCTGCTGGTCGAGCGCCGCGCGCCCGATGCCGTCGGAGCACGCAAGGTGGTATTGCTGTACGAGAGCGTGCAGGCGGTGAAGGTCGTCGACCCGGTCGATGCCGCGGTTTTCAACGTCGCGGGCTTCCGGGGCGCGCAGCCGGGCGCATGACGCGCGCGGGCGAACGACGAGACCGTCCCCGGGACGCGGCCTGCGGGAGGAGCGCTCCCCTGGCCTGCCGCGCCCGTCCACGATCGTGCGCGGCGCGCGGCTCGCCGCGCACCCTGGGCTGGATCGCCTGGCGGCCGGGACGCTGGGGAGCGATCCGCAAAGGTCGGGCCGGATTACCGGCGGGATGACGCGATGCGACAGATTTATCTGGACTACAACGCCACGACGCCGGTGGCGCCGCTGGTGCAGGAAGCACTGCGCCCGTTCCTGGCGGAACACTTCGGCGACCCCGCCGGCGATTACCCGCTGGGACGGGCCTGCCACGAGGCGATCGAGGACGCGCGGGAACAGGTGGCTTCGTTGCTGGGAGCCGAGCGTGACGAGATTGTCTTTACCTCGGGCGGGACGGAGAGCAACAACCTGGCGCTCAAGGGCGTGCTGCTGCGCGGCGGGCCCGCGGGAGGCGGGCACCTGGTCACCACCACCCAGGAGCACCCGGCGATCCTCCAACCGGCGCGGTTTCTCGAACAGTGGGGTTGCGAGGTGACGTATGTTGGCTGCGATCGGTGGGGCCTCGTCGACCCGGACGAGATTAAAGCGGCCCTGCGCGGCGACACGCAACTGGTGAGCGTGATTCACGCCAACCATGAGATCGGGACAATTCAGCCGCTGCGGGCCATCGCCGAGGTCTGCCACGCCCGTGGAGTGCTGCTGCACACCGATGCCGCCCAGACCTGTGGCAAGATCCGCACGCAGGTGGACGAACTGGGGGTCGACCTGCTGTCGCTGGCCGGCCACAAGCTGTACGCTCCCAAAGGGATCGGGGCACTCTACGTGCGCCGAGGCACCGCGATCGATCCGATCTTGCACGGCGCCGGGCAGGAAGCGGGCTTGCGCGCGGGGACGGAGAACACTGCCTTCATCGTGGGATTGGGCCGCGCGGCCTGGCTGGCGGCCTGCGGCCTGGATGCGGCCGCCGAGCGGTTGGCGATGCTGCGCGACCGTCTGGCCGGACACCTGCGGGAGGGCATCGGCGAGCGGTTCTCGCAAAACGGCGCCCTTCAGGCTCAGCTGCCCAACACGCTCAGCGTCAACTTTCCCGAGGTAACGGCCACGGAGTTGCTGCGGCGGATTCCGGAACTCTGCGCGTCCGCCGGGTCCGACGCGCCGAGTGGCGCCGGCGGCCGGTCGTCGGTGCTGAAGGCGATCGAATTGCCCGAGACCACGGCCCGCGGTACGGTGCGGTTCTCGCTGGGTGCTTACACGTCGGAAGAGGACATCGATCGCGCCGCCAGCCTGCTGATCGGCGGCTGGCAGGACCTCCGCTGACCATGGCTGAATCGCCGCGCCAATCGACCGGCCTGGCCGGGCTGGACGACCTGCTGGGAGGGGGCCTGGTGCCAGGCTGCCTGGCGGTCGTGGTGGGCGCCACCGGTATCGGCAAGACCCAGCTGGGTGTGCAGTACGCCGACGCGGGCCGGCGCCAGGAAGGCCGCCGCGGCGTGGTGCTGGACATGAACGCCCGCGGCGATTCGCAGAACCACCAGGCCTATGCCCGCCGCATCGCGGGCTGGCTGCTCCAGCCGGCCGACGAAGACCGGCTGGCGGAAGCGGACGATTTCTTCAGCCCCCCGCGGGCACCGGGGGAATACCTGCACATCTTCCGCTACCAGGGACAACGCGTGACGCGGGACGACGTGGATTTTCAACAGTGGCAGACATGGCAGGCGGAGCTGAACGCCCGCCTCCGCAGCGGCATCGGGTTCCTCTACGGGAACCTCGTGCGCGGCCTGCGGCGGGTGGTCGTGGACGGGATCGAGCCGGTGCAGCAGTCGGGCCAGTCGATCCAGCTGACCCTGTTCGAGTACGTCTATCACCAGATCTTGCGGAAGGATCCGGCCTGGGTGGCCCGCGACCTGTTTCGCGAACACTACCGGCAACAGGCCGAGGCGGTTGCGCGGCACCTGTACGACCCTGCGCAGGTCGGCTGTCTGCTGCTGTACACCGCCCAGGAGGTGATGCTGGAGGACATGATCTCCCGTCCGCTGGACCAGGGCGACCTGTTGTCCGTCGCCAACACGGTGGTCTACATGGGCAAAATCCGCGAGGGCCGCTCGATCCAGCGCGCCCTGTATGTGGCCAAGCACCGGGGCAGTGCCTGCGGGGAACGCATCGTGCCGTTCTCGATCGACGATGCCGGCCTGCGGCTGGACTGATCGGCCGGCCTCCCGCAGCGCGGTTCAGCGCGGTGTGGGGAGCGGCGCTGGGCGCTACCGTCGTCCCTGCAGCATGTGGGCGCGGGCCATCGCTTCCTCAGCCAGGTGGATGTAGCGGGGATTCTGCGTCCCTTGCCAGGCCCGCTGGTAAGTGACGCTCAGCGCGGTGAAGTTGAACGGGTCGTCCGGTTCCAGCTCACATGCCCGCTCGCCGTGCCGCACGGCGTCCTCAGGCTGCCCCAGTTTGCCGTACAAGACCGCCAGGGCCAGATGGGTAAGCACATGGCTTTCGTCGCGCGCCAGGACGTCCTGCAACTGTGCCAGGGCCTCCTCCTCGCGCCCCTCGTCCCGCAGCTTCTGCGCGGTGTTATACAATTCATCAACGGTCGGCATCGATGACTACCGTGGGAAAGGTGGAAAACTCGCGAAGGCCGGCCGCGGCGCCCGCGGGATGATTGCCGGCGGCCGCCCGGCCCGCCGGGCGATAACCGAACGGTTTCGTTCGCGTCTCATTCTACCAGCTGTGTCAGCCGGTCGGCAGGGGCCAGGGGGTTCGGCTCCATGACGTCGGAAGAGGGATGCCAATGAACCAACTCGCGAGCGCACCGCGGGCGGTCGTGCTGCTGAGCGGCGGTCTCGATTCGGCCACCACGCTGGCGGTGGCCAGGAGCGAGGGATTTCGTCCCTATGCCCTGACCTTTCGCTACGGTCAGCGGCACGCGTGGGAGGTCCAGGCGTCGCGGCGCGTCGCGGAGTCGCTGGGCGTGGCCGAGCATCGGGTGGTGCAGATTGATCTGCGGCAGTTTGGCTGCTCGGCGCTGACCGGCGATCTGGCGGTCCCGAAGCGGTCGAGCGTGGCCGAGATTGGCGGCGAGATTCCGGTTACCTACGTGCCGGGGCGGAATACGATTTTCCTCGCGTATGCACTCTGCTGGGCGGAGGTCCTCGGCTGTCAGGACATCTACCTGGGTGTCAATGCGCTCGACTACAGCGGCTATCCCGACTGTCGCCCGGAGTACCTGGCGGCCTTCCAGCGGCTGGCCCAGCTCGCCACGCGGAGCGGCGTGGAAGGCCAGCGACTCACGATTCACGCCCCCTTGATCGACCGCACCAAGGCCCAGATCATTCAACTCGGTCTGCAGCTGGGCGTCGATTACGGGCTGACGACCAGCTGCTACGATCCGGCAGCCGACGGTGCGGCGTGCGGGCAGTGCGATGCCTGCCTGCTGCGGCGGCGCGGGTTCGCGGAGAACCAGCTGACCGATCCTATCCGCTACGCGACGTGAACCGCCCATGTCCTTGCGCCGGCTGGCGAAACGCTGGACCTATGACCTGTCCCACGTAGCGACGCGGCTGGCGGCCGTCGTGCTGCTGAACATCCGGGTCCGCGGCCGCCACCACTTGCCGCGCGAAGGCGGCGTGCTGGTCTGCGCCAACCATCAGAGCTACCTCGACCCGGTGCTGGTCGGGCTGGCATGTGACCGGCGGCTGAACTACCTGGCCCGGGAGACGCTCTTCCGCTTCGCCCCCTTTCGCCTGCTGATTCAGTGGTATGACGCGATTCCGATCCAGCGCGACGGGCTGGGGCTGGCTGGGCTGAAGGAGACCTTGCGCCGACTGCGGCGCGGTGAGCTGGTATTGATCTTTCCCGAGGGGACGCGGACGCGTGACGGCTGCGTGTCGCCGCTGAAGCCCGGATTCTCCGCGTTGGCTCGCCGGGGGCATGTCCCTCTGCTGCCCGTAGGCATCGACGGGGCCTTCGAGGCCTGGCCCCGCAGCCGTGCCTGGCCGCGGCGGGCCACGATCCAGGTCGAACTGGGGCCGCCGCTCAAGGCCGATGAGGTGGCGGGGATGGATGACGCGCAATTGATCGACGAGCTGGAGCGGCGCATCCGCGCCTGCCATGCCCGGGCCCGTGCGGCGCGCGGCGGTTTGACATGAGCTGCGGTTCATGCCAAGATCGCGACATGCGTGCCCAGCTCGCCGTCACCCGGAGAGGTTCAGCCATGGCGCAGGTGCGGTTCATCCTGGTGGGCGGGTTTCTGGGCGCCGGCAAGACCACGACCATCGCCCGCCTGGCGCGCACCTATCGTCAGCAAGGGCGGAACGTGGGGATCGTGACGAACGATCAAGCCACCGACCTGGTCGACACCCGCGCCCTGCGGGCCGAGGGGTTCGAGGTCGGCGAGGTGGCGGGGTCCTGTTTCTGCTGCGACTTCCACGGTCTGGCGGGCGTCCTGGAGCAGCTGGCCGCGAAGAAGCGACCCGATGTGATCCTGGCCGAACCGGTAGGCAGCTGCACCGACATTGTGGCCACCGTGGTCCAGCCGCTGCGGCGTTTCTGCCAGGCGGACTTCACCGTCGCGCCGTACGGCGTGATTCTCAAGCCCAGTCACGGGCGGAAGATCCTGGCCGGCGCCCCCGGCAGCGGCTTTTCGCCAAAGGCGGCGTACATCTTCAAGAAGCAACTGGAAGAGGCGGACTTCGTGATCCTCAACCGGATCGATGAGTTGCATCCCGCACAGGTCGAGGAGCTGGCCGGGTGGATCGCCGCCGAATACCCGGCGGTGCCGCTCGTCCGCGTGTCGGCCCGAACCGGGGCGGGCTTCCCGGCGCTCGAGGAGTTGCTCGACCAGCAGGGAGACTTTGGACGCCGCATCCTCGACCTGGATTACGACGTCTACGCCGAAGGTGAAGCGGAATTGGGCTGGCTCAACAGCCAGCTGCGGATGACCGCGCCGGGGCCTTTTTCGCTCGACCAGCTCTGCCTGGACATCGTCCAGCGGCTGCAGGCGTCGCTCCAGGCGCGTGATGCCGAGCCGGCGCATTTGAAGACGATTGGCCTGTCGGCAGGAACGCACGCCGTGGCCAACCTGGTCAGCAGCGACACGCCCGCCGTACTGTCACAGGCGTCCCAGGTCCGAGCGTGCGAGGCGGAGATGCTCGTCAACGCGCGCGTGGCGCTCGATCCGCAGCAACTGGAGGAACTGGTTCAGACAGCTGTTCGCGCCGCGTGCGCGCCCCTGGGGGCAACCCCGGAGTTCCTCCACACGCAGAGTTTTCGACCCGGTCGTCCCCAGCCGACCTACCGATTCTCTGACGCCCTCTGACACCGTGACAGGGGGCGGATTCTACCAGCTCGCACGATCCCCCTCGTGCCGGGCTGGCTCCTGGGTCGAGCTGTCAGCCTTCGCCCCCGCCTGGTCGGAACGCCGAACCGGGCGCCTGACCTCCTCCCTCCCCGACGAAGGTCTGCGCGATCGACTGCCCGGATCGGCCGGCGGGCCGGTGGCGGCCATGGTTCGAGCAACGATTGAGCGACGTGGTCCGCTCGCTCCGGGTTGCACCTGGCCGGGGCAGATCGGCTGGGCCGAGCCGCACGCCGTACGGCAAGTGAGGTAGGGGCGCGGACCACGACCGGCTCGTGTCAACGCGGCTGGACAAGCCCGCGGGAGGCCCCTAGAATGCCAGACCTCTCGTAACTACATGTCGACTGGGGCGGTAGCTCAGTTGGGAGAGCGCTGCGTTCGCAATGCAGAGGTCGAGGGTTCGACTCCCTTCCGCTCCACTTCCCGCAAGCCGTTGTCAAGCGCTGACAGCGGCTTGGTTCTTTAGCCCGGATTATTCATGAGCCGCGGCGCGCTAGCGTCCGGCCTTGGTGGAATTGGGGAGAACCGGACGCTAGCGCGTGCCGGCTGATCTGCGCGGTGTTCTTGGGAAGATAGCCACTACCTGCTTTCCTGCTTCACCTTGCAACTCTACTCGTTAGGTTGATGAATAATCCGGGTTCGTGGCCGCTTTGCCGCGCGAGGTCCGCGGAGCTGCGCCACCCTTCGGGCGACGAACGGGCCCAGGCGCATCTTCTGACGCGCGCCAGGAGAGGGCCCCATCCTGAATCGCCTTGCGTGATCCGGGGAAGCAAGTACGCGCCGGCCCGACCTATACTCCGCCCGGCCGATGTTGACACCAGAGCGACGCGCGAGCGAGGGACGCAACGCATTCACTCGCGTGCGCTTCGATCTCGTATGCCTCCGTCGCGAAAACGTCCATCTCGGCCGGGCGGCGTATAACCAGAGTGGCAAGATCCGGGCAGGGCGAGGCGCCTGCTGAGCCGGTGCGTTGAGCGGATCTTGGGTCTGAAGCAGAATTTGTGGGTGGTTTCGCGGCCGCAGGGGTGCGTTTTCAGCCTCTTCAGCAGAATTTGTGGGTGAATTCTGGCTGAGGAAGGGCACCAAGTGTGTGATATAGGGCTGTTTCAATGCCTTCGTAGGTGCGAAAACCGTAGGCTTTTCTGGTAGTCAGTTTCACTTTGTTGTTCAAACCCTCGACAGCACCGGCCGAAACGCTGCCGCGGGCACGGAACCAATTCAGGATCAGTCCGCGATGTGCCCGAAGACTCGCGACGACCTTCTTCATGGGGCCGATCCGGCTGCGCTTGGCCCGCCTGCACCATTGGTCGAGAAACGTGCCCGCCCCATGCGGACTGGTATACTCCCAGAATTGCTGGAAGTCTTCCCGCATC
>Ga0209398_1000406_pt1 | contig 27235 bp, 22 predicted proteins | sample AshMeaBigSpring_FD_184125 | JGI IMG/M metagenome (GOLD analysis project Ga0209398, IMG submission 184125) | Groundwater microbial communities from Big Spring, Nevada to study Microbial Dark Matter (Phase II) - Ash Meadows Big Spring (SPAdes)... | ecosystem: Environmental > Aquatic > Deep... | reverse complement strand
CGTCGAGATGTTCAAAATTGTGGCAGCGCGCCGCAGCCTCTGTCCCAAGTCCCGCGCGGAGGGCCGTTGATCCTGCACCGGCTTGAGCAAACGACCAATCGGAGCCGGGGAGCATCACATCGAGCATCCGGTAAAGCGGGCCGTAATTCTTCTGTGCGGAATCCCGGCCGATATTCACCAGCAGCTTTCCGTCGCGTGGCAGGCGAAGAGTTTTGCGCGCAGATGCCTTCGCGCCGGCATCGGCCGGAGCAAAGCGCCCGGTGTCGATCCCGTTGTGGATTACGCGGACGTTTTTCGCCGGAATGCGGAGGATGCCGGTCGCGAAGTCACCTTCGTCCTCGGAGCAGCAGACGACAGTGCCGGTCCGCCCGAGCACCGATTCGATCGTGTTGAAAAGTGTTTCCTTTGCGCCGCCGAGCCGCGGCATTCCATAGAAGGCATGCGGGGTGTAAATGACGCGCGGAAAGAGCCCGAGCATGCGGGCCATCCTTGTGAGTGCCCCTGCCTTTGAACTGTGGGCATGGACAAGCTGGTGCTTCCTGTTCCGCTCAAAGACCACCAGCTTCCGCAGTGCCTGAAAATCCGATGGGCCCGGAGCGTTGCCGACCATCAGGTCGATCGTCTTGTCGCCGCGGGCCTCGACGTCTGCGATGAGCTGGCGCAGGGCCGGGCCGGCGCGTCGGCTGGAGTAGGCAAGATCCACCGAGATTGGATGTCAGGACCGGGCAGCCGAGCGTCATTGCCTCGAGGAGTGGGAGTCCGAAGCCTTCCTCCAGGGAGGGGAAACAGAAGGCTCGGGCACCGGCATAGGCGTTCGAGAGATCCTCGTCGGAAAGGTAGCCGGTCAGTTTCACACCTGGACTGTCGAGCAGGCCCGCAAGCTCCGGGTTCGCCGTGAAGCGCGCCTGCGGGCGGCCTGCGACGAGCAGTTCCAGGTCCGGATGCTTTGCGCGGACAACCTGAAATGCCTGGATCAGACGGACAAGGTTCTTGTGTGGCTGCAGCGAACCTGCTGCGAAGAGGTAGTTGCCTGTACGCGGAGACGCCGCGCGCATCGGCTTCACTCCGTTGTATATCATTCCGAGGCGGCTGTCCGGAATGCGGAGGACGTCGGCCGCCTGCTGTCGGACGTAGTTGGAGATTGTGACTACGCTCCGGCAGCGCCGGATCCCGGGCAGGGCGCAGAGAGCGTAGACCAGGCGGAAGGAGCGCGAATACCATTCCGGGTGGAGCAGGAAATTCAAGTCGTGGAGGGTGACAACATGGGTGACGCCGTTTTGCCAAGACGGGCAGGTGGTCATCGGATGGTGCATGATCTCGCAGCCGTATTTGGCCGCAAGGACGGGTGCCTCGAACTGCTCCCAGACATGGGCGCGGCCCCGCGACCAGTCCTGGAACGGCGTCGGAACAAATGTGACCCGCTCAAGCGTTGTCCATTCTTCCGCGCCCGGAAACCTGGCATCTGCGAAGACGACGGTATCGAGTTCGCTGCGCTCTCGCAGGATTGCGTTGAAAAGCTGGAACGAGGCGACCTGCGTTCCCGTCGGCTGCGGGGTTCCTGTGAAGCGTCCGTTAAGTGCGACTCGTGGCATTGGATGGAAATGGGATTTGAGAAGCCGGCGCCGAAAGCGTGAGGTCGACCGCAAACCATTGGAGGGCAAGGAACCCGCACATCGCCCAGAGCGTGAAGGCATCGCTGGTATTCGCCAGAGGCATGCACATCTGCATCAATACGACGAGCTTCAAGTTGTAATGCAGGCACGGTGGCCGCTTTTTTGAGACCTGGTGGACTGCGCGCAGAAGCGTTCCAAAGAGCATGCCCAGCACGGTGCCGAGTGTCAGAACGCCGGCCAGGCCGAAATTGAGGAACGATTCGCCGAAAAATGTGATCCGCAAGCCGAAGTGGTTCTGGTCGTCCCAACCGACGATCCGGATTCCGGTGAGCCCGAGGTGCCACTCCTTCTTCTGCGGAAAAATCCCGCTCGGCAGCATGGCGGCGAGTCCGCCGAGATAGGTCCTGCCCATCAGGGGATCGAAGTCCCATTGGCTGAGCACCCAGGCGGCATCGCGCACGTCGATGAGGTTGTCGCCGGTGAAAGCGGCCTGGAGGCTGTTGACGACCGGGTTGCCTTCGCTGAGTTGGTCGCGGTCCTGGCGGAGCAGGCCGGTGAAACCGCTTAGGCCGGTGAAGAAGAGCATGCAGGCCGCAAAGGCCGCGATGGTCAGGATGCGGGGAGACCGCAGCTCCATCGTGAGCAGGGTCAGAGCGACGAAGCTGGCAATTGCCAGCGGAAACCGGTTTCCGCTCAGGAGCTGGACGAGCACCAGCATTGCGGCTAGAAGGCCGTCCACTCCCAGCAGCCGCAGGGGCTTGCGTGCGCACAGTACGGTCAGACCGGCGGCAACAAATGGCATGAGCCCGGCACCCAGATTGTAAAGGGCGCGCTGGAGGTCGGACTCCATGTTGGCCGCACGGGCAAGGGCGGCGTTTTCGGCGAGCAAGGGGATCGTGCCTGTGCGGGCCATGGGCATGGCAAGGATGCAAGTGATCGCGAGTCCTGCAAACCGCAGAAACCACTTTACCCGGACGTCATACTCTTCGGGCGGAGCATGCAGTGGCTGGAGCCGGACCTGGCGGAGTGCCCCCGAGAAATAGGTCGCCGCCATGACGACGAAGAGGGTGGCAAACCCGGCCGTGTTGATCCAGATCACCAGCGGCCCGGCCCGGAGGATATCCGGGGCCACATTGTCCAGCCTCCACGCCGTGATCCGCAGGAAAAAATAGCCGAGAATCAGAAGGGCGTTCTGCACAAGAAAAAAGGCAAAGAGATCGAGCACGCCGCTGATCAGAACCCATGCAAGGGGGATGACGATCAGGGCGACTGCCAGCCCGGCCGCGAAGGCCTGCGCCCACGGAACCGACCAGTCCGCCATGAACGGCCGGAGGAATAGCGGGTCGGACAGCCCGCTCCACAGGCCAATCGGAATGGCGACCAGAATAATGGCTGCCACGGAGGCAATCGTGAGGGGGGCGCTTCTCCTTGGAAGCTGCCATCTTCGGCCGGTCGGGAATCCCCGGACCAATTCTTGGAAAGTGGTTCGCACGCCTGGCCGGAGTTGTGGACGAAAATCGCCAAATCCGCAAAACGATTTGCTGACAAAATCGAAATCATCGGACACGTTTCCCGAGGTGTATCGCAGCAAAAAACAACCGCTGGACTGGAGGTTTCTGCTCAGGATGACCGATTTTATTGCGGTCGCTTTGGCTATTCCCTTCACATATTGGATTGCGACCTATATTGATCCTGTGCCGACCCCGGATCCGAACCGCATCACGGTCTTAAACTGCATCTTTTTCTGGGGCATTGTCCTTCTCTTTTTCCACCACAACGGAATGTATCGTTGGGTTGTCTTCGTGCGGATTTGGCCCATGGCCAAGCGGTTGGTTGCGGTGATCCTGCTCAGTGCACTGGCCTACATTGTAATCAGGCTTTTTGTCGCACCGTTTCATCATTTTACCTACCTGCCACTTTTTCTTCTCTTCTGCGGAGGTTGCTTTCTTTTTGTCTTTTTTTTCCGGTTGGCGGCTCGCTTTCTAATGATCCGGGCTCTCAAGAGCGTCCGGCTTGAACGCATCGCCTTCGTGGGATGGAGCATGCGGCTTTCCAAAGTCGTCCGGGGAATCGCTGCAGAGATGGGTGAATTTCACCGGATGGAAGGGTATTTTCAGGATGAATCCCGTCCCGACCAGGTGCCCCCTGCGGATTCCGGATATTCCCGGGTCGGGACACTGGACGATTTGAAGAGTCTCCTGCAGAGCCGCAGGATCAGTATGCTTCTCGTGGATCAGAGTCGTGTCTCTGGAGAAAAACTGCGGACGATTTCCGATCTCTGTGCTGATGCGATGGTTAACCTGCGGATGATTGATTCCCGCGACGTTTGATGTCTGGGCCGACCGCCTGACCGTGCGCGTGGTCAGCGGGATTCCTTTGCTGGGGATCAATGAACTGCACCACGATCACTTCGGCAACCGGATCCTGAAAAGGGTCGTGGATATTGCCGGGGCACTGGTTGGTCTGGCACTGTCCGCGCCGATCATTGCAGTGCTGGCCATCCTGATCCGGCGGGAATCGCCCGGTCCGATCTTTTTCCGCCAGGTCCGTCTCGGGCTGCGCGGGAAGCCGTTCGAGATCATCAAGCTTCGCTCGATGCGGGTCGATGCCGAGGCTGCGCAGGGCGCGGTCTGGGCGGTGGAAAACGATCCGCGCCGGACAAAGATCGGCGAGTTCATGCGCAAATGGAACCTCGACGAACTTCCTCAGTTCTGGAATGTCTTGCACGGCGAGATGAGCCTCGTCGGCCCGCGCCCGGAGCGGCCGGAATTTGTTTCCGGATTCCGGGACAGCGTCCGCTACTACAACCTGCGCCACACCTGCAAGCCAGGAGTGACCGGATGGGCGGCCGTTCACGGGCTGCGCGGAAACACCTCGCTCGAAGACCGTCTGGATTACGATCTCTACTACATCGAAAACTGGAGCCTGTTCCTGGATTTCCAGATCATGCTTATGACGCTGGCTCCTCCGAAGAACGCCTACTGATCCTGTGTCACCCGGAAAAGCGGTTGCCTTTTCATTGCTTTTCGCAGCCGGCGCTGCGGCATCCGACCTGATGGATTGGGAAGGCGATCTTCCCGCGGACTGGAGCTTCGAGCCGAACTCTCCAAGCGAGTTACTGCCGGCCACCGTCGAGCAGGGGCTGCCCAGCCGGGCGGTTCCCATGTTGCCGCCCCCACAGTCTCCCGAGCCGCTCCAGCCGTTTTATCGGCTTCAAAAAATGCACGACATTCAGGCGATCCGCCCCCCGCGTCCGCCCGCTGACCCGGACCCGGCAAGCTTCCGCTCGGTCACGAGCTATGCTCCGCCGACTGGTCTGCATCCGCGCGTGTTCCGGGCCGGGCTGATTGAGTTCTATCCCTGGTTTGGGATCGCCCAGTCGTTCGAGTCGAACGTGAACCTGACGGCGACCAACCCGGTTGCAGACTTTTATGCGACGCCCCGGCTCGGCATCGAGTGGCAGGTCGGCACACCCGATTCGATCTACAACGAAGGCTACGATACAATCCTGGCGCTGAACGGCCGCTATGAGGCCTGGGCGGACCTGTTTTATGAGAATCCCGACTTATCCGCATTCAACCAGGAGGTTTCGCTCTCCGGCCGGATCGGGCGGACGTCCGCGATCTGGCGGCCGGCCTTTAGCTACAGCGACGTCACGGGAAGCAACCTCCTCATGGCTGAGCTTGTCAACCGGACGCGGCGCATCCGCACCAATGCCGACCTGCTTGGACAATATCAGTTCACCAGCCAGCTGGGTGCCAACCAGACGTTCGCCTTCTTTCGCCTCCAGCACCCGGATCCTGGTTACATCAACTACGCACTCGGCCGGACAAGGCAGGAACTGACGTGGAAGGTGCTCGATCAGGTTCGAGTGGTGGCCGGTGCAGAGTTCCGCTACACCCAGCCCGACCAGGGGTCGAGCGGCGCGGAGTTCATCCCGATGATCGGATTTTACGGAAAGCCGGATTCCCGCTTGTATACCGAGCTGCGGGTTGGGTGGGACTTCATGGACATGGAAGGGTTTGTTCCCGGCCGGCGGAACATGTCCGGCCTCCGGTTCAACGGCTGGACAACATTCGACTGGAGTTCGCGGCTCAGGCTCACGCTCCGCTACGACCGGGATTACGTCTTTAATGAAGTCGATGTGAATGACAACTACGTTTCGACCCTGCTACAGGGGCGTGGCGAAATTTTCCTGGGGGGAAACTGGTATATTACGCCTTATTTCGGGTGTTCACTGCAGGAATTCGAGACATCCGGACGCATCTTCCTGCAGTTCCGGCCCGAACTCGAGATTGCCTATGCGCTTCCGGGTGCCTACTATCCGGCGGATTCGCGGATCTTCCTCAAAGCCGCCTACATGAGCTCGTCGAGTTTGAACGGGGGTGCGGAGCCCGTGGAAAACTGGAGATTTTCCATGGGTTTGAATTGCAAGTTCTGAGCGCACAGGGCATTCTCCCGGCTTGCATCACTGCGCATGAGCCGACCGTTTTTCCTGCCGATTCTTCTTATCGCGTGCATCACTCTTGTCTGCGGGTGCGCTCAGGACACCGGTTCATCGACCCCGGTTTCCAGCGGAACGGTCCCGTATTCTGTCGCGGTGCTGGATTCCGCGAGGGTCACATCCCGCGATGGAGGCCACAAGGAGTTTCAGGTCGGACAGGATGGGCGGATCGATCTGCCAACCGGTTCGAAGTCTGTTCTGGGGCTTTCTGTCGGGGACTTCCGCGCGGTTGTCGCACGGGCTTTTCCAGGCGCCCGGAAAATTGAGGTCCGGGAGTTCCGCACAAATCGTGTCACCGTGCTCGGCGAAGTTTTCCATCAGATTCACACCGATCTTTCCGACGGACCGATGCGCGTGATGGACGCTATTGCGGCTGCAAACGGGTTCACCCCGCTCGCCAACAAGCGACGTGTCCGCCTGGTGAGGCAGAACGCCGGCACAGTTGAAGTGTACGAGCTGGACCTTCGCGATCTCATGCGCGGACAGCGGCTGGACCAGAACCTCCTCCTGGAGCCGGGGGATGTGATCACCGTCCCGCGGAACTTCCTCTAATCAAGGCCATGCCTGATCCAGCCACACAATGGGAAATCGAGCCGGCGGGCGGTGTGTTCGGGCGGCCGGTCTCGCCCCGGGAACTCATGCGGATATTTGTCTCTGCACTCCTGCTGGTCACGATCTGCATGGCTGCCGGGTTGGCGGTGGCATGGAATCTCTATCAGGAAGCCCCGCGCGCCTACCAGACCACCGGAACATTTGTCGTCGACGAGCTGCCATTCGTCCAGACTCTCAAGCAGGTCGATGCGGAGACCGACCGGCAGCTTGTCCAGACCCTAATCCTCAGCATCGCAAACCGCGACATGCGCTCTGCCGTCGAAAGCCGGCTCAAAATCCCTTTCGGGCGGATTTCGTTTGCCGGGTTGGACCGGCCACTCCGGCTGACCGGCCGCAACCCCGAGGCAAACGTAACGGTTGCGTCGGTAAAGAACAGCCGCATGGGATCGATCACGGCCGACTCGCAGGATCCTGAGTTCGCGGCGAAAGTGGTCAACGCCATCCTCGACGAACTGCAGTTCTACAACATTGTCGGCGGAAAGCTGAAGGCGATCCAGACGAACGCGGTCTTCGTGAAGGCGCAGGCGGAGAGCATGCTCCAGCAGTTGGTGGACGTAAACTCCCAGCGGATCAAGCTCGAGCGCGAGAAGGCGGAGATGGAGAACTATTCCAAGCAAGGCCTTCCGCTGTATTCTTTTCCGGCGTTTTCAGAGGACTCCACGCTCAATAACCTCAAGACCCAGCTCATCCTTGTGGAGTCGGAGTATAAATTTCTGGCATCGACCAGCACGAGAGGTCAGCGGCTCGAAGGGAAATACGCAGAGCTGCAGACGCTGCGCGCACAACTCGCGAGCCAGGCTTCGAATCTGGCCGAGGGGCTTCGCGCCGATGCCGCGATTCGACGTGCGCAGGAGGACAAGCTTCAGGCCGACCAGCAGGCTGCCGCGAGGAGGCTGGAAGCGCTCTCGGACGAATCGACCCGGCTGGCCCAGAGCTTTGGGGATCCGGTCCTGATGCGCAAGCTGGCTTCGGAAAGGCAGGAGGCGGGGGTCGGTCCTGCGAACATGATTGTCCCGGTCGATCGGGGGTCTCCTCCCACCAAACCGTTTCGTCCCAAACTTGTTTTCTACCTTCTTCTGGGCGGCGCCCTCGGAGCCATGGTCGGGCTGGGCTTTGCGGCGCTCAACGTCTTCCTCGACAACGGGCTCAAATCCGTGCGCCAGATTGAAACCCAGCTTGGTCTGCCCTGCCTGGCGGTTCTTTCCAAGAGCCAGCCGATTGCCTTGAGCATGCTGCAGGGCAAAGGCACTGGCCAGCCGGACTACCCGGTGGGGTTGGGGTTTCTCCGCAGCCACCTGCTGTCCTCGCCCGGATCGAGAGCCTCGGCTTTGGTGGGCTTCACCTCAGTTTCCCCCCGCCAGCGCTCGTCGGTACTGGTCGCCGACCTGGCCGTCCTGCTGGCACTCTCAGACAAGCGGACGCTTGTGGTCGATCTGCATTTTGAAAACCCGCTCATCGCGAGGATCCTCGGCGTCGAAGTGAAGAGCGGAATGGAAAAATGGATTCAGTCCGAGGACTCGATTGGCGCTTATCTAAGCCCAACCAAGCTGCCTGAACTCGCCGTCTTCTCTGCAAGCCGTCCGGATCCGCGCCTTGCAAACCTGATTTCCCGCCGTCCGCTGGCCTCCGAGTGGTCGGGCGTCGCTGCGGACTGGGATTTTGTGCTGATCGACGCACCGTGCATGCTTTCGGACTGGAGCCTCAGCCTCTCGCTGCCTGCGGGCTCGCCGCTGATTCTCACCGCAGACTTCCGCCGGACGAAGATGGATATGCTTATTCAGGCCTGCTCGCATGCGCGGGGACCGCGGTGGGTGGTTGACGGCGTGGTTTTGACAAATGCTCCGCGGCGGCTTGCCGTCTGATTACTTTTTGGCGTGAAGGCCTCTGAGTTGCCAGAGAGCGATCCCTCCGCATGCCGCCAAGCCGCCAAGCCAGGCAATCAGGTGCGTGCTCAGCGAGGAGGCAAACAGGATGGCAATCGCAGCGCCAAATCCCGGAACCAGGTCCCGCAGGGCGGCAAACCATCCGGCAATCGATGGCCATCCGCATTGCTCGGCAATTTTTGAGCTGACCGGCAGAAGGCAGAAAATTCCCAGACTGCCGCCGACGAACAATCCCGCCAATCCGGCGAAGTGGTATCCGGCTGCGGCAAATCCGATGCTCAGCACGGCTTCCCAGGCGCCTGCCACGGCTGCCGGCTGCGTGAGGCCCAGCCCCATGGCTGCGTTCACTACCACGCGGCTGAACGCGCCGGCCAGCCCGTAAGCGGCAAGGGCGATGCCGATGGCGTGCGGGGTATCGGTCTCCCCGGGTAGCCAGAGGAGTAGAAGCTGACGGGTCAAGAAGACAAAAACGATCGCCCCGTGCGTGCAAAAGAGAACGACGTGCAGCCAACTCTGCCGGAAGCACGCCTGGCGTTCGTTGGCATCCGGTGCCGCAGCCAATGCTGCCAGCGAGGTTTCGCTCGCTGTGGCGCCGACATTGCCGACAATTTCCGAGAGCCGCAAAAGCACATAGAAAAGCCCGGCTTCCGCCGGCCCGGCCATCGCCGACACGACAAATGTGAGCGCGTGCGTCTTGCCGATGAGCGAGACCGTGGTGAGGTAATACCAGACACCGGCGCGCAGTGTTTGCCACGCGACGCGTGGACCGAAGTGCCTGAGACCGCGCCAGGGGGCCATGGCAAGGATTCCGCTCCGCCAGGCGACGACAAGGTTGGGGATCGTCAGTGAGATGGCGTAGGCAAAGACCACCGCACCGATCGGGCTGCCACTCAACACCAGTGCCGCACAGATCGGAATCGCAGCAACCGCTCCCCAGGTATTGGCCGCTTTGAGTGCAGAGAGGTTGCCCCGCGCGGCAAGCGGTTCGAGTGCCAGCAGCGTCGTCATGAGCAGGGATGTGCAGATGACGGTGAGCACAAGAACAGCAGCCCCTCCAGGAGGGAGACGCAGGATGTCTGTCATCCAGCCGGAGAAGGCAAGCACGATGCTCGCGGCGATCGCAACAATGCAGACGGAGGCAAAGGTTAGGAGCCCTTCGGAGTAGGCTTTGCGGGCCGCCGCCTCGTCGCCGATTTTCCATGCCTCAGCCATCTGGATCCGGGTGAGTGCGCGCACGCCGCCGTCCAGCAGCGCCATGGAAACCAGCAGTGAGCTGGCCAGAGCAAAAAGGCCATAGCCCCCAGCGCCCCACTTGGAAATCATCAGCGGAGTCAGGAGAACGAGGAAGCCCGCCTTCGAACCGAAGTTGAGCACCTGCCAAAGCTGGTTGTTCAGGAGTTCCTTTCGGTAAGACGTTTCCTTGGTGTCGCTCATGGATAAACGGCTGTTCCGCAATGCGTTTACCTTTGGGCCAGGTATTGCTCGATCCGCCGGGCCTTGCGCAACAGGAAGTCCGTGTACCTCTCCGAAATTTTCACGAACTTCTTCGGTGCCTTCATGGAGGCCACAAAACCGGCCGCAAATTTCTCATGCTCCTGGTCCTGCCATGTGCTGCTCAGCGCGGGGAATCGTGCCTGGAGCGGGGAGGGCCTGGGCTGGACATCGTCGTTGAACCGCTTGAGTTCGCTTGCGAAACGTCGCATCTCCCCGGGATCCATGATAGCCTGCGGCATTGCAGGACTATGCTGGCAAGTCCGTCCCGAATCAAGATGTATGCCGTGGCCGCAGACCAGCAGCCGCGTTGTTTTGTCCGGGGGATTGCCAATCTCCGGCGAACGAATAATGTCTTGTTGCAAGTTATGAAATGCTTTTTAGCTCTCGTCCTCCTGGTGTCCCCGGTTATTTCTGCTCCCGGGAAAATTTCGATCGATCCTCAGCCTGCGCATGCGGCGCCGCGCACCCTGAACGGGATTTTTTTCGAGGATACCAACTACTGTGCGGATGGGCGATTGTGTGCCGAACTGGTCCCAAACCGTTCTTTTGAGCACCAGGACCAGTAACCATGACAACACGCATTCCCCTCAGCAGAAGCATCGCTCCCGTCGCATTGATTTTGTCCATGGCGCTGACGGGCACCGCCGCAACTCCGCAGGATAAGTCGGGGACTGACGGAGAAAAAGGAGCCCTCACCGTCAAAGACCAGCACAGCGACATCGGCATTCCCTCGTCGAAAGCTCCGGCGGCTGTGCACACGCAGCATCCCGATGCCCAGTGGTTTCCCGATGCCGGGCTCGGGCTTTTCCTTCACTGGAGCGTCTCCTCGGTGAAAGAAAAGAACATATCGTGGCCGATGATCCCCGGACGCGCGCTTGGGAAAAAAGTCATCACCGATCCCGCCGAACGCGAACGGATCATCAAGGAGCAGGACTACAATCTCGATGGAAAGAAGCCCGAGATCACCCCGAATGAGTACTGGGCGCTCGCCAAGGAGTTTAACCCCGGCAAATACGACCCGGAAAAATGGTGCAAAGCGGCCAAGGAGGCCGGCTTCACTTATGTCGTTCTGACCACCCGTCATCACGACGGGTTTGCCATGTGGCCGAGCGCATTCGGCGAATTGAACACGAAGAATTTCATGGGGGGCCGTGATCTCATCAAGCCGTTTGTTGATGCCTGCCGGAATAACGGCCTCAAAGTCGGGCTCTACTACTCGCCACCCGACTGGTACTACGAGCGCGAGTTCAAGAATTTTCTCTACAGCGGAGCAGCCCGCAAGAATCCACAGTTTCCTGCGCTCGATGCCAATCTGAATCCCCGGGCCGGCAAGCCGGCGCCGAAGAACCGCGCGGAATTTGAGGCAGGCTACGATGCGCTGGTGCGCGGGCAGGTCGAGGAGATCCTTACGCGCTACGGAAAGATTGATCTGCTCTGGTTCGACGGCTGCCAGCCGACCCCCACCGGTTCGAAATCGATCACGGCAAAGCGGATCCGCGAGCTCCAGCCGGGCATTCTCATCAACCCGCGACTTCATGGAACGGGCGATTTCATTACCTACGAGCGCGAACTGAAAACAAACAAGGTTGCCACGACCTGGGCGGAGTTTTGCAATACCTGGGCACTCATGTGGACCTACGACACGCGTCCGTTCCGCTCGAACGCTTTCGTCCTTGGCCAACTCGCCAAAAGCCGCTCCCTCGGGATCAATTACCTGCTCGGCATCGGCCCGGACGGCCAGGGCGAGCTCCATCCGAAGGCGTATGAAAATATGGCTGTTCTTGCCGGCTGGATGAAAGCCAATGGCGAAGCGGTTCATGCCGTCAGACCGCTTCCCAAGGGGGAGTCTGCCAATGTTCCTGCTACGTCGCTTGGATCGAAGCGCTTCCTTTTTGCCGTTCCGGCCTTCAGGCCCGGCGGGAAAAATAACGGGCCTTACGATGAGGACATGCTGCCGCCGCGAGATGAGACCCTCACGCTCAGCGGCATTGACAGCAAGCCCGCGTCAGTGAAGTTGCTTGCCGATGGCTCGCCCCTGCCTTTCGAGTTTGCCGAACGGACGGTCAAAGTGCCGCTCCCCGCCACCAAACGTTCGAAGCTGGTGGATGTCGTCCAAATTGATTTTTGAACTATTATGAAAACCTTCGCCCGGATGGCCTTAACTTCCGGTATAACGCTGGCTCTCCATTCAGGTTTTTCCAACCTTGTCCTTGCGAACTGGACGCCGACCGGTGACGCGGCCCTCGCCAAAATCGCGGGAGATCCCGGAAAAACTTCCACTGCGGTGACGCTGAACATTTCCAACCCCCAGGGATCGGCCGGTTTGAGGTTCGGACCGATTGCCGTTCCGCGGACTACCCGGGTGGTGAACGTTTCCTTCATCTATGATTGCAGCGTTCCGGCCGGCCAGACGTTCCTCTTTTCGTTGCTGGCATCCGGATCCCCGGGGTTTCCTGCTTCGGAGTCATCCGTCATCGGGAGACGGGATTTTTCGCTGTCCGGATCGGCCAAGGGAAAGTCAGTGTCGTTCAACCTTCCGATTGCTCGCGACAATCCGCCTGGTGACCATTGTTACATCTTCGCTGAACTGAAGCCGAAGTCCCCGGGAGTCGCAGCAGGGACGGTGACGGTCAGAGAGCTTGATGTTCTTTCGAGCGCGATCGCTCCGCTCCCGACCGGTGAAGCCCGCAAGCGGGCCTATCTCGATTTTGTGTCCCGTTACCTCATGTGTCAGGGAGATTCCAAGAAGCCAAATGCCGACATCCTCAAGCTGCCCGGCCATCTGGCATCAATCGCCGGCGTGACGGATCCGAACGATCCGCGGATCCAGAAGTTTTTTGACGAGGCGATCCGGATGGTGAAAAACCTTCGCGCGCCGGACAACCGCCTCGGGCCTTTTGAAATTTTTCTTCCGATTGCCACGTTCTCGGCGGCAAAAAGCCTTCTTGGCCCGGCGCTGACAAACCACCCCGGTTTTAATGCCTTCCGGCAGGAGATCCTCGAGCACCAATCCGCATGGCCGGATTACAAGAGCTGCGGTTCGGGAGTTCAAAAGCGGCAAGCCAAAGAGGCGAAGACGCTGGATGATGTTCCATCCGGCATCGGAAACGGAAATTTCCAGCTCCTCGTCATGGCGGCCGGACTGCTTTCCGCCCAGGAGTTTCCCGAGCTCAAGACGACCGCTCAATTCTCCAAGGGCCCGGACCGCACCCAGAGCAGCGCTGAGATCCTCCGCGAAATGAATCTTTATTGCAAAGCGGTCTTCGCCAATACTGTGAATTACAACCTCTCAGAATACGGTTCCCCGATCTACCTTGCCATCGATTACACTCCGATCCGGATCATTGCTGAAAACGCAAGGGATCCCGAAGTCAAAAAGATGGCCTCCGAGACGCTGGACTGGATGTTTGCGAGTCTCGCTGCCTCAACGAATCAGGGCTACCACATCAATTCCGCCGCACGCTCAAAAGGCGACTTCCTTGGGCCGCTCAACGCCTTGTCCGTGCTCGCTTGGATGAACTTCGAGACTCCTGTGACCGGCGCCGCCACATCGACCGCATTCAACGCATTCATGGCGCTGCCGGGGAAATACCGTGTTCCCGATTCCATCCGGCCGCTTACCCGGTTTCCGTACGTAAAGCGCGAGAGGATCGGGCGTCCCGGCAACCATGTCTGGATCTACACCTACCAAAGCCGTTCGTTCGCCCTGACGAGCTCGATCGAGGACATGGGGGGGGATGCCCGGGCAAAAAATCCAAAATGGGATTCGCACGGCTTCTACAAAGAAGGCGCCCGCAACAAGCTGAACTGGTTTGCCGACAGCACCGGCGGCTTCTCGCCGCAGTGGGAGAATTCGGCCCAGCCGTATGCCGGACGCCGGAACCAGGTCAACGGCCGCTATTACGGAATCAACCCCTGGTCGCTTGTCCTGCAATGCCAGGGGACTCAGATCGGCCTCTCCGATGTTCGAGATGGGTATCCGTTCCGCAAGCTCTATGCCACCTATCCCGGGGACGGCGCCTTCCGGTTGAGGGTCACAAAACCCGACACCGGCTGGACGCTCTGCCACACCGGCGCGATGATGTTTGCATTCCGCTCGCTGAAGCCACCTACGCTGGCAAATGACGGGAAGCCAGGCGGTCCGCTCACCGACTGGTATGATTACAAAAAAACGGCGTGGATTTTGGAGTCGGTCGAGGCTCCCGAAACCAAGGACAAGTCGGACGCCGCTCTCGCCGCACAGCTCGAGGCATTCCACAAGAGACTTCTCGGTGCCCGGGTTCACGTGACGGGATTGGACGATGCGTCACCGGAAAAGCCGACCTTCACCTACACTTCCCCGATGACGGGAAAAACCATGCGGCTCGACGCGGCGGTTTATCCCATTCCTGCGGACGGGGAGGGGATCTCCACCCGGAATTATCCGGTGCTGGCGACATATCCCGAATTGCCAAACTCCCCTCGGATGCTTCACGATAACGGGGTGCTCCAACTTTTTGATGCGGCCGGCAAACTGATCTTCGCCCGGAACTTCACCGGTTGGAAGGTGCCGCAGGGGGGCGCTGATCCGAACGAGGCTTCTGGGGGAGATGAGAAGGAATAGTCGCTTTCTGCCTTGGTTGCTGTTTTTCCTGCTGTCGTGCCGGTTCGTGCAGGGGAGTGACAAGCCGGAGGCTCTCCCTCTCCTGGAACGGGTCGAGCAGATCAAAGCGCTTAGTCCCGAAGAGGCGGAGAAGCGCTACCCTGTGCGGCTGCGAGGGACGGTTTCGCTTTCTGACGGCAGGTTTCTCGCCTACCTGCAGGATGCGACCGGCGGCACCTACATCTACCCCAATCCGAAGGAGCCCCTTCAGACCGGCCAGCTTGTGGAGATCGAGGGGTTTACCAATCCTGGAGGCTTTGCTCCGTGCGTGGGACCGGACTTCAAAGCGCGGCAACTCGGCTGGGCGGAGCCGCTTGTTCCCATGCGGTTGTCAATCGAGGAGATTCTGAAGGGTAAACACGACGGAAGCTGGATCGAATTCGGAGGAATTGTCCGCTCCATTGAGCGGACTACTGAGGGGATCGCATTGAAGGTAGCCGCAGGAAATACCGTGTTCACGGTCGAGGTGCGCGGAGGCGATCATGCGGCGCTGCCCGGGCATCTGGTTGACGCCGAGGTTGTGGTGCGCGGGGTCTTTGGCGTTTCCGCTAACGCCAAGAGACAGCTTCTTGGAATTCAGATTTTCGCGCCAACTCTAGGAGATATTGTCGTCAAGAAACCGGCCCCGTCCGATCTCTTTGCGATCCCGCTGAGCCGGATCGACACGCTGATGCAGTTTTCGCCCGGAAAGAATTTCGACCACGCCGTGCGGATTCGGGGTGTTGTGACGTACCAGCAGCCCGGGCAGGGGGTGTATCTGCAGGGAGACGGGGCAAGCGTCTTTGCCCGAAGCAAGTCGCCCATGAACGTCGAACCCGGAGATTTGGTCGAGGTCGTCGGCTTCCCGGTTCTGGGAGGTTTCAAGCCCTATCTTGAGGATGCGATGATCCGGACGGTCAAGCACGGGGTGCCTCCGCAGCCGGTTGCCATCAGCGTTGAGGATGCCCGCTCGGGGGCCTTCTGCTACACTCTGGTCGAGATGGATGCCATGCTGCTGGACCAGGCCACTGAGAAGAACGCAGCTATCCTGACCGTCCAATCCGGCGCCTCGGTCTTTACTGCCATCCTGCCCATTCAGCCGGGCAGGGGGCCGGCGAGACTACCTCGCAACGGGAGCCTGCTGCGATTGACCGGTGTTTGCAGCCAGCACAATTCCGTGCCCGCCCTTGGCGGAAGTAGCGAACCCGACCGCTCGTTTGATTTCCTCCTGCGTTCTCCGTCGGACGTGCTCGTGCTGGAGCACCCCTCCTGGTGGACGCGGGGTCGCGTGCTCTGGATTGCAGGAGTCCTGGCCGGAGCAGTCGTCCTTGCCATCTTTCTCCTGGTTCTCTTTGCCGGCAAAAACAGCCTCTTGAGGGAGCAGGTCCGCCAAAGGCGCCTCGCCGAGGAGGAAGTCCGCAAAGCCCATGATGCGCTCTCGGAAACCAACGAGGAACTCGAGCGCCGGGTCGCCGAACGGACGCTGGAACTCACACGCGCAAACGTGACGCTCATCGAGGAAATTCGGGAGAGGCAGCGCGCCGAGCTCGAGGCGATGGAAGCGAAGGAGACCGCCGAAGCTGCGAGCAGGGCAAAAAGCGACTTTCTCGCCAACATGAGCCATGAAATCCGCACCCCGATGAACGGGGTTATCGGGATGACGGATCTACTACTTGGAACGGACCTGAATCACGAGCAGCGCGAATTTGCCCAGATGGTGAGACGGAGCGGGGAATCGCTTCTAAAGATCATCAATGACATTCTGGACTTTTCAAAAATCGAGGCCAGAAAGCTCGAGCTGGAGCTTGTTGAATTCGATTTGGGGGATCTCGTTCGCGGAGTGGTCGAGCTGATCAGGCCTCTTGCTGGGAGCAAAAAAATCAAGCTCGATTTTCTTATCGACGATGGCATGACCGACCGCTTCATCGGCGATGCCGGAAGAATCCGACAGGTTCTCCTCAACCTGTTCAGCAATGCGGTGAAATTTACCCAGGAGGGTGAGGTTCTTTTGAGCGTCACCCGCCGTGACCTTGCCCCCAGCCGGGTGGAGTTGCGTTTTTCAGTCAAAGATTCGGGAATCGGAATCCCCCGCGAGCTTCAGGCCCGGATCTTTGAGCCCTTCGAGCAGGCCGATTCCTCGATCACACGACGGTTCGGAGGAACCGGGCTCGGGCTGGCCATTTCACGGCATCTTGTCGAGTTGATGAACGGTGAAATCGGCGTTTCCAGCACGGAGCAGGCCGGTTCGACGTTCTGGTTTTCCCTGGCCCTGGAGCCCGTTCCGGCGGTCGAAGCCGACGGGGGAAGTTGAGTCGTTTCGAGTGCGGCGAACGTCAGCGGGCGCGCTTGAGAAACCCATCGATTGCCTCAGCCGCCTTCTTGCCATCGCCCATGGCCAGGATCACGGTTGCGGCACCGCGAACGATGTCACCGCCGGCAAAAACTCCCGGGATGCTTGTCATGCCCGAGTCATCGGTCTCGATGTTCCCCCACTTGTTCACCTTCAGATCGGGACACGTCGCGGTGAGAAGCGGGTTGGACTTTGTCCCGATCGCCACGATGACCATGTCGCATTCGAGGACAAATTCCGACCCGGGAACCGGTTCTGGCCTGCGCCGTCCCGAAGCGTCCGGGGCTCCGAGCTCCATCCGGATGCACTTGAGCCCGGCGACCCACTTTTTTTCGTTTCCAACCACCTCGACGGGAGCAACGAGAAGCTCAAAGTCGACGCCCTCCTCGGCGGCATGGTGGATTTCCTCGACGCGTGCCGGCATTTCCTCGCGCGTTCGGCGATAAACGATCATGGCGCGTTCGGCGCCGATCCGCTTTGCGGTGCGCACGGAATCCATCGCAACGTTGCCACCTCCAATCACCGCAACCCGCTTCGCCGCCAGGACGGGGGTGTCGGCCATCGGGAAGTTGTAGGCTTCCATCAGGTTGACCCTTGTGAGGTATTCGTTGGCCGAGTAGACGCCCTTGAGGTTCTCGCCTGGCACGTTCATGAAGACCGGCAGGCCCGCCCCGTTGGCGATGAAGACGGCATCGAATTTTTTCTGCAGATCCTGGATTGTGTAGGTCCTGCCGATCACGACGTTGCATTCGATCTTTACTCCGGCCCGTTCGAGGCGGGCGACCTCCTGGTCGACGATCATCTTTGGCAGGCGGAACTCGGGGATGCCGTAAACGAGAACGCCGCCGGGCTTGTGCAGGGCCTCGTAGATGGTGACCGCATGGCCCCGCTTGGCTAATTCGCCCGCTGCGGTCAGCCCGGCCGGACCCGATCCAACGACGACGACGGACTTGCCGGTGGGCGCCGGCGGATCGGATGTCAGGGCGCCCGCATTTTGCCGCGCCCAGTCGGCCACAAATCGTTCCAGATAGCCGATGGCGACCGGCATGCCTTTCAAGCCGCGGATGCACTGCGCCTCGCACTGGCTTTCTTGCGGGCACACCCGGCCGGTGACCGATGGCAGGGCGTTGTCGCCAAGCAGGCTCTTTGCCGCCGAGGCCAGATCACCGTCCACGATGTGGCCGAGAAATTTCGGGATATTGACCATGACCGGGCATCCGCTGACGCACTTCGGTTCCTTGCACTGGATGCAGCGCTGGGCCTCAAGGAGGGCGAGCTGCTCGCTGAAGCCGAGATTGACCTCTCCGAAGTTTGCGCTGCGTTGGAGCGCATCCTGGGCAGGCATCTCCTGCCGGTCGATCCGCATCCGTTCTTTTGTTGTAATGGCTGTGCTCAAGGAAAAGAGGGGGTGGTTTTACTTCAGGCCGACCCGGCAGGTGTGATCGTCGCGGCTGCAGGCCTCCTGCTCTTGGTCGCGGTAGGTTCCAAGGCGGTCCGCGAGGAGATCAAAATCGACGAGGTGGCCGTCGAATTCGGGGCCGTCAACACAGGCGAACCGCGTCTCACCGCCGACATCGACCCGGCAGCCACCGCACATTCCGGTGCCGTCGACCATTACCGGGTTCAGCGAAACGATCGTGTGGATGCCGAGCGGATGCGTGAGTTCGCAGACTGCCCGCATCATCGGGACAGGACCGACCGCGTAAACGATGTCGATTTTCTTTGATGAGAGAATGCCGGCAGCCGCCTCGGTGACAAAGCCTTTCCGTCCATGGCTGCCGTCATCGGTGCAGACGACGACATCGCCGAGCAATCCGAGTTCTTTTTCAAAGATGACCCAGTCTTTCGAGCGCCCGCCGATGACACTGGTGACCGCGACTCCCAGGTCGTGGAGCCCCTGGGCGATCGGGTGGACGACCGCCGTGCCGACGCCGCCGCCAATGCAAAGCGCGTGCCCTGTAGCAATCAACTCGGTCGGCACGCCGAGCGGGCCCGAGATGTCCCGGATCGCCCCGCCGACCTCAAGTGCCACCAACTCGCGCGTCGATTTTCCGACAGCCTGGATGACGAGCGCGATTGTCCCCCGGTTCGGGTCCGCATCGGCAATCGTGAGGGGGATCCGCTCGGCACCCTCGCCGCGACGGACGATCACAAACTGGCCGGGCTTGCGGATCTCGGCGATCCGCCCGGCCTCGACGTCAAGGCGGGTCACATTCGGGCTCAGTTGGGTCTTTGATACGATAGCATGCATGGAGCTGCCCAGACTACCAAGGGGACAGCTGAAAGGGAATCCGGGAATTTATCACCCCGTGACGGACTGTTATTGTTCGGAATAGTTCCAGAGAAGCCCGCCGTCGACGATGAGCGTGGTCCCGGTGATGTAGTCCGAATCGGGTGAGGCGAGGAAGGCAGCCACCCCGGCGACATCGGCACCTGTCCCGAGGCGGTTGAGCGGAATGTTGCTCAGCAGGGCCTTGAGGAGATCCGGAGAATTGAGGAGCTTGGTGTTGATCGGCGTCTGGATCGCCCCGGGCGCGATGTTGTTGATCGTGATCCCGAGGGGGGCGAGTTCGATGGCCAGGTCGCGGCAGAGCATCTTGAGCGCGCCTTTGCTGGCGCAGTAGGTCGAGAAGTGGGGGAACGGCAGCTCCTCATGGACCGAGCTGATGTTGATGATTTTCCCCGGTCGCTTGGTCGCGCGGAGGTGGTTCACAAAATCCTGGGTCAGAAAAAACGTTCCCCGGAGGTTGATCTTGAGGACGAAGTCAAATTCCTCCTCGGTGACATCCCAGAAGTCGGCATGCTTCTCGACGCCGGCGTTGTTGACCAGGATGTCGATTTTTCCGAGAGCATCGACGCCCTGCTGGATGAGCCGGCGGTCGTCGGCCGTGTTGGCAAGATCGCCCCCGAGGACGACCGCCTTGCGTCCGAGCGCCTCGATCTGCTTCTGTGTTTCTGCTGCGCCGGCATTACCCGGACGGTCGTCGATGAGGATGTCGGCTCCCTCCTGGGCCAGCCGGAGTGCGATGGCCTGCCCGATCCCCTGGGCGCTGCCTGTGATGAGTGCGGATTTTCCTGTGAGTTTCATGGTGGTGCTTTTTGGTTGGTGGTGTTCGGACACAAACATACAGGGAGCCGCCGCGCCGGATCGAATCAATGTGCCGGTTCCTGCAGCGACCCAGAGATGAAATGAAATTTCACACTACCAGCAGCAGGAGAAATGAAAAGGTGTTTCAGGGGTTGAGTCGAATCGCCAGAGCGTTTCCGGAATTGTTTGTCCGCACGAATTCATATGCGCTGCTGTTGGACAGGGCCAGAACCCCATCCGTCACCGTTTCGTTGAACGGGTTCAAGACATCGCTCATAGTGAGCTGGAGCTTAACCTTGTCCGGGCCGTTGCCGGACGACTTGAACCACATTTGCACTTCGGTCAGCTCGATCTGGTGGGCAGCGTCCGCGGTGATGCTGAACGAAATCGATTGGAAATTAAAAAAGGATAGGCCGCGAATCCTGCCCCCGACCGATCGCCGGGCGGCTAATGCACCAGGGCGGCCAGCTTGTTATGGATGCCGTCGGCGACGAGGTCGACGCCGATGGCCATGATGAACAGCCCGAGGATGCGGTTCAGAGCACCGGTGCCATTGACGCCCAGGATCCGGACGATGCCCCCGGAGACGAGAAAGCAGATCCATGTGAGGAGGCCGATGAGAAGGAATCCAAACAGGTAACCGGCGTAGTCGCCGGGGGTGTCACCGTAGGCCAGCAGGCCCATGGCAAGGCTGATCGCCCCGGGTCCGCTGAGGATGGGGATCGCAAGCGGCGTCAGCGAAATGTCTTCACGGATCTCTGCGGCCTCGTGCTCGGCGGGGGTCATCTTGGCCTTGTTGTTCAGCATTCCCCAGGCCGCCTGCGCGACGAGGATGCCGCCGGCGATCCGGAGGTCGTCGAGGTCGATGCCGAAAAACCTGAGCACGAACCGCCCGACAAGCAGCGACATGACCAGGATGGCGGTGGCGAAGAACGAGGACTTCAGCGCCACCCTCCGGCGCTCGTCCGCGGACATGCCGACCGTCATTCCGAAAAACATCGGCGCGTGCCCGATCGGATTGATCATCGGAAACATCGCGGCAAAGGAGACGATCGTCGCATTCAAAAAATCGTGCATGGTTGGCTGGAAGGCAGTTCTTAAAGCGTCTTGTCAAACGCGTGGAGCTGGCGGGCCATTTTGGCGACGAGGGCGGTCCACCCGGTCTGGTGGCTGGCGCCGACGCCTGCGCCGTTGTCCCCGTTGAAGTATTCGTTGAAGAGGAGAAGGTCGCGCCAGTGCGGGTCGTTGTGGAACTGCTCGACACCGCCGTTGAAAGGGCGCCGGCCGTCGGCATCCGGGGTGAAAATCCCGACCAGCCGGCGCTCGAGCTCGAGCGAGATGTCCCAGAGGTTCATTTCGTTTCCGCTGCCGGACGGGAATTCGACTTTGAACGTGTCGCCGAAGTAGTAGCCGAATTTTTGGAGGGCCTCAATGAGGAGATAGTTCATTGGCATCCAGACCGGCCCCCGCCAGTTGGAATTGCCGCCGAACATGGCGACCGGGCTGTCCGCGGGCGAATAGCTGAGCGTTTCGGTTCTGTCGCCTTCGGTGAACGTGTAGGGGTGGTCTTTGTAATGCCGGGAGAGCGCGCGGATGCCGTGCGGGGAAAGGAACTCGTCTTCGTCAAACAGGCGCTCGCAGATCCGGCGCAGCCGTTCGGGCGGGACCAGGGAGACAAGCAGGCGGCCGTCCACCTCGCGTCCGATGTGGTGAAGCTGGTCGAGGAGGTGCGGTCGGTGCTCGGCAAACCACTGGATGCGCTTCCGGAGGAGCGGCAGTTGCCGGGCGGTCTCCGAATCGAAGCTCTCGACCGCGAAGAGGGGTGTGAGGCCGGCGATCGAGCGAGTCTTCAGGTAGGCGCTCGATCCGTCGGGGCGCTTGAGGACGTCATAGTAGAACCCGTCTTCATCATCCCAGAGCGCAAACCCGCCGGTGCCCACAGCGTTGACCGAGGCGGCGAGGTAGATGAAGTCGTTCAGAAATTTGTCGGCGATGTCCTCGTAAGCTGGTTCGCTTTTGGCGAGTTCGATCGCAATGTTGAGCATGTTCAGGCAAAGCATTGCCATCCAGGCGGTGCCGTCGCTCTGCTCGATTTTGCTGCCGTCGGGGAGGGGATACCTGCGGTCGAAAACGCCGATATTATCGAGGCCGAGGAAGCCGCCTTCAAAGACGTTGTCGCCGGTCTGGTCGACGCGGTTTGCCCACCACGAATAGACAAGAAGGAGCTTGTTAAAGGCCTTCTTGAGGTAGGAGAGGTCGCCCTTGCCCGTCATCCCGCGCTCGATCGAGTAAATCCGCCAGGTCGCCCAGCCGCCGATCGGGGGGTTGGCATCGGAGAGCGCCCACTCGTAGGCCGGCTGCTGTGCGCTCGGCGAGGTGTAGCGCTCGCCTCGCAGGAGCATGCTCTGGCGCTTCGCTGTCGCGGGGTCGGCCACGGCGAAGGCGACCGATTGGAACATGAGGTCCCATGCGCAGAAATATGGGTACTCCCACGAATCCGGCATCGAGATCACATCGTGGGCATGCAGCTCCTTCCAGAAGGTGTTCCGGCCGTGCCAGCGCTCAGGGGGCGGAGGCGGCATGGTCGGATCGCCCTGGAGCCATTGCATGACCGGGTAGTAGTAAAACTTTTTACACCAGAGGAGGCCGGCCAGCGCACGGCGGTGGACGAGTGAAAGCTCCGGGGCCAGGCCAGGTGCACAGGCATCAAAAAACACTGCGCACTCCTGGTCCCGCTTGTCCATCAGCTCATCGAACGCCGGTCCGAACGCTTCGGGTTTAGGCGGCCGGCAGAGGCGGAGGCGGATCACCCATTCCTCGCCGGGTGCCAGCGTGTGCCGGTAGACCGGTGCCGCCTTGGTCCCGCAATGCGCCGGATTCACCGCGTCGGCGGCGCCACCGATGAGGAATTCGTGAAAGGCATCCTTGAGATAAGGGGCGGGATTTTTTGCGCCGAAGAGCTTCTTTGCGTTCGTCTCATTGTCGGTGAAAAGATACTCCGTGGCGCCATCGCAGTAGAGGTGGTATTCCGGCAGACCCCAGGGGTGTGCAATGATCGCGTGGCCGTGGGGTGCAAGGTGCATTTCCGGCTTGGTGGCACCAGCCTGCCCCCATGACCACGTGTTGCGGAACCACAAAGTCGGCAGCACGGTGAGAGGCGCGGGGTCCGGGCCGCGATTGATTGCCCGAATCCGGATGCACAGATCCTCTGCCGTTTCTTTCGCATACTCGACAAAAATGTCGAAATACCGGGACTCATCAAAAACTCCGGTGTCCACGAGCTCGAATTCGGGCTCCGCCCGCGAGCGGCTGGCATTTTCTGCGACGAGGCGGTCGTAGGGGAATTCCGCCTGCGGATACTTATAGAGCCCACGCATGAAGCTGTGCGTGGGGGTGTTGTCGATGTGGTAAAAGTAGTCCTTGATGTCTTCGCCGTGGTTACCCTGCGGGTTTGAGAGCCCGAACGGCCTCTCCTTCAGCATCCGGTCTCTGCCATTCCAGAACGCGGGCGCGAAGCAGAGACGTCCGTCGACATCGCTGATGCCAAGCAGGCCATCCTCGCCCCACCGGTAAACTCGAGATCTGGCCTGCTCGTGGGTGAAAAAGTTCCACGCATCACCGTCTGCGGAATAATCCTCCCGCACGGTGCCCCACTGCCTGTCGCTCAGGTAGGAGCCCCAAATCCTCCAATCGTCGAGCCCCGCGTCGCGGGCCGCCATCCGCTGAGATTCCGCATCAGATGCCATGGGTGAAATCGTGTCTGCTTAAAGCGGATTGTCACGACCAAATGTCGTGCCGGCGGAACGGCCTACCGGTTTCTGCACTCCGCTGTAAACCCGCGCACGGCCTCCTGGATCTGCGTGGCCACGTCGGCCATCGGCTTCGCAAACTTCGGCCGGAACCACGGAAACAGGCCTACAAGGTCGTGAAATACGAGAATCTGTCCGTCGCAATCCGGCCCGCTCCCGATCCCGATGGTGGGAATTCGCAGAGTCTCTGAAATCTGCTTCGCGACCGGCGGATGAACAAGTTCAAGGACGATGGCACTGACGCCGGCACCTTCCAACCGCAGGGCGCTTTCCAGCAGCGCATCGGCGGTCTCGTGATCCTTTCCTTTGATCCGGTAACCGCCTTCCTCACGCACCCGCTGCGGAAGCATTCCCAGGTGGCCGATCATCGGAATCGATGCGCCAAGGATTGCTTCCACCGCCTCAAGGCACTCCGTTCCACCTTCAAGTTTCACGGCATCCGCTCCTGCATCGATAAGCCTGGTCGCATTTTCTTTTGCGGTTTTGAAATCCGCGTAGCTTGCGGACGGCATGTCTGCAGTGACCCATGTCTTTTTAGCACCGCGGGCAACGGCTCGTGTATGGTGGAGCATTTCCTCCATTGTGACCTGTGTTGTATCAGGGTAGCCAAGAACCACCATGCCCAAGGAATCGCCGACTAACAAAAAATCCAACCCGCACTCATCCAGGAGACGCGCAGTGGGGTAGTCGTAGGCTGTTAGCGTCGCTAGTTTTTGGCCGCTCGCCTTTTTCCTCGTCAAAAAGTCAGAGTTATTTTTCAAAATAAAGCAAGTAAAAAATATTGTTAAATATCTGGATAAAAATTTAATGCAAATAATGAAATGTCTTTGCTATTGGAAGAAAAAATCAATGCATCGCGTAAAACGCGAATATTTTCAGAATGTCCCGGAAGGATTCTCTCCGGGCAGATATCGCAGAGCGGCATCAGGACGAAGAGGCGTTGAGATATTCGCTGATGCGGCAATGTAAGCGAATTAAGCGATAACGTGAGATTATCGCAATAAAGAAGATCGAGGTCCAAGGTCCTCGGGGCGTGGTGGGAGTGATCGTTGGGGCGTCCGAGTTCGCTTTCAATTGCGAGGAGTTTCTGAAGAATGTCGATTGGAGGTGTCGTGGATGAGAGCTCAATGGCCGCGTTGAGGAAGGGCGGGGAGTTTTCCGGGCAGCCGATCGGGCGTGTTTCGTAGACCTTCGAGCACAGGAATGGGGCCGCGTGGTCATGGAGGGAGGTGAGGCGCTGGCGTGCGGCACGGAGAAAGTCAAGGCGGTCCCCAAGGTTTGAGCCCAAGGCGATGCCGACTCTCATTGGAGGCAGGCAAAGGGAGCGACCGTTTTTCCGGCGGAAGGCGGTTGGGGCGGCTTGCAGGCTGGCATCGGGCATTCCATGGATCGTGTTTTATCCTGAGCGCCCAGTCAGATCAAGTCCGGGGTTATCCGGAAAATCCTGCAATCATGGTCCAGAGGGAGTAAAGTCCACAGAGCAAGCCGGCGAGGAGCAAAATGGCAAAGGAGCCCAGCAGCCCGGTCCGACGGTTTCGCCAGAAGATGGAAAGTCCCGCCGGAATCCCGGCTGCGCCGGCAAGGATCAGACCGACGCGCATGCTGGGCAGCCACGTGAGCATATCCGGTTGGCTGCCGCTCGTGCCAGGAAACAGAATGGGGCGGATGATGGCGACAAAGATCTCCACCAGCAAACCGCTCACCGCGATGGTATAGAATAATAGGACAGCGACCGCTATCCATGCGACGATCAGCCCAGTGCCTACGACGACCGGCCAGGCGCTTTTATCGGGAGGTGTTCCGTTTGTGGGAGGATGAGCGGGGTCGGATTGCATAGTCGATGAGTGGCGCTGGCGGGCTAGGCCGGGTTCTGGCGGCAAGGGACAATCTCCTGTGTTCGTAGGTTATTGATTTCTGCGGATGCAGGGTTCCCCTGATCAAAAAAAATAGCGTGGGTCCGCTGCGGGATCTTCATCGGGTCGCAGGCATTTGTGAACAGGCATTCGCGGGAATCAAGCGGAAATGCATCCAGTTGCAAAAAGAAATTGACTTGCGTTAAAAAATATTCGACTAAGCCGCATCTTCCGCAGGCGCTGGAGAATTAGAATCCAAACCAATCCAACTCACATGAAACAATTCGTTACCCTTCTTGCATGCGGCACCCTGCTTGCTGTTGCGCCCGTATTTTCGGCGGACAGTCTACAGACGCTCGTCTATCCGACGAAGGACAATCCCAGCTTCCTGATCGAGGTTCCAACCGCCTGGAAGCTCACGCCGGCGGAATCCCAGGGGGAATACTTCCACCTTGCCGGCCCGACAGGTGCGGTCTTTTCCTTCCGGACCCTGGAGGGGAGCGAGGATGCGTTGGCGGAATCGATGAAGCATTGCCTCTCCAACGTGAACGAGAAATATGACGACGTGAAACTGGGCGATGCGCAGGACTGGAAGCCCTCCGGCCTGACTGGCTTTTACGCCGTGGGCACTGCCAAGGAAAAGAAGGACGGGAATCCTGTTCGCATCGCATTCGCCTGGTGTGCGCTCCCGGACGAGAATATTGCCGAGCTGTGGTTCATCACCGACATCGATGACGAGGAGGGCATGGACGCTGCCAACAAAATTGTCAACTCGCTGAAGGCGCCCTGACGTATGGGCGCCCCTTGTGCTCGGAGGGAGAGGGCGAACGCGTATAGCGGGATGTGGCGCGGGATTCCGCGGGCGGGATTTGTCAGTGCGCTTGTCATCTCCGCATACGCGCTAGCTTCCGCATTCGCCGCTTTGGACATCGTTCCGGCCGGCGGGAACGCGGACGGACCAGTCTATGTCCTGAAAAACACCTCCACCGGCAAGGTGCTGGGAACCTTCTGGGATCGCGAAAATGGGACGAGCGATTACGGATTCGAGTCTTCGATCGTTCCTGATTTTCTGTGGTCAAAGGACCGCGATTATGTTGCGGTAACCGCCGGAGCCTCGCGGAACCGTGCGGTGAGCCTATACCGGGTTGTCGGGAATTCCCTCAAGGAAATTGAGGTTCCTCAGCTCACTGGCCAGCAGGCGGCTCCGCTGGACAAAATCAAGGATTCTGTTGCCGACGGAACCGATGCTGTTCGCTGGCAGCCAGACGGGACCTTGCTTCTTCATTTCTGGTCGGCGGGCCGGGTTCGGAGCGATTCCGAGACTCAGAAAACGGCCGATGTTTGGGCTGATGTCGAGGTGACCGGCGACAAGGCATCCATCGTTGGAGTCAGCTCTGAGGAGCCGTCT
>Ga0209398_1000403_pt1 | contig 27291 bp, 20 predicted proteins | sample AshMeaBigSpring_FD_184125 | JGI IMG/M metagenome (GOLD analysis project Ga0209398, IMG submission 184125) | Groundwater microbial communities from Big Spring, Nevada to study Microbial Dark Matter (Phase II) - Ash Meadows Big Spring (SPAdes)... | ecosystem: Environmental > Aquatic > Deep... | reverse complement strand
ATGGTGCTCGATAAACAAATTGAATCTTATCCCAAAGTTTCGGGTGGGGAACCTTATCTGAGTCGCGAATCCAATGCTGTATTGCAAAAGGCTATTGAATTATCCGGTTCTATGAACGATCAGTTTGTGGCAATCGAACATCTTTTATTGGCTCTTTTCCTTGAGAAAAGTACAATAAGTAACCTTTTGAAGGATGCCGGAGTAGACGAGAAATCGCTCAGGCAGGCAATTTCTGAGTTGCGAAAAGGATCTAATGTAAATTCTGCATCTGCCGAAGAGACCTACAATGCGCTCAATAAGTATGCTGTCAACCTAAATGAGCGGGCACGTGCCGGAAAGCTCGACCCCGTGATTGGACGAGATGAAGAGATTCGCCGGGTATTGCAGATTTTGAGTCGTCGTACCAAAAATAACCCGATTCTGATTGGAGAGCCCGGTACCGGAAAAACGGCTATCGCAGAGGGTCTTGCTCACCGTATTGTGCGTGGAGATGTGCCCGAAAATCTAAAGTCGAAGCAACTCTTTTCTTTGGATATGGGGGCGCTGATTGCCGGTGCAAAGTACAAAGGCGAGTTCGAAGAGCGCCTGAAATCGGTTGTGAACGAAGTGATTCAGGCTGATGGCGAAATTATTCTGTTTATCGACGAAATACACACGCTCGTAGGGGCAGGTAAAAGCGAAGGTGCCATGGATGCGGCAAATATTCTGAAACCGGCTCTGGCACGTGGTGAGTTGAGGGCTATTGGGGCTACTACGCTTAGCGAATATCAAAAGTATTTCGAGAAAGATAAGGCGCTCGAAAGACGTTTCCAAATTGTATCGGTAGATGAACCGGATGAGCTGAGTACTATATCAATTTTACGGGGGTTGAAGGAGCGTTACGAGAACCACCACAAGGTGAGAATTAAAGATGAGGCAATTATTGCTGCCGTGCAGTTGTCGCATCGTTATATCTCTGATCGTTTTCTGCCCGACAAGGCTATTGATCTGATGGATGAGGCAGCTGCGAAGTTGCGCTTAGAGGTGGATTCTGTTCCCGAGGAGTTGGACGAAATTTCACGCCGCATAAAGCAACTCGAAATTGAGCGGGAAGCTATTAAAAGAGAAAATGATGTGGCTAAATTGGAACACCTAAATAAGGAAATTGCCAATCTGAGGGAAGATGAAACAAAGCTAAAGGCTAAATGGGAATCGGAAAGGTCGTTGATTAACCGGATTCAGCAGGCAAAAATCGAAATTGAAGATCTTCGTTTTCAGGCTGATAATGCAGAACGAAACGGAGACTATGGTAAAGTAGCTGAAATCAGGTATGGCCGTGTGCAGGAGAAAGAGCGTGAAATTGAAGCTGCACAGGACGAACTTCACCGCATGCAGGGGATTACGGCTATGGTTAAGGAGGAGGTTTCTGCCGATGATATTGCTGAAGTGGTGGCTCGTTGGACGGGCATACCCGTTAGTAAAATGATGCAGAGCGAAAAAGACAAGCTGTTGAGTCTGGAACAAGAGTTGCACAAGCGAATAGTGGGCCAGGAGGAGGCAATCACAGCTATTGCCGATGCTGTGCGTCGTAGCAGAGCTGGTCTGCAGGACCCGCGCAGGCCGATTGGTTCATTTATTTTTCTCGGCACTACCGGAGTCGGCAAAACGGAGTTGGCAAAAGCGTTGGCCGAATATCTTTTCGACGATGAGAATATGATGACCCGTATCGACATGAGTGAGTATCAGGAAAAATTTAGTGTTACCCGTCTGATTGGTTCTCCTCCCGGATACGTGGGATACGATGAGGGAGGGCAGCTCACTGAAGCCATTCGTCGCAAACCTTATTCGGTGGTTTTGTTTGATGAAATAGAGAAGGCGCATCCCGACGTGTTTAATACGCTGTTGCAGGTTCTTGATGATGGGCGTTTAACGGATAATAAGGGGCGTTTGGTGAATTTTAAAAATACAATTATCATTATGACATCCAATATGGGTTCCTCCTTGATTCGTGATAATTTCGAGAAAATGACAGAAATCAACAGAGATGCTGTGGTAGAATCGACAAAGAATGAGGTGCTCAATTTACTGAAACATACTATTCGGCCGGAGTTTCTCAACCGAATCGATGAGATTATTATGTTTACACCGCTATCCGGGAATGAAATTGAGCAGATTGTTTCAATCCAGTTGAATGGACTCATATCTCTGTTGGCACAAAGTGGAGTCATTCTCACTTATTCTGATGAAGCTCTGCATTTTATTGCGCACGAAGGGTATGATCCTCAGTTTGGCGCGAGACCCGTAAAGCGTGTTATTCAGAGGTTTGTGCTTAACGAGTTGTCCAAAGCTATATTGTCGCAGGCGGTGGACAAATCCCGTCCTATTCAATTGAAGATGGAGAATGGTGTTTTGGCTTTTGCTCAAACCTGATACAAATAAAAAAAAGTCGGTTCCGAATTTCGAAACCGACTTTTCTATTTGATTTTGTATTTCTACCTGTTAGTTACGGGGAGGACGTTCCAAAAGAACTTTTCGCGACAATTTAAACTTACCTGTTTTTTTGTCGATTTCGAGCAATTTTACTTCCAGCTCATCACCCTCTTTGATGCCCGATTCTTCAACAGTTTCGAGACGTTTCCAGTCAATCTCTGAGATGTGCAACAATCCGTCTTTGCCGGGCATAAACTCAACAAACAATCCGAAAGGCATAATGCTTTTTACCTTTCCTTTGTACACTTCTCCGATTTCGGGAATTGCAACAATCGCTTTTACACGGGCAATTGCCGCGTCAATAGCCGCTTTGTTGTTTCCTGAAATCTCTACGCGACCACATCCGTCAATTTCTTCGATAGTAATGGTTGCGCCCGATTTTTCCTGAATATCCTGGATGATTTTTCCGCCGGGGCCGATAATAGCGCCAATGAAATCTTTGGCAACAATTATTACCTCTATGCGTGGTGCATTTGGTTTCAAATCTGCGCGTGGCTCGCTGATTGTCTCTTCGATTTTACCCAAAATGTGCATTCTGCCTTCGCGGGCCTGAGACAATGCTTTTTCCAATATTTCGTATGATAATCCGTCAACCTTGATGTCCATCTGAGTTGCAGTGATACCATCGCGGGTACCTGTAACCTTGAAGTCCATATCTCCCAGGTGATCTTCGTCACCGAGGATATCAGACAATACCGCAAATTTCACGTTTCCTTTGTCGGTAATCAATCCCATGGCAATACCAGAAACCGGTTTTTTGATTTTTACTCCGGCATCCATCAATGCCAATGTTCCGGCACAAACAGTAGCCATCGACGATGAACCATTTGATTCCAAAATGTCAGAAACAATACGTACTGCATATGGGTAGTTTTGAGGAATCATGCCTTTCAATGCACGATGCGCCAAATTTCCGTGTCCGATTTCTCTGCGGCCAACACCACGTGCGGCTCTTGCTTCACCAGTTGAGAATGGTGGGAAGTTGTAGTGCAAAAGGAAACGCTCGCGTCCTTTTACCAATACTTCATCAATCATCTTCTCATCCATTTTGGTTCCCAAAGTAACTGTTGTCAAAGACTGAGTTTCGCCTCGGGTGAAGATAGCTGATCCGTGTGAGCCTGGTAAATAATCAATTTCAGACCAAATAGGACGAATTTCGGTAGTCGAGCGACCATCCAAACGTTTGCCTTCATCCAGAATGCTTCTGCGCATAGCTTCTTTCTCCACATCGTGGTAATATTTCGAGATCAATGCGCCTTTTGCTGATAATTCTTCTTCAGTCAAACCCTCTTTGTATTCAGTCAAAACAGCTTTGAATGCAGCGATACGTTCGTGTTTATTGGGGTTGCAGGCAGATGCTGCAATATAGGCTTTGTCGTAGCATTTTGCCCAAACATCCTGACGCAATTCTTCGTCGTTAGTTTCGTGGCAATAGGTGCGTTTTACAGTCGATCCCACCAATTCTGCCAGTTCAATCTGAGCCTGACACTGAATTTTGATTGCTTCGTGAGCCACTTTCATTGCTTCCAGCAACTCAGCTTCTGATACTTCCTGCATTTCGCCTTCTACCATCATGATGTTATCCATTGTGGCTGCCAGCATAATATCCATATCTGCCTCTTTCAATTGAGAAAATGTAGGATTAATTACATATTCGCCATTGATACGGGCTACGCGAACTTCAGAAATTGGACCATTAAAAGGAATATCCGAAACGGCCAGTGCGGCAGAAGCAGCTAATCCTGCCAGTGAATCCGGCATCTCTTCTCCATCTGCCGAAAACAGCATAATATTTACAAATGTATCTGCATGGAAATCGTCCGGAAATAGAGGACGCAAAGCGCGGTCAACCAAACGACATACCAGAATCTCGCTATCAGATGCTCTTCCCTCGCGGCGGGTAAAACCACCGGGGAAACGTCCAAATGCCGAATATCTCTCTTTGTACTCTACCTGCAAAGGCATGTAATCTGCTCCGGGAGCTGCATCTTGTGCTGCACATACTGTTGCCAGCAACATGGTGCCACCCAGGCGCACCATTACCGACCCATCAGCTTGTTTAGCCAGTTTGCCGGTCTCGATGGTAATGGTTCTTCCATCACCTAATTCGATTGTTTTTACAATTGGATTTACCATAAAATTTAAATCTCTAATCTATATTTTTTTCTCTTTTATAAAATCACGCAAATATAGAACAAAGTTTGCAGCTAATTGCAATAATAGTTAATAAAATTGATGAAATGGCTCATTTTTATTGCTTTTAGTCTTTGAGGCATCGGTTTCGTTATCCGGATGCAATTGCACTTTGCCGGTAGTTGCCTGCGATATATTTTTCTATGCAAGATAGTTCTGTTGAAGTATGAATTTGATTCTGCGGGTTATGATTTTACAGTCCGGGGTGTAATCGTATCAAAAAATTGCTTAAGTTTGCACCTGTTTTGATATAAAATAATGACCATGAAAAGAATATTGTTTTTTGTATTTGTTGCCCTTTTTGTTGCTTCCTGTAGTAATGATTCGAAATTTAAAGTATCCGGTGTGGTTGAAAAATCAAATGGCGATACGCTTTATCTCGAAAAAGTGGGGTTGACGCAAACCGAGTTGCTCGATTCAGCCATACTTGATAAAGACGGAGAATTCCATTTTTCGCAGAAGAGACCGGAGTTTGCGCCTGAGTTTTACCGTATACGTGTAAAAGATCAGATTATCAATTTTGCTATTGATTCGACAGAAGAGGTGGTTATTCGCACAAAACGAAATCAATTTTCGTCTGATTATACTGTTGATGGCTCTGAGAGTTCAAGGATAATGGCATCACTTAATGCGCTATCTGCCCAGACCAAAGCAAGCATAACGGCTAATGTTGAAAAATACAAAAAAAGAGCAATCAGCGATGAGCTTTTTAAACAGCAAACAGATAGTGTGCTTCAACTTTACAAAAACGGTGCAAAAGAGGTGATATACAAAAATCCACGTTCTGCAGCTGCCTACTTTGCACTGTTTCAAAAAGTGTATAACTATCTTATATTCAATCATACAGATGCTGATGATGTGAAGGCGTTTGGCGCAGTGGCTACGTCATTCAATGTTTATTACCCCAACAATCCGCGTACAAAGCATTTGGTGGAGTTTACTATGCAGGGAATAAAAGCGTCCAGGAGCAATGGCGGATTTGCTGTACCTCAGGATAAAGTGAAGGTATTGGGTAGTTTTGAGATTGAATTACCCAATATTTATGGGCAAAACGTTCGACTCTCTTCTCTGAAAGGAAAGTTGGTCTTGTTGAGTTTTACTGCCTATCAGACAGAGTTTTCGCCATCTCTAAACATGACGTTGGCCGATTTATTTACTCAGTATAAGTCCCGGGGATTTGAAATTTATCAGGTTTCGCTCGATTCGGATGAAAACTTCTGGAAAGTATCGGCATCTAATATTCCGTGGGTATGCGTGTACGATAGAAATTCTCAAAATTCGGAATTTGCAGCGATGTATAATGTAACACAATTGCCAACACTGTTTTTGCTAAACAGAGAGGGAGAGATAGTAAAACGAATAACAAATATTTCGACTTTAAAGAGTGAATTAGCCAAATTGTTGTAAAAAATAATTTTTCAAATCCATTGTTTGATGAGGAAAATAATTTATCTTTGCATAAACTTAAAAGGAGAATAGAGTAAAGGAGTTCCGATCTAACGGTCGGGATTCTTTTGTTTTTTATAAACGTTGAAAAAAGGAGGATTATATGGCTTATAATTATATGACCGAGGAAGGTTATAAAAAATTACTGGAAGATTTAAACTATCTGGAGACCGTGAAACGACCGGAAATATCGCGTCAGATTGCCGAAGCACGCGACAAAGGTGATTTGTCTGAGAATGCAGAATACGATGCAGCCAAGGAAGCGCAGGGAATGTTGGAGATGAAAATCAGCCAAATGAAGGAGGTTGTGGCCAATTCACGTCTGTTGGATGAGAAATTTCTGAATACCGACTCTGTTCAGATTCTGAATAAAGTGAAAATCAGAAATACTAAAAATAATGCAGTTATGCAATATATGCTGGTTTCCGAAACCGAAGCTAATCTGAAAGAGGGAAAAATTGCTGTTAATACACCTATTGCTAAAGGTTTATTGGGGAAGAAGGTTGGGGATGTTGTCAACATCAATGTACCTTCGGGGCAGATGTCTTTTGAAGTTGTGGAAATCTCAATCTAACTTAAAAAAATATGGCCTCTGTATTTAGCCGAATTGCTTCGGGCGAAATTCCTTGCTATAAAATTGCGGAGTCGGAAAAGTTTTTTGCTTTTCTGGATATCAATCCTCTGACCAAAGGGCATACTTTGGTGATACCCAGGCAAGAGACTGACTATATTTTCGATCTGGATGATAATTTGTTGGCCGAAATGATGATTTTTGCCAAACAGGTAGCCCGGGCAATCGAAAAAGTTGTGGAATGTAAACGTGTAGGTGTAGCTGTAATTGGACTTGAAGTTCCTCATGCTCACATTCATTTAATTCCGATTCAACAGGAGGGTGATTTGAACTTCTCTAATAAAAAACAAGTGTTGACCTCTGAAGAGATGGCAGATATTGCCGGAAATATCAGAGAGGCATTTTTGTAATAAATTTAATCGAAAAAAAAGCCGCTAACTAACTTCGTATGAGGTTAGTCAGCGGCTTTTTTTTTAGTTGATAGTCATGTGTGAGTTGTATTTCAGAAATTCGGTTACGCCAAAATAGACAATTGTAAAGAAGCTGATCAGCCATACAATAACAAGTACCCAGTTGGCTTTTTTTGATATTTTTTTCCAGTTGAGTAGTTTTTGAAATACAGAGTAGGCAATCACACAAACCGGAATGCCCACGAATAAAAGCATGGCAGCAATAATTTGAGGGTAGTATTTCCAGTTATCTACGTTTAGTCCGTTTACGTGAAGTGGAGTCATATTGATTGCTGCATCTGAGAAATAGAAGGGTAGTGAAACTGCCAACGAGAATAAAATTGCAAGTAGTATGGTCAGTCCCAAACAACCAAATAGCCCACCAATGACGGCCATTGCTACCTTGGCCAAAATCCTTATTACGCTACCAATTCCTGCAACAACTTGTTGCAGAAAGGTTTGTGTTCGCTCAGAATTTAGCTCTTTTTCGGCACGTTCTGCAACTCGTTCTACATTCTCTTTTACAAAATTCTTAATGTTCTCGATGGTTGGAGCCTGACCTCGCATTTCGAGTTTTTGTGCGGCGGTTTTTGCTTCGGGCGTAATTATCCACATCAAGATGTAAATCAGGATTGTTGTCCCCCAAAGGAAAATAAATAAAAAGAAAAAGAGACGAACAAATACAACATCAATATCCAGATATCGACTCAGGCCGTTGCATACACCACCCAGATAGGCGTTTTCGGTATCTCTGTAGATGCGTTTTTGTACTCTTTGCGGTTCTTCGTTTTCCGGAACCTCTTGTTTTGCCTCTTCTTCTCCGGTCTTTTTAGTACTCGCAGATTCGTCGGAAGGGGTTTCAAAATCATTCGGATTGCCCATGATGACAATAATTTCGTTTACCTCTTTTTCGCTGATGACCTGCATCCCGTAGCGCAATCTTTCGTTGAATAACTCACTTACACGAGCCTCTATGTCGCTCATGATTTCGTCGGCATCTTTTTCGAGAGAGAAGTGTTTTCTCAATTTCTCAAAATAGGTTTGTAAGATGTGATATGCATCTTCGTCAATGTGGTAAACTGTATTTGCCAGATTGACTGTCAGTGTCTTTTTCATATTGTGTTCTCTTTTTTTATTTGGTTTATAGTTTCGTTTAATTCGTTCCAGGAATTTTCCAGTTCTTCCAGAAATATTTTCCCTTTATCAGACAGTACGTAATACTTACGTGGTGGCCCCTGCGACGACTCTTTCCAGGAGTAGGAGAGGTATTCGTCGTTTTTCAGGCGGGTGAGCAGCGGGTATAAAGTTCCTTCAACAACCAGTAGTCTGGCCTCTTTCAGCGCTTGTATGATGTCGGATACGTACGCCTCGTGTTTGCTCAATATCAGTAATATACAGTATTCGAGCACACCTTTTCGCATTTGTGATTTAACATTTTCTACATTCATAGTTGTAATTTTATGCTACAAATGTAATGCTTTATTTGGTACTATGTATTACATAATACTATAAAAATTTATTTTTCATCAATAATAAACATTTGTACCGGTTGAAATGTTTAATATTAGTTGTATTTTGCTATAATCTGAAAATATTTGAAAATAAAAAAGAATCAGAACTATGAAAAACAGGAAAAGTATTGTCGTATTATTAATGGTGCTTGTTGGTTTGGTCAACATGTCTTGCTCTACTACAAAAAAAGCTGTATCCAATGAGGTTACGGGTTCAAAGAACAGTAGCCTGTTAAAATCGGGAAGTTTCACAATAGATGTGGATAAAACGTTTGGGGTGAAAGGCGAGTTGGTAAATCTGGCACCCGGGCATTTTTTGCAAATATCGGGAGATTCGGCTTTCTGTGTTTTGCCGTTTTATGGCATGGCATACACAGCTCCGTCAAATATGAGGGGAGGGGGAATTGAATTTCAATCAAAAATGATGAATATTCGCCGGCGTGAGAATGTAAAGAACAGATATGAACTCACTTTTGACGTCATTCTACCGGAGGGTTCATGCCGTGTAAATCTGTTGGTATGGCCGGATGGAGTTGCAGATATAAATATTGCCCCAATCTCGCGAAGTATTTCGCGCTATATGGGGCAATTAAGATTGGCTGAGAAACCTTAGTTGAGTAACTCGCTCAAAGAATCGGTATTCATATTTTGCAATGGGTTGTCGGTGCCACTGAATGCATCTGACAACTCATTTTTCTTTTCCTGCAATTGCGCAATTTTTTCCTCAATTGTTTGGTCGGATATAAAACGATAAACAAATACATTCTTTTTCTGCCCAATGCGATGCGCGCGGTTAAGGGCCTGTTTTTCAGCAGCCGGATTCCACCATGGGTCGAGGATAAAGACATAGTCGGCTGCTGTCAGGTTGAGCCCGGTACCACCGGCCTTCAGAGAAATTAGGAATACCTGAGTTTCGGAATCTTCCTGAAAACGTCTGACGCTTTCGTTTCTGCTTTTGCTGCTATGGCTGCCTGTCAGCATAGTGTAGCCAATTTCCATTTCTTTCAGGAATTCCTCCATTAGTTGCAAATGCTTCACATACGACGAAAAAATCAAAACCTTTTTGCCGTTGGCTACCACATCCAGAATTTTTTCGGAAACAATATCTGTTTTTCCGGAACCACCCGAATATTCGGGATTCATCAGAACCGGATGATTAGATAGTAATCGCAATGTGTGTAGAGCTTTCAGTATCAGTATCGACGATTTTTCTATTCCTTTCTGAGCAACCTCGTCGAGAACCCAGTTGCGAATTTTCGATTTCTCTGTTTCGTAAAGCTTTCTCTGTTCTTCGCTCATGGTGCAATAGAGTGTCTGAATGGTCAATTCCGGTAGGTCTTTGGCCACCATCTCTTTGGTTCTGCGTATCATAAATGGACGAATCAACGATTGTAAACGCAATTGTTTCGACGAATCGCTGTATTTTTCGATTGGAATGGCAAACTCCTTTTTGAAATATTCCACCGAACCCAGTAGTCCCGGATTGATGAAATTGAACTGAGCCCATAGGTCTGTCAGCCTGTTTTCGATTGGCGTGCCGGTCAGTGTGAGTCTGAAGTCGGCCTTCAGCGACATAATTGAACGATATGTCTTTGATTCCGGATTCTTAATATTCTGACTTTCATCGAGAATGATAGCTCTAAAATCTGTTTTCGACAAAATCTCCGGATAATTGCGCATAGTGCCGTAGGAGATAATAGCCACATCTGTAAAGCGGGGTAACCCGTTACTTCTCCACAAATGATCTTCGGTCAGATTTGTTACACGCAGCGACGGTGCAAAGTGTCTGATTTCGCGTTCCCAGTTGTTGAGCAACGAAAGAGGCATCACAATTAGTACCGGTTTGGCAAAGCTATATGTTTCAAAAAGATTGACATGAGCTTTTTCTGCATCCGGATTGCTCTCGTCTTCTCTTAGTTTGAGTAGTAATGATATGGTTTGCAAAGTTTTTCCCAAACCCATCTCGTCTGCCAGAATTCCTCCAAAATTGTTTTGATTCCAGCGATAAAGGCTCTCGAAGCCTTCTCTTTGGTAGGGGCGAAGATCTGCCCTGAGATGGTTGGGTAGGGTAATCGGGTTGTTATTGCCCGATTGAAGTTTACCCGGATCATAGCTTTTCAATCCGTTTATCTGATCAATCAGACTGAAGTGAAACTTTGCAAGTTGTATAGATTCATCGGTTCCGATTTTCCCCAGACTCAACAGGTCTCTGAATTTAGAAAACCATTCGGCAGGGATAACTGCTTCTGTGCCGTTGGGTAATTTAAATAATCGGTTTCCATTGAGAATATGCTTTTTCAGCCTCGAAAACGGAAAGGTAAATGAGTCAAAATGAACCAGAATCTGCAGGTCGAACCAGTCCGGTTTTTCGCTGCTCTCCATACTCATAGTCAACAGGCCGGTGAAATATTTTGTTTCAAACTCGTTCTCCATCCACTGAAATCCAAGTTCGATTAATCGGTTCTTGTTGTAATTGAGCCAGTTGATGACTTCTATGTCGTATAGTTCATCCGAAACCTCATCAAGCGGAAGACTTATCATTCCGTTTGAACCAACCTGCATACCTTCGTCTGCCAATCTGTCTATATAAGCTCGCTCTGCTTCGTGGTCTCTTACTATTTTAGTAAAAGAGAAGTTGTCGTTTTCGGCCAAAAGCGATACCGAGCACGAATTTATATCTTCAAATTCAACATCGATATCGTTGTATTTGAATACTAATCTCAGGCAGGGTCTGTATTTGAGGTCAGTTTCGATAGTCAGAAATGGTTGTGGCAGGCTAGTCATCTCTTCGATGGTAAACCCTTTGGCTTCTGTTTCGAATTTTGTAACGGCATCTCTGATAAAACCGGCAAAATAAACCTCCTCCATTCGCTTGGGAATTCGGATTGAATCCTTAATTAGAAATGGCTTCAGTTTAGAGGCTTCGAGCCCGTGAATGAGGTAAAGCTGTTTTTCTGTTACAATATATCCCGGACTTTGACATATAAACTGAATCTTTCTCCCAAACAGTTTGATTTCTTTGCCTTTATGTTTGATTCGTAGCGAATAGTTAATACCCTCTTCATCTCTTTCGAAAGAGAAAAATGGTAACCAGGAATCGGCAGAGAAGTGAATCTGATCGGCCAATGCCACTGTTTTGTCAAAAGTGTTTTTTGAATAAATATCGATGTTTGCACTCCTTACAATAGGTAATATTTTTGAGATGCTTTTTTCGATGTAGGGCCTGATGTTTTTTACCAATAGTTCTTCGCTGATGGAATCGATAAAAAACTTCAGCGTTTTTTTCTTGTCTTTGGCAAAAAGTGATTGTATAGTTTTTTCGGTATATTTTTCAGATAGCGATACAATTTGTCTGATTTCGGAAGTGACAATCCCTGAATAGTTGTTGATACACGCTTCAGTAAGCGGTTCTACCAGATGAAAAGACATAGGGTTGGCCGCCGAAATAACGTAAGGAATTAATAACGGACCAAGAGTTTTGTGATCAAAAAGGATTAAAGCAACAGTTTTTTGAGCGGGAGGAATCATTCTTCTTTTTTTATACAAAGGTAGCCTAAAAAAGGCAGTAGAAAAATTCATTACCTCTAAAAAAAGTTACTAAACTACCATAATGTCGGGTTTTACTCCTTTGTTTCGTTACAAGGTTCAATCTCTTCCGGAGTAGTTGCTTCTGCATAAATAGAAGAATCAGCGAGTTCTTCATCTCCTTCTTCAGGATTTATTCCTTTGAAAATCAGATTGCGAAATGACATATCGTTGTGAATCTTCTTCATCGCGACTTTAGCAGCGTTTTGTTGCGACTCTTTTTTTGAGTACCCGATACCCACTCCGGCAGACTGTCCGGATATTAAGACCTGTGTCTGAAAAACCGGGTTGTTATTATTATCTGTGAAAGATTCAATGAGGTTAAACTCTATCAGAATTTTGTACTTCTGGCTCCATTCAATCAGTTTGGATTTGAAGTTGACCTCTTTTTTTGCAATCTGGGTCAGGTTGATGTAGGGGGTAATGATTTTGTCTTCAACAAACTTATGGCAAACCTGATAACCCTGATCGATGTAGATTGCCCCTATAAGAGCTTCGAGGGCGTTTCCGTAGATGTAACTATTGTGAGAGCGGTTGCGGGATGAAATGACAATTAATTTATCTATTCCCAGATTGAGGGCCATGCGGTTGAGCGACTCCCTCTGTACAATTTTCGAACGGGTATTGGTCAGAAAACCCTCTTTTTTTCCATCAAAGGCATGATATACGATGTCTGCCACGATAGCATCCAGAATGGCGTCTCCCAGAAACTCAAGTCGTTCGTTGTTTATCCACTTTCCGTTTTCGCTTTTCAGAGAAGAAGATTTGTGCAGAAAAGCCTGCTCGTATATCCGGATGTCGTTTGGGAAAAACCCGAGGATTTTTTGATATAATAAATAAGGCTCCTTATTACGATTAGTAAAGAGCCTTATTCTTTTGTATAAATTCGAAAGCACGATTACTTAACAAATTTCTTAACGATTAAACTAGCATTATGACCTCCAAATCCAAAGGTATTCGAAAGAGCCGCATTCACTGTGCGTTTTTGAGCTACGTTGAATGTGTAATTGAGTTTATAGTCAATTTCGGGATCTTCATCACCTTCGGTGAAGTTAATGGTTGGCGGAACAATGTCATTTACCACAGAAAGTACAGCCGCCATAGCTTCAATGGCTCCGGCTGCACCCAGAAGGTGACCTGTCATTGATTTAGTCGAACTGATATTCAGTTTGTAGGCATGATCGCCAAATACAGCTTTGATCGCTTTAGATTCAGATATATCTCCTACAGGAGTAGATGTTCCGTGAACATTGATGTAGTCGATATCTTCCGGCTGCAAACCGGCATCCTGCAATGCTCTTTTCATCACCAGTTTTGCGCCCAGCCCATCGGGGTGAGTAGCAGTCAGGTGATATGCATCGGCAGACATTCCGCCACCAACTACTTCGCAAAGGATATTTGCGCCGCGGGCCAGGGCGTGGTCCAGATCTTCCAGGATTAAACAAGCAGCACCTTCACCCATCACAAAACCGTCGCGACTTTTGCTGAACGGACGTGATGCTTTGGTGGGTTCGTCGTTGCGGGTAGAGAGGGCAGTCAGTGCATTGAATCCACCTACACCACCAGGGGTGATAGATGCTTCGGCTCCACCGGCCACAATCATATTTGCTTTTCCCAAACGGATATAGTTGAATGCGTCGATAAGGGCATTGGTTGAAGATGCACAAGCAGAAACAGTACCGAAGTTCGGGCCTCTGAATCCATACATCATCGAGATATGACCTGCTGCAATATCCGAAATCATCTTTGGAATGAAGAACGGATTAAACTTAGGTCCAATTTCCTGATTTTTGTAATAGGCTGCAATTTCCTGTTCGAATGTACTGATACCACCAATACCGGCAGCAAAAATAACACCCACTTCATCGCAGTCTGTTTTCTCTAAATCGATGCCGCAATTTGCAATCGCTTCGCGTGCAGAGGCAACAGCCATCTGGGCGTAACGGTCGTATTTGCGCAGCTCTTTTCTGTCGAGAAAACTGCTTGGATCAAAACCTTTAACTTCGCATGCAAACCGTGTCTTGAACAAAGATGCATCGAAAAGAGTAATAGGTCCGGCACCACTTTTTCCGGCTATGAGGGCATTCCATGTATCTTCTACATTGTTGCCCAGCGGACTAATTGCTCCCAGACCTGTTACTACAACTCTTTTTAATTCCATAAGAATAATTGAGTAAAAATCAATTACTTAGTAGCTGCTTCAATGTGAGCGATAGCGTCGCCAACAGTTGTGATTTTTTCAGCTTGATCATCGGGAATAGAGATACCGAATTCTTTTTCGAATTCCATGATCATTTCTACAGTGTCAAGAGAGTCAGCTCCCAGGTCATTTGTGAAGCTAGCTTCAGCGGTTACTTCAGATTCTTCAACTCCCAATTTGTCAACGATAATAGCTTTTACTTTCGATGCAACTTCAGACATAACTTTTAATTTTTAGTGAATTAATAAATATTGTTTCTTTATTTTGCTGTGCAAAGTAATGCAAAATTATTTTATTTGCATAGCAAAAGTGGGATAAATTTGTTGTTTTATGCACAATTCAAATTTGAGTGTGCAAAGATATTGAATTAAAATTGTATTTTGAACTGTTCACGGATTTTTTTTGTTGTTTTTTGCTGTTTTTGCCGGTTTTTACTTTCAGGAAAGATAGATTCTGCAAATATAGACTTATTTTTGTGCTCCCGATTAGAGGTGCTGGTTTTAGCACTCCTGTTTAATAATGTATAAAGACCCGTAGACGATGAAAAAAATTGCCATTTTTGCCTCTGGATCCGGCTCGAATGCCGAGAATATTGCCCGATATTTCGATGGAAAGAATAAGGTCGAGATAGTTTTGATTTTGGCCAACAAGCCTGATGCTTATGTGCTCGAAAGGGCCCGGAACCTGAATATTCCTTCCTTCGTTTTTACCAAAAAAGAGATGGATAATAGTTCTGTGGTGTTGGATGCTCTCAAATCGAGTGGTGCAGAATGGATTGTATTGGCTGGTTTTTTGCTGAAAGTTCCGCAGAATCTGCTGGCTGCTTTTCCCAACAGAATTGTAAATATTCATCCCGCTTTGTTGCCCAGGTTTGGTGGAAAAGGTATGTATGGCGACCGGGTTCATCAATCTGTGGTAGAATCGGGCGAAAAGGAGTCGGGTATCACTATTCATTTTGTCAATGAACATTACGACGAGGGAGCCGTCATTTTTCAGGCCCGATGCGAAGTGTTGCCTACCGATACGGCAGACGATGTGGCCTCAAAGGTACATGCGCTGGAGTATGCTCATTTTCCACAAGTAATAGAACAACTGATAGATGCGCAATAAAAATCGTAGTATCGGATATCTTTGCCGGTTGCTTCCCGCTATTTTGTTTTTTATGATGCTGTTGTCGGGTGGATGTAAATCCGATAAGCCTGCACCTGTGGCTATCGATCGCTTCGACAATGATTTGTATTTTTTGCTCAAGCATCCGGCAGATCGCACTTTTGAGCAGCAGTTTGCTAAAAAATACGGCGACTTTTTGCCCCTCTATATAGCCGGAGTGTTGCAGATTCGCACATTGGGTGGAGATCCGCCAATGCGTGCTTTACGGCGATTTTTTTCGGATTCGCTGATGATTGCAATTTATGCAGATGAACAAAAACGGATGAAGGAATTGCCCGAATTATCGTCGGATCTGGCCGGTGCTGTTGTTCAGATTAAAAAACTGCTTCCGGAAGCAAAGCAGCCCCGTTTCCGAATCCATTTTTCGGCACTGTCGCAGTCGGTTATTACCTTTGGCGATTGGGTGTCGATTGCCGGCGATAAGTATTTGGGCAAAGATTATCCTCATTATCAGGGAGCTTATTACGATTATATGCTGGCCGATATGCAGTCTCAATATATGGCACGCGATGCTGTTCATGCCTGGCTTCAGGCGCGATATCCGATAATGACAGACGGACAACTTATTGATAAGATGATAGTTAACGGGCGATTGCTATATGCCACCGAGCAGCTTTTGCCAGGTATTGGTCCTGCGCGTTTATTTGGGTATAGCGATGCTCAGCTGGAATGGATTATCTCTAACGAAGCGGCAATCTGGGCATTTATGGCAGATAATGATCAGCTGTATGCAGATAATCCGCTCACCGAAACCAAGTACCTGGGAGAGGTGCCCTTCAATACTTTTTTTGGAGAGGATGCGCCCGAAAAAATTGGCTTGTGGATTGGTTATCGCATAGTGAAAGAATATGTGAGAAAACACGAAGGCTCCCTTGGAGAACTCTTGAAAGAGCCGGACGCGCGTAAAATTTTGCAGTTGTCGGAATATAATCCCTGATCATTCGTAGTGTAGTGCTTCGATGGGTTTAATGCTGACTGCCTTTCGGGCCGGAAAGTATCCGGCCAGCATTCCTGCAAGAATAAGTAACAGAGTAGCGGAAAATACAATTCGCAAATCTACAGTCGGATTGGCAAAAATGGTCATATCGGCATCTTTGGGCGTGTTTTGCACCATGATGTAGTTGGCCGCTTCGGTAAGCATAACGCCGGCAAACATCCCCGTCAGGCCGAAAACAGAGGTAATAAGCACCGATTCCAAAAGTATCATTTTCAGGATAGAGACAGGAGATGCGCCAATGGCTTTGCGAATACCAAACTCTTTGGTTCGTTCTTTTACAGTGATAAGCATGATATTGCTTACACCCACAATGCCGGCAATAAGTGTACCGATCCCGATAATCCAGACAAACAGATTGATGGCATTAAAGATTCCGAGCGTCTGCAGATAGTGTTGTAGTTTGTTCCATATATAGAGTGCATTATCGTCGTCTGGCGCAAAGAAGTGTAGTCGTCCCATGCGGTTTCGAAGAAGTGTTTCGTACTCTTTATTGGCCTGTTCGGTTTCTAGTCCGGTAACGGTAAACACAATGTTGCTGTATCCTTTGGCTTCGAAATTATAGACCGATTGGGCTGTTGTAAAAGGAATAATGGCTTCGTTGGCTTCGCGAGCCTCTTTGATGGTGTAAACGCCCACGATGAGGTATGAAATTTTTCCGGCGTTGACATATTTACCTACAGGATTCTCTTTTTTAAACAATACCTCCCGCATTTTGTCGGATATAATCATTGTTTTCCGGTTTTCGCGAATATCCATGTTGTTGATAAATCTCCCCATCCCGGGTACAATACCGATGTTTTCGATAGAACTATAGTTTTCGTTTACCCCCTTGATGCTGTAAGCGCCATATTCTTTTCCGTATGAGAGGGTAACACCCGGTATGCTGATTGTAGCCGAAACCCGCTCCACAGAAGGCATCTGTTTGTTTATCATTGCCACGTCATCGTCTGAAAACCGGATATCCCGACCCTTTTGCAGTCCGTCGAAGGTTTTGGATGTGGTGCCCGGCCACAAAAAGATGGCATTATTGGCTTCGCCTTCGAAGTTTTGGGTGACACCATTTTTCAGTCCATTACCTGCACCCAACAGGATGACAAGCATAAAAATCCCCCAGGCGACCGAGAACCCGGTCAGGAATGTCCGCATTTTATTTTTGCGGAGCGTATTGATGATTTCGTTCCAAAGTTCCATTATTCCATTACTCCATCTTTAAGCCGGATGATACGGTGAGTTTGTGCGGCGATTTCCTGCTCGTGTGTGACCAGAATCATGGTCATGCCCTCCTTGTTTACTTCCCGCAGAATGTGCATTACCTCTTCCGAGGTTACGCTGTCGAGTGCGCCGGTGGGCTCATCTGCCAGTATAATTTGTGGTTTTGCGATTAGAGCCCGGGCAATGGCAACTCGCTGTTTTTGCCCACCCGAGAGTTGATTGGGCATGTGGTTTGCCCAATCTTTGAGACCGAGACGATCGAGGTATTCCAGGGCCATTGCGTTCCTTTTCTTTCGACTGACATTTTGGTAATAGAGTGGGAGGGCTACATTCTCCATCGCATTTTTGAAAGAGATGAGGTTGAACGATTGAAAGATAAATCCAATCATTTGGTTGCGATACTCTGCGGCTTTGCTTTCCGACAGATTTTTGATGGCTTTGCCGTTGAGAAAATAGTCGCCTGTATCGTAATTATCTAATATGCCGAGAATATTAAGCAGTGTAGATTTTCCGGAACCCGAAGAGCCCATAATGGAGACAAAGTCGCCTTTATCTATTGTCAGATTGATGCCTTTGAGCACATGTAGCGGCGAACCGTTGTTGTATGTTTTGTGTATGTTCTTGAGTTCAATCATGTTTCATTGCAATTAGAATGTCTCTCTTAATGCTGATATTTTTTTTGAATTATTACCCTTCTCTTTGTAAAAAAAAGATAGGGGATGCCGGGTTTCAAAATTAATTAAAAATTGCGAATTGAGACAGGCATTATTCAAAAAAATGTTTGTTCCGTCGAAAATAGTGCCATTTGCCTCTGTTCGATTAATTTGCAGAGCCGGGTGGCCTGTAGCCGGGTGGCGGATTATTTCGAAGGAGTGAAATTAAAAAAGAGAGACAAAATATAACCGGGTATTATCCGATTTATTTTGACTCTCTTTGTCTAAGAGTTTGTTTTTTAGATTTTTACTTGCTAAGATAGCTCGCGATTCCCTCCTGGGTAGCCACTAGACCGGCTTTTCCTTTGTGCCAACCGGCCGGGCATACTTCACCATTTTCTTCGAAGAATTGCAGGGCATCTACCATTCGGATTGCCTCGTCGATATTTCTTCCCAGTGGCATATCGTTTACCACCTGATGGCGCACAACACCCGATTTGTCAATCAGGAAGAGGCCGCGGTAGGCCATGGCATTGCCCACAAAAACGTTTTCGCCTTCATCGTTGTATTCGAAATCGCCGGCTAAAACATCGTATGCACGCGAAATATTGAGGCTGTTATCGGCCACCAGGGGATATTTTACACCTTTGATTCCGCCCTCTTTTTTCTCAGTTTGCAACCATTTCCAGTGCGAAAACTGAGTGTCGGTAGACACGCCGATGACGACAGTGTTTCGGGCCTCAAATTCGGCCAACTGATCCTGAAAGGCTATAATCTCTGTGGGGCAGACAAAGGTAAAGTCTGCCGGATAGAAATAGAGTACCACATATTTTTCACCCAGAAACTGACTCAATGTGAAATTATCTACTATCTCTCCGCCGTTGACAACGGCACTTGCCGAAAAACCGGGTGCTTTTTTACCTACTAATACTGACATAACTTTTATTGTTTTAAATGGATATATAATTTTTCTTTTTTCTGTATTTAAAACAACGATTGCCAGTTTTTGTTTGGGGGTAAATTGAAATTATTATAAAGTATAGGTTTCTTTCTCTTCTTTTTCTAATATATTTGTGTGAGTTTTGGTGACCAGGATATACAGAGCAGCACTTACCGAATTGCACCAACGAGCTGTTTTGATATAGAGGACAGAATTGTGATTTTCGACTTGACCAATTTCTATTTTAAGATCGCAAAAAAGGGGGTAAGTTTGCTAAATTCGGTCGTAGTAAAAGAAAGGCGTAGCGATGCTAAATGATGCAGGCACTTCCACAGAAGATAACCTTAAAATGAAAGGATACGATAATACGTGCGTATGCCGCCCCACGCTTTTAAGCATTATAGAAAATAGATAGATGCGTGCATGGTAACGGTGACCGACTTTCGTAATAGTAAAGCTATACGGATTTTCATTGGTATTCTCATTGGCAAACGAAACGGTAGCGGTTTTAGAACATGAGCTTGTGGGCGTAAATCGAACTTTATTCTTAACCAGAGTTTGGGATAGTATAAAAATTTCTTCAAGAATATCGATGCTAGCACCTTTTTCAGAGAAAGTGTCCCCTTTTATTTGTAGTATTTCATAGTAAGTCAAAGTAGTATTATTTTTGTTAGCATTATTGCATTTTTGAAAAAAAGTATCATACGAATATGAACCATAAAAAACGGTTGGTTTACAAAAAGCAACCAACCGTTTTTATGAGTAATAATATTAAAAACATTTATAATTTATCTACTTTATAATAAGCTTCATGCGCTTTGTAGTTCCATTTTCTTGTATTTTAAGGAGATAAATTCCCTGGGTAAGATGATTTACCGGGACGTTGGTATTGGCATTAATAACTAGTTGCAGGCAGGTTTGTCCATTCAGGTCGGTAATGGTTACCAAAGCATTTCCACTGATTCCTTTGATACGAACAAAATCCTTTGCCGGATTTGGGTAAATGCTTATCAACAAGTTAGCTTTATCCTTCACCGCTGTTGTTATACTCAGTCCACCATCAGTAATAATCCAGCTATTTGGTGAGCTGGTTAATACGCCCCGCGCTGTGGCTGCTGTACCTGCTGAGTATTTGTTATTTCCGCCTCCGAAAACAACATTTGGTTTTACGGTTTGTGCTGCCCAGCCGATAAGAATAGCATCGTAATTGGCGGTAGATAGATTCGCGTCTTCAAACATTCCATTCATCTCAGTCGCCTTTCCTATATTCCAACTGGCAATATTCTGGTTAAAAGATGTTGCGGCATAAAACATTCCAGCCATTGTCTTTACCTGACTTACGTTCCAATTACCAATAGGTTGATTGAATGAAGAGGCTCCAGCAAATGTCATACTCATATTTGCAACATGGCTTACATTCCAGTCACTAATATTTTGATTAAATGCGGTTGCTAACATAAACATACTATTCATGTTTGTAGCATTGGTAATATTCCAGCCACTAATATCCTGATTGAATGATTTGGTGTCAAAAAACATATATTGCATGTCTGTGACGTTCCTGACATCCCACAAATTAAGATTCGTAATCGACTCTTTGTTTGTAGAAGCGAAACAAAACGACAACGAAGTAATGGTTGAAGGTAAAAGAGCTGGCACACGGCTCAAATTAATGGCTTCCATAAAGCCTCCTCCTAAAGACGTTAACCCCACATCTCCAAAGCTTGCGACCTCTGTAAGATATTTTGCCCCCGGCCAACTATCCTCGCCATTCCCAAAATTACTTATAGTGCCAGATATGTTTACGGTATAGGTGCCGGCATCAGCATACGTATGAGGTGCAAACCCGCTTTGAGTGATCTTTGATGCAGTTGATCCATCACCCCAATTCACCGTGCAATTTGTGAGTCCAATGAGTGGTAGCGAAATACTTTGATTGTCGGCTGTGGTTTTAAATACAAGCTGCATCGGTGTATCCCCGGTTCCGGTAATGGTAAAGCTATACGGATTTTCATTGGCATCCTGATTGGCAAACGAAACGGTAGCAGTTTTCGAACCTGCACTTGTGGGCGTAAATCGAACTGTGAAAGTGGTAGAACTTCCATTGGCTACTGTTGTAGGGTTTGTACCTTGCAAGCTGAACTGAGCGGCATCTGTGCCTGTGATAGCAAAACTGCTCAAAGTAGAAGCGGCTGTTCCTGTATTTTCAATGGTGAAAACCACATCGGTATTGGTAGAATTGTCGTGACTGCCAAAATCGTAAGTGCCTGTGCTACTGGTTATGGCGGTAGAGCCTTGTTTTAGGTCAATTTCGGGAGACGCCAGCGTCCCATCATATGCTCCCATCGAAGGGGTAGCACCGCGTGTGGCGCCGCGCTGGTCGGTGGTAATTTTGTCGGTTTCGGGGTTGGTTGGGGTAAAGTCAATAAAGCCAGTCGCGGTATCTACAAATTTATAATACTGATTGTCGGTTCCTCTAAAGTAATAGCCATTGGTGGCATTGTAATAGGCGTTGCCTCCGGCGTGGTAGGCAGGTGCTAACGACGACAGTGCCATGGTGGGGGTGGGTCCCCCGTTATCCGTCAAACCACCTAAGTCGCCGGTGGTATAAGCATTGGATTTTTTAGGGGCGAAGGGATTTGTTCCACCCCATGTGCCAATGCTCCAGGAATAATAGCCAAAAAATCTTCCCTTCACGTTAAGCTTTGCGAAATCCCCCCCCGTATTATTTATCATAATACTATTTAACACAAAACAATGAGTATATGCATAATTACTTGAATTAAAAACCCCGCCACCACTATTGGATGGTGCTGTATTGCCTGTAATTGTTGTATTAATTATGTAACAAGTGATACTACTTTGCAAAAATATTCCACCTCCTGTCGATGTAGCCACATTGTCTGTAATTGTTGAATTTATTATTGATGAATAATTCCCAAAATATAATCCACCGCCTTGGGCTGCCGTATTATTGTTTACCGTACACTGGTTGATTTTCATAAGTCCACCATATAAACCCCCGCCCCTGCCACTTGCGTTTCCGTCCTTTATGACGCATCGGTTCAGCGTTCCTGTTCCACAAGTAATTACGCCGCCATCACCGGTTACATTGCCACCCCGCAGGATAAGGTCGTTCATTGTAACAATAGCATCTATATAGAACACCCTGAAAGTGGATACACCCGGGCTGGCTACCTGTATGGTAACGCGGTTGCCGGTTGCAGCGTTAATGCCTTCCATGGTAAGGCTATTATCGATAGTGGGCAAAGCGGCAGAGAGGGTTATCACATCGCCGCTGCTCAGGTTAAAGTTAATCACATCGCCATCGGCCACAGAGTTGATGGCCCAGCTCAGGCTTCCGGAGGTGGCGCCGGTGCCGTCGTCGGTGGTTTGGGTTACTGTGTAGGTGCCGGCGGCGGCTACCAACACCGATAGCCAGGCTGCTGCAAGAAAAGTGATGATTTTTTTCATTATGAATTGTTTTTATGTAAATTATTGTATTTAGTTTTTTGCACACAATTTGAAATTTCATTGTAATAGTTAATGCTACAATAGCTTAGCAGTTTTTATATCGAAAATGTAACTACCTTAATATCATCTACTTAAGTGTAAAGAAAAAAGGTGTTTTTGACTTCCACAACTAAAAAAGGGGTACAAAAAGGATACATTCTGAAAAAATGGAGGCCAGACTAATGTGATTAGAATGACCTCCATGTTTGTCTATAGTTGTCAGATAGGGGCTCCTGGAGTGATTTTATTTCTTTATCAACGTTTTACGAGTTTCAACTTCCAGGTTTTATCGTTGCTGGTTACAATTACCACGTATATTCCGGCTTTCAGTTTGTTTGCCGCAATGCGTGTAGTGCTTGATGTTACATGGTTTTGTTGTTGCACTTTCCCGGTTATATCCATAATCATTATCTCGGCATTTGTTTTTAACCCATCTATAACAAAATCATTTAGTACAGGATTTGGTGAAATATTCTGGCTGGTAATTGTTGAATTGGTTAAATCGGTTGTAACAGCCAAACCGCCATCTGTAATTGTCCAGTTATTGGGTGAGCCGGTTAAAACATTACGGGCTGTCGTTGCTGTACCTGCTGAGTACTTGCTATTTCCGCCGCCGAAAAGGACATTTGGTTTAACTGTTTGTGCTGCCCATGCTATTAACATTGCATCGTAGTTTGTAGTAGAGAGGGTAGTATTATAAAACATTTTGTCCATGCTTGTTACACTACTTATGTCCCAATTGGCTAAATTCTGGTCGAAAGCTATTGCACCGCCAAACATCCACGACATGTTGTTTACTTTGCTTACATTCCATGTGCTAATATTCTGGTTAAAATCATTTGTGGATTCGAACATGCCTTCCATAGTGGTTACGCTGCTTACATCCCAGGTGCCAATGGGCTGATTAAATGCAACGGCACTACGAAACATATCCTCCATATTGGTTACACTGCCTACATCCCATGTGCTTATGTTCTGATTAAACGCATCAGTACGTTTAAACATATTCTCCATGTTTGTTACTGCACTCACATCCCATGCGCTGATATCCTGATTAAATGCCGTAGCATAATAGAACATATTCGACATATCCGTCACATGGCTTACATCCCAAAGATTAAGGTTAGTAATGGTGGCTTTGCTATTTACATAGAAGCAATACGATAAATCGGTAACCGTGGCGGGTAACGAAGCAGGAACACTGGTAAGATTATTTGCCTTGCAAAAAGCACCTGAAAGAGAAGTTAAGCCCATATCGCCAAAATCAGTTACCTCGGTCAGGTATCCTGCTCCATCCCAACCGTCTTCTGCTTCTTCATTGTAATAGCCAAACTGTGTGAGACTACCGCTAATTTTCACGGTGTAAGTGCCGGCAGTAGCAAAAGTATGCCGTTTTCTGCCTGTTGTGGTGAAGTCTTCGGTAGCTGAGCCATCACCCCAATCCACAGTGCAGTTTACAGTGCCGTAAAGCGGAAGTTTTATAGTTCTGTTATCAGCATTGGTGGTGAATTTAAGCTGCATTGGCTCTTTCTTTACATTGATATACACCGTATCCGATACAGATTTGTAGTTTACAGCATCGGTAGGCGTAAAAGTGCATTTCAGCAGTTGGTTGTCGCCTACAGCTAAAACTGTATTGGCAGCCGGGTCGTACACAAATGCACCCGGTACATCGGCAGTAGCATTGAGTTGTGTAGTGCTAAGGGCTGTGCCGTAAGTAATATCGGCAGGAGTGCTCCATGTGATAACCGGCTCTTTGGCTGTGACCGTTATACTTACGGTATCGCGCACTACATTGTAAAAATCGGTAAATGTAGGCGTAAATTCTACTATTAAATCGTGTTTTCCGACACTTAGTACCGAATCCAACGCAGGAGTATAAACAAACGTACCAGATACATTGGCCGTAGCATTGAGTTGGGTGGCGCTCAGGGCTGTGCCGTAAGTAATGTCTGTAGGGATAGGCCAGCTTATTTCCGGATTGGATTTAACACTTACCTTTTGAATAAATAGTATATGCTCAGTACCGTTAGCCAAATTGCCCCACATTAAATCGGAACTTATCGTTGTTTTGGGGAAAGTGTAGGCGCCGCCCGAACAACTACTAATTAACAATATTTCTCCAGCTCCGACTATTGCCACTGCTGGAATTGCAGTTCTGCAAGTTTGCTGAGGAGCTTTTTCAATACCGGGAGCAGGTTGTACACCACTGTACGCTAAATTAAAATTCACACTTGAAATAACGGCTTTTCCCAAATCAGTAACAGTTGTATTACAAGGATAACATTTCCTCTGTGCTCGATTGACATATTCCCCACCTAAATTTAAATTGACTTGACCCACCGAAGAATTTGTTGGAGTTATCCATCCGGTTGAAGATACGTGTACTTTATTCCACGAACTTAAATTGTTATACTTAGCAATGGAATTACTGCTTGGACTCCATACGGTGCTATCAGTTTTTATTGCAGCAAAATTATTGCCTCCTGCTGCTATTTTATGCCAATCGAGGTCAATACCTATTTGTCGCGGGGTGTTGCGGTTGATAACTGTTCCGTCGCACAATTGTCCGCTTGCATTATCTCCCCACGTCCACAGCGTACCATTTGTTTTTAGCGCTACGGTAAACGAAGCGCCACAGGAAACATACATCCAATTGTGGTCGGTACCAATTTGTGTTGGTGTGAGTTTGTTAACATTCGTTCCATCCCCAAGTTGCCCGCTGGCATTGTTTCCCCATCCCCACAGTGTGCCATCTGTTTTAACAGCCATTGTAAATGCGTCTCCACCATCTGCCTGTTTCCAGTCGGTTTTAGTACCCACCTGTGTTGGCAGGTAAATATCGGTAGTTGTTCCATCGCCCAATTGTCCCATAGTATTACTGCCCCAAGTCCAAAGACTCCCGTTGGCTTTCAGGGCAATGCAGTGATTGCTTCCTGCACCAATTGCTACCCAATTGGTATCGTTACCCACTAATGTTACCAAATTCATTAAAGTTGAACTACTGGTGGACCCGTTTCCAAACTGGCCGTAGGAATTTTTCCCAATTACACCAATTCGTACGGCGTAAACAGAGGATGCTGCGAAGCATAACGCTGTGCAAAGCAATAAAATGTAGATTTTTCTCATGATAATTTTGTTGTTTTTCGTTGTCTTTTTTTTGCCTGTTAGAGGCTGTTTTTATTTCTTTATTTTAATTCTAATTCATAAATAAGTGGCCACAATTTGCCAGTCACAAATACTTTGTTTGTTAATGAATCATAGGCTATGCCATTCATTTCCAAAGAAACAGGATAGAGGTTGTATGCTTCGTCAGACAAGATTGTTAAATCAAGTTTTCCAACAACTTTTCCATCTATAGGATCAATTTTGACTATTGTATTCGTTGGCCATATATTTGCAAAAATATAGCCATTAATGTATTCTAATTCATTTATATTTTCTACCGGATAATTATTTTCGGTTACGGAAACCTTTTTAACTGTCCGAAATGTAATTGGATCTAAATACGTAATTTCAAAAGTTCCATCACTCATAATTAAATTTGTTCCGTCTGTAGTTAGTCCCCAACCTTCTTTACCCGGAAAAGTAAACTCTCCAATTTTCTTAAATGTAATTGCATCATAAACAAATCCAATTTTCGTTTCATAAGTAAGTTGGTAAACTTTAGCATTTAGAATAGTGATTCCTTCACCAAAATATTTAGTTTTATCTAATTCCACTTTTTTGTCTATTTTACCCGTTGCCAAGTCGACAATACCAAACAATGATTTAGTCTGAGGCAGGTTTTGAGGTGCACCGCTGCTTTCGTATAGTTTCCCATCGCTTACAAGAAATCCTTCCGTAAAAGAAGTCGTATCGTGGGGATATGACTTAATCAATTTATATTCAATAATTGGAATTATATTTATTGATTCATTGTTGTTTATATCATCACTATTCCTATCGCAACTTACTAGTGAAAGCACTATTAAGAAATAATAATAATAATAATAATAATAATGCTTTATTGTCATTTGTTATATCGTTTTATTATGTGATTACTCTTGCAATTCGGGCTATGTGCAAAATAGATAATTGATAACTAGTCAATTATAACAATTAGAATTCTGTGCTGGGGGTGGTTTTAATGTTAATACCTTTCGAGGTAATAGCCCGGCATAGGCTACCAAAGTTGCTCTCGCTTACGTTGTCGGTAATCCGGGGTACCGTGTAGGTGGTGGCCGAAAAAAAAGATTTGTAGTTGTGCAATGCAACATACAAATGAATAAAAGTCTAATTGTTTTGTTCATAGTGTTTTGTTTTAGAAATTCTTTTCTTTCTTTCTTGAATTTTTTGGTCGTTAGTTGTTCTATGTGCTTAAAGTATTGCCGTATTGTGTG
>Ga0209398_1000402_pt1 | contig 27360 bp, 21 predicted proteins | sample AshMeaBigSpring_FD_184125 | JGI IMG/M metagenome (GOLD analysis project Ga0209398, IMG submission 184125) | Groundwater microbial communities from Big Spring, Nevada to study Microbial Dark Matter (Phase II) - Ash Meadows Big Spring (SPAdes)... | ecosystem: Environmental > Aquatic > Deep... | reverse complement strand
TTCTCATTTCTTCACCAAAAATTACAACGATTATGCTTGATAAATATGGTATTGCAAAACGAATTGCCCAAGAATTAAATGATTGTATGTATGTAAATTTAGGTATAGGTATACCTACCTTGGTTGCTAATTATGTGCCTAAAGACATAACCGTTGTCTTTCAAAGCGAAAATGGAATTTTAGGAATGGGACCATATCCTACAGCAGAAAATATAGATGCAGATTTAATTAACGCAGGCAAAGAAACCATAACAACTATTAATGGTGCTGCATTTTTTGATAGTGCTGAAAGTTTTGGAATGATTAGAGCTGGAAAAATTGATTTAACAGTTTTGGGGGCAATGGAAGTGAGCGAAACAGGCGATATTGCTAATTGGAAAATTCCTGGCAAAATGGTAAAAGGAATGGGTGGAGCAATGGATCTGGTAGCTAGTGCTAAAAACATTATTGTTGCCATGATGCACACCAATCCAAAAGGTGAAAGTAAATTGTTGCCACAGTGTACTTTGCCCTTGACAGGTTTAGGCTGCGTTAAAAAAGTAGTAACCGAATTGGCAGTTCTTGAAATTACTGAAAATGGTTTTTTACTTACAGAAATTGCTCCAAATGTTACAATAGAAGAAGTGGTTGCAAAAACAAGCGGAAAATTAATCATTTCTCCAAATGTAAAAACCATTCAAGTGTACTAATTTTTATATCATAATTTCTTTCCAAAGGCTATCTCGTAGTAGGATAGCCTTTTTTATTTATATACATCTATTTTTTAGTTGATTTTAAGCTAGCAATTTTTCAGAAAAATAATTTTATTTATTAAAAAAGTATCAATACTTTTAAAAAAATATTATTAACTAATTAATCTTTCTGCTTTATGAAAAAAATGTACTTATTCTCTATTGTGGTTTTTTTTATTGCAAATGTGAAAGCTCAAAGTCTAACAAAAGTTTGGTCTAAGCTATGTAATGGAAGTGATTTTTCATGGTTTAACACTTCAACCGATAACAATAACGTAACAGGAATAGCTTACAATCCTGCTACAAATAAAGTACTTGTTGGTAACAGAAATAATAACATCTATATACTAAACGCAAGTACAGGTGCACAAGAAGGTACAGTTACACTTGGTGGCGATTTGGGTACAGAAGCGTTCAAGTTTAATAAAATTAGGGTAACTAGTGATGGGGTTATTTATGGCATTTCTTTAGCAACCGGTGCAACATCTAATGCTAGAATTTATAGATGGGCTAGTCAAACAAGTGCTCCAACCCTTTGTGCTACGTTTACAACAACTGAAAGATGTGGTGATGCTTTTGGACTTTCTGGTTCAGGAACAAGTACGGTATTGTACGCTGCTGGTGCAGCCCTTGCAAGTGGAACTTCAAACACCAAAATTTATGTATTTACAACCAATGATGGAACACAGTTTTTTAATACTTCAACCATTGATGTTCCTAGTGGTACAGGAACTGCAGGTCAATGGGTGAATAGATCTGTAGATCCAATTGGAGCAAATCCAACAGCAGGGGTTTGGATTGATATGAGTGGTGGACCAGCTCGTAGATTAAATGTTACTGGTTCTGCACCAACGCTTACTTCTACAGTTGGATTTACAACCACAACTGGTTATAACAATGGTCAAGTAGCTGATTCTTATTGTGGTATGCGTTACTTAGCACCTACAGGTGGAAAAAAATATTTAGCTTTTGCTGGAGCAAATAATGCAGGTGATGGAATTACAATGAAAGTTTTAGATGTTACGAGTGAAACAGAAGTGAGAACATTAGGAACTGATACTTTATGGTCTGCACCAAATACTCCAATAACCTATAATACAAATGGAAATGGAACAGGGGATGTTGCTTTTAAAGATAATGGTGATGGCAGTTACGATATTTTTTATGTTGCAACAAACAATGGTATAGCTTGTGTAAGAACAACAACAAGTTTCACATCTTTACCCGTTTTCCTATCGTCTTTTGCTGGTTCTATTAAAGATGGCATAGCTTCTTTAACTTGGAAAACAGATAACGAAATCAATAACAAAGGTTTTGAAATTGAAAAATCTTTTAACGGAAGCGACTTTTCTACTATCGGATTTGTAGCAGCTGGCGAAAATGCATCGAACACGTATTCATTTTCTGAATCTAAAAATTTAGCAGCTAACAACTACTATCGTTTAAAACAAGTAGATAAAGACGGTCAATACACTCGTTCTTCTGTTATTTTACTTCAAAACAAAACCAATATTCAACAGTTGGTGTTGTTTGGTAACGTTGTAAAATCGCAGCTAAATGCTCAAATAGAAGCTACTAAAACGGGTGCATCTTCCATTGCTATTGTAGATATGTCGGGTAAAGTGGTTAAAACCATTCAAAAGCAATTACAGAAAGGAACCAATCAGGTATCTTTCAATGTAAGTGGTTTACAAGCTGGTAACTATCAATTACAAATTGCAACAACTGAGGGAAGAACTAGTGCAAGATTTGTAGTAGCTAAATAAGGTATCGTTTTCTAGTTTAACAATAACGAACTAGCTGTAAAGTTGGTTTAAGAAAGGTTGGCATGTTTATGCCGACCTTTTTTTATTTTTTTATACTTACCAAACACCAATGCTTTAGCTTCTGCCGAATAGGATTTCTATAGCTGATGGGCTGCTAGATAGTAGTGAAAAACACGGTGAAGCTTTGTGCTTTGCTTTTGTGCCGGATTTGTAACGGATAGCTGGTACAACTGTTGAATACAGTAACAATGCTTACAGCCACTACTTGTTTACCGCTTAGAAAATGAATGCTCTATTAATACTACAGTGTTTTTTATTTTCAAACCGTTTTAATACATTGTGCAGATAAATTAAAATGTTTTCGATGAATATGCGTAAATCAATTTTTGTAAGAACAATTGTTTCTGTTTTGTTTTTGTTGAATGCTATTGTGGCAATGGCTCAATCTGATAGATGGCAGCAAAAAATAAAATACAATATTGCTGTAAATATGGATGTTCGTAAACATCAATTTACGGGTGTTGAAAAAATTGATTATTGGAATAATGCTCCTGATACGTTACGTAAAGTATTTTTTCATTTGTATTGGAATGCGTTTCAGCCTAATAGTAGCATGGATGTAAGAAGTAAAGAATTGGGTAAAACAGTTTTAGGAACGGATAGAAATGGCAATCCTGTTCAAGATTGGGATGCTCGTGTAAAAGATAGAATTAGTGGACTGAATGCCGATGAAATAGGCTATCAAAAAGTAAAATCGGTAAAAGTAAATGGTGTAGAACAAACCATAAAAGAACATGAAACTATTTTAGAAGTGGTGCTTACTCAGCCTATTTTGCCTAAAACAAAAACGGCTATAGAAGTGGTTTTTGAGGCTCAAGTGCCTAAACAAATTCGTAGAAGTGGACGAGATAATGCCGAAGGTATACAATACAGCATGAGCCAATGGTATCCTAAAGTGGTGGAATACGATTATCAAGGATGGAATGCAAACCCATATATTGCTAGAGAGTTTTATGGTGTTTGGGGTGATTATGATGTAAACATTAGCATTGATAAGCAATACATGGTTGCTGCTACAGGTGTGTTGCAAAATGCAAATTCAATTGGTTTTGGTTACGAAGCTGCTGGCGTAAAAGTGCCTACCATTACTACCAATAAAATAAACTGGAATTTTAAAGGAGAGAATATTCATGATTTTGTATGGGCTGCTGATACTGCGTATAAACATATTTCTAAAAAAGTAGGAAGCACCGTATTGCATGCTTTTTACAAAGCAAAAGATGCAAGTGCAGATAGTGCTTGGAACAATGTGTTGTGGGCTGCCGAAAAAGTAATGCCGTTTATTGAGCGTAAATATGGTAAATATCCTTACCCTCAGTATTCATTTATTCAAGGTGGAGATGGTGGAATGGAATATGCTATGGCAACATTGTTGAAAAATAGTGGTTTAGGTACTGTGTTTCATGAGTGGATGCACAGTTGGTATCAGCATATTTTAGGAACCAATGAAAGTTTATTTGGATGGATGGATGAAGGCTTTACAAGCTTTGCCGAAAGTGAAGTTTCTGCTTATTACAATCAAAATTGGGCAATGCAGTCACCGTTTATTAGCGATGCTACAAAAGCTGCTATTGCTAAAAATATAGAGCGAAGTAAAACACTATTACCATTAAACCAAAATGGTAGCTACGAAAGCTATTTTAGATTGGCAAAAAGCAATTTTGAAGAACCAATGACTACTCATGCCGATCATTTTAATACCAATTATGCCTACAGTAGTGCAGCATACAGCAAAGGAGCTACTTTTTTATCTCAGCTAGGCTATATTGTGAGTGATAGTATTCGTAATAAAATTTTATTAGCTTATTACAATGAGTGGAAGTTTAAACACCCGAATGCCAACGATTTTATTCGTGTGGCTGAAAAGGTGAGTGGCATTACATTGCAATGGTATAAAGAGTATTGGGTTTATACAACCAAAACCATTGATTATGCAGTTGATGATATTAATGTAGATGGCAATAAAACCAAAATTACCATTAAACGTGTTGGTAAAATGCCAATGCCAATTGATGTGTTATTAACGTTTAAAGATAGTAGCCAAGAAATGCATTACATTCCATTAGATTTAATGTATGGAGAAAAAATAGCTGAAAATCAGTTGCCTAGAACGGTGCATCCTGAATGGAAGTGGACGCATCCTCAATATAGTTTTGCTACAACAAGAAGTATTAAAGATTTAAAAAGTATAGAAATAGACCCTACTCAGCGTTTGGCAGATGTAAATAAAAACAACAATAAATTGGTAATTCCTGAGTAGTTGTACGAACGTGTTGTATGGATGAATAGATATGCTGGAAAAATGGATAATCGGCATGACAAATTGCGTGTTTTAGATAGGATATTGCTATTTTAAATGACAAATTGCATGTTTTAGAGGCATTTTTCTATCTAAAACATCGAATAATGGATGTTGAAGAGGAATTAATGAATCTTAAAGATTCGATAATGTATGTACAACAGGCATTCATGTATTTTAAACAGGGATAGTTGCATGTTTGAGTAGCATTTTTCAATCTCAGACATAGAAAAAAGAATGTTATAGATGCAACGATTAAACTAAAACAGGAATACGTATCACTTTTTGTTGCTTTATTGAATGTGTTTGTTCTTAAAAATGAAGGAAATACGATTGTTTATATTCAAAAAAATTAAAACGGTTATTTTATGAATCAAGATATTATAAATCTGTACGACGAATACACCCACAAACCATTGAAACGTACGGATTTTTTAAAACGTTTAGCAGTTTTAGCAGGTGGAACAGCAGCAGCCATGAGTTTATTGCCGTTGCTAGAAAACAATTATGCACAAGCTGCAACGGTAGCCTTTGAAGATGATAATTTATTTACAGAAAACATAAAATATGCTGGCGACAACTGTGAAATGCAGGCTTATGTAGCAAGGCCAAAAGCTCCTGGAAAATATGCAACTATAATTGTAATTCATGAAAATAGAGGATTAAATGCCCATATTGAAGATGTGGCAAGAAGGGTAGCAAAAGCAGGTTTTTTAGCCATTGCACCCAATGCTTTGGCTGCATTAGGAACTTTACCTACCAACGACGATGAAATAAGGGCTCAATTTGCCAAATTAGACCCTAAGCAAACCCTTCAAAACTTTATAAAAGCATTTGAATATGCCCAAACTAGAAACGATAGTAATGGTAAAATGGGATGCGTAGGCTTTTGTTGGGGTGGTGCAATGGCGAATAATTTAGCCGTGAATATGCCACAATTAAAAGCAGCCGTTGCTTATTATGGCAGACAACCACAAGCAGAGGATGTAGCAAAAATAAAAGCAGCCATCTTGTTGCATTATGGCGGTTTAGACGAACGTATAAATGCAGGAATTCCAGCTTATGAAGAAGCTTTGAAAAAGAACAATGTGAACTACCAACTATTTGTATACGAGGGCGTAAATCATGCTTTTCATAACGATACTTCAGCAGCTCGTTACAACGAAGCAGCAGCTAAACTTTCTTGGGAAAGAACCATTGAATGCTTTAAAAAATATCTTGTTTAATTGCTCATTGAAACTCTATTTACAAACAAGATGAAAGCAGCTAGCGTTCAAGAAATAAAACAAGAATTAAGCTATTTATCGCCTAAACAGTTGCAAGAATTGTGTTTGCGACTCATAAAATATAAAAAAGAAAACAAAGAATTAGTAGGCTATTTATTGTTTGATGCCCACCATCAAGAAGCTTACATAGAAAATGTGTGCAATGCTATTGATGAATTGTTTACAGAAATAAATACATCGCATATTTATTTTGCTAAAAAAACATTGCGTAAAATTTTACGTATTGCCAATAAGCAAATAAAGTTTGCAGGCTCAAAAGAAGTAGAAGTATCTATTTTATTACATTATTGTAAGCAATTACAAGCAACAGGATTGGCTAAACCTAAAAACCAAGTGGTGTATAAACTCTTGCAAACACAACTGAATAAAATAAATAAACTCATTTTGCTATTGCATGAAGATTTACAGTTTGACTATTTACGTAAACTTCATGCTTTGCAATCCATACAAACAAGTATTTAGTTTAATTGCTCTTGTAGCAGCAATGCAGCTATAGCATTGGCAATTAAAAATTTTTCGTCGGTATCTGTAGTATCAAAATACACCAATCCTCTATCAATTAAAGAAACGGCTGCAACAGTTTTGCCACTCATATTTCTAAATTCATAGCCAACCGAGCCACCAAAAGGCAATGCAACGGGTTTGCCTTGTTTGTTTTTTAACAGGTAAACAGGTACAATACTGTAATAATCGAATTTGCTTTTGGCAAGCATGCCTGTATAGGTTTTGGCGTTTGTTTGAGCAGCATTATTATCAATCACCATTTCCCAAGGCTGTTGATTTTTACCCGGAACAATTCTTACTGCAAAAATATTACTGCCATTATCGCCTATACGTAATAAATCGCCAATAATATTTACAACACTGTTAGGGTTATTACCAACGGTAATATCTGTCCAATTGGCTTTTGAAAATGCGGTAACCTCACTTTCATTGTTAGAAGAATCTTTTAAGCTAAAACGAATGGTTTGTTTTTTTTGAACATATGTTTTGTTGAGGCTTTCAACCCAATCGTTTTGAACAGGAATGCTCCATGTCCAACCGCTTCCTTTTGTCCAAGAACGGTTTACTTTATTGGTTGTAAACTCACCAAAAGAAAGTTTTTGGTTCAACATAAAACCTTGACGACCTTTTACAGAAAGCTCTTCTCTTTCATTCCAATTTGGATTACTAATGGCAATTTTTACAGGAGAACAGCTATGAAAAGTAAGAATAGAAAGAAAAGAAAAGTAAAAAAGTATACGCATATAATTCAATTTTCAGGTTTATGAAGCAAATGTCTATAAAAATGAAAAGTAATGCAATCGCATATTGATGTGATGCTTAGAGGATAGCGTACAGTATGTGTAATTTACAATTGTATTCATCTGCTCCATAGAGTTATCCACGTACAAGAGTGCGACGCCACTGCTGCTGATAAGAAATCCACATGCTGGGTTAAAAATAATCCTCGTTCTTTGCAAATTGTATATTTGTTACTATGGCAAATCGCTTAAAAAAGAATACCCCACCACCGCCTCCAAGTCCTGAGGAATTAGCACCTGACAAAGAGGTTGAAGTCACTGTTACCGAAGTGGTAAAAGATGAGCGTACCACCAAAATTGCAGGTGCTTCTGCATTATTAATGGCTCTCTTCTTGTTTATTGCATTTACATCGTACATGTTTACTTGGCAAGAAGATCAAGATAAAGTATATCAATTTGGCATTAAAATTTTTGCTACCGACGATGTTCGTGTTACCAATTTATTAGGTGTTTTAGGTGCGTATGTAGCTCATATTTTTATTTATAAAGGTTTTGGAATTGCGGCTTATTTGTTTTGTACTTCATTTTTTGTTTTAGGGATTAATTTATTGTTTGGTAAAAAAGTATTTAATCTTAGTCGTAATTTAAGATATGTGATTATTGGTTTGGTTTTGTTAAGTATGGTTGCTGCATTTGTAAGTGTTAGATCGAGTTTTAGTTTTGGTGGAGCCGTTGGAGAATTGCTTAACAATTGGTTTGTAAAATGGATTGGTAGGGTAGGAACAGGATTTTTATTGTTTACAGCTGTGTTTAGTTATGTTATTTGGCGTTTTAATCCTACGTTTAAATGGCCAGAATTTCATTTGTTTGATAAACAAGAAAAGCAAGTTGTTGAGAAAAAACCTGTAGGAGTTGGAGGTGAAAATTTTGTTGATGATGAGCAAAAAGTATATGGTGAATGGGATAATTCTGGCGACGAATCGATGCAATTAGTAGAAAAAGAACCTGAATTGCCCTTGAGTAAAAACAAGCTGAAAGAAGGTGGAAAAACAATGCCAGACATTGTAGAACCTATTGCACCAATGCATCAAAATCCATTAACAGAATTTGATGTAACAGAAAAGGAAGACCTAATTCAAAACGATGAATTGGGGGGCAAATTATTTATTGATGAATCGTTGCCTATTCCTGAAACTGTTGCAGAAGAACAAGTTTTACCAATACCTGAAATGCCGGTTGCTCATGTATCGGTAATCATGCCTACACCTGTTGCTGAAAATCCTGTTTTTGAAATTGTTTCGAATAGTGAACCGATTGAAGAAGATATTGATACAAAAGAATTCACACATTCGAATGAGGAAGATGATGTATTGGATGAATTGGAAGACGATATGGAGCTAGAAATTAATGAGCCAATAGATGATGAAGAGGAAGAAGATGTGCCATCTAGTGCTGTTGTGCCAAGACAAACTTTAGCCACTAATTACGATGCAACCTTAGATTTAAAAGACTATAAAAATCCGCCGATAGATTTATTAGAAACACATGGTAGCGAAAAAATTGTTCATGATCCTGCAGAATTAGAAGCTAATAAAAACCAAATTATTAGTACGCTTAAAAACTATGACATTGCCATTCAACGTATTGCAGCAACTGTAGGGCCAACAGTTACTTTGTACGAAATTGTACCAGCACCTGGTGTAAGAATCAGTAGAATTAAAAACTTAGAAGATGATATCGCTTTAAGTTTAGCAGCTTTAGGTATTCGTATTATTGCACCTATTCCTGGTAAAGGAACCATTGGTATAGAAGTGCCAAACGTTCGTAAATCGGTAGTAAGTATGAAAACCTTACTATCGTCTGAAAAATTTGTAAATAGCTCATTTTCATTGCCGATTGCAATAGGTAAAAAAATTGACAACGAAAACTTTATTGTAGACTTGGCTACCATGCCTCACTTGTTAATGGCAGGTGCAACGGGTCAAGGTAAATCGGTTGGTTTAAATGCCATATTGGTTTCATTACTCTACAAAAAACATCCATCACAATTAAAATTTGTGTTGGTAGATCCTAAAAAAGTGGAATTAAGTTTATATAGAGTAATTGAAAAACACTTTTTAGCCAAATTACCCGGTGAAGATGAAAGCATTATTACCGATACCAAAAAAGTAGTGAATACACTAAATGCTTTGTGTATTGAAATGGATAATCGATACGATTTATTAAAAGAGGCTGGCTGTAGAAATATAAAGGAATACAACGAAAAATTTACCAATAGACGATTAAATCCACAAAAAGGGCATCAATATTTACCGTTTATTGTGTTGGTAGTTGATGAATTTGCCGATTTAATTATGACAGCAGGTAAAGAAGTAGAAATGCCCATTGCACGTTTGGCACAGTTGGCAAGAGCTATTGGTATACATTTAATTATTGCAACGCAACGTCCATCTGTAAACATTATTACAGGTACAATTAAAGCCAATTTCCCTGCAAGAATTGCTTTTAAAGTATCTTCAAAAATTGATAGTAGAACTATTTTAGATGCTGGAGGAGCGGAGCAACTGATTGGTAAAGGAGATATGTTGATTAGCTATAATGGTGAAATTACGCGTTTGCAATGTGCGTTTGTAGATACACCTGAAGTAGAAGGTGTGTGTGAGTTTATTGGCGATCAAAAAGGATATCCACAAGCATTTTTATTACCAGAATATGTGGATGAAAAAGAGTTAGAAACCAATAAAGATTTTGATAGTAGTAGTAGAGATCCTTTGTTTGAAGATGCTGCTAAATTAATTGTACAAAACCAAATGGGCAGCACATCATTAATACAACGTAGAATGAAATTAGGCTATAATAGAGCAGGGCGTTTGATGGATCAATTAGAAGCAGCAGGAATAGTAGGACCAAACTTAGGAAGTAAAGCAAGAGAAGTTTTATATAAAAGTGAAATGGAATTGCAAGACTATTTAGATAATCTTGTTTAAGAAGATTATCTTTTTGAACATAAATAATCAACTGCTTTTACAATGTATCATCATTTATCAACCTTTTTACAAAAGCGTTTGTTTAATTAGGTATGGCATATAAAAACTTAGAAGCTTGTTTACTCGATTTAGAAAAAAATAATCATTTAGTTCGTGTAAAAGAAGAAGTAGATCCATATTTAGAAATGGCAGCTATTCATTTACGCATGTACGAAGCAAAAGGACCTGCCATTTTATTCGAAAATGTAAAAGGTTCTCGTTTTAGAGCAGCATCTAATATTTTTGGCACACTTGATAGAAGCAAGTTTATTTTTAGAGATACGTTTCAATTGGTGCAGCAGTTAATTCAATTAAAAGGCAATCCTATTGAAGCTATCAAACATCCTTTTCAAAATATACAAGCAGGTTTTGCTGCTTTAAAAGCGTTACCACTCAAAAATCCAATTTCAAAACCTATATTTCACCAAGAAATATCTATACAAGATTTACCACTTATTCACCATTGGCCAATGGATGGAGGAGCTTTTGTAACGCTTCCTCAAGTATATACAGAAGATATTGATACTCCAGGAATTATGAAAGCCAATTTAGGTATGTATCGTATTCAATTATCAGGAAATGATTACGAATTGAACAAAGAAATTGGTTTGCATTATCAATTACATAGAGGTATTGGCGTTCATCAAACAAAAGCAAATAAAAAAGGACAGCCACTAAAAGTAAGTTGTTTTGTTGGTGGTCCACCTTCTCATACCTTATCGGCTGTAATGCCTTTGCCTGAAGGAATTAGTGAAATGACTTTTGCAGGTGTTTTAGGTGGCAGACGTTTTCGTTATGCTTATAAAGATGGCTTTGCTGTAAGTACCGATGCTGATTTTGTAATTACAGGAGAAGTGCATCCAAATGAGAATAAACCTGAAGGGCCTTTTGGCGATCATTTAGGATATTATTCGTTGCAACACGATTTTCCGTTGATGAAAGTGCATAAGGTGTATGCTAAAAAAAATGCGATTTGGCCATTTACAGTTGTTGGTCGTCCACCACAAGAAGATACTAGTTTTGGTGAACTCATTCATGAACTTACTGGTGCTGCCATTCCACAAGAAGTACCTGGTTTAAAAGAAGTACATGCTGTTGATGCAGCAGGAGTGCATCCATTATTATTGGCGATTGGTAGTGAACGTTACACACCATACACACCTACTAAACAACCTGCAGAACTATTAACCATTGCCAATCATGTATTAGGAACAGGTCAACTTAGTTTAGCCAAGTTTTTGTACATTACAGCAGATGATACCAATCAATTAACTACCCATCATATTCTGCCTTATTTAACCTATATTTTCGAGAGAATTCATTTACAAAGAGATATTCATTTTTACACCAATACAACCATTGATACTTTAGATTATAGTGGTACAGGTTTAAATAGCGGTAGCAAAGTAGTGTTTGCAGCGTATGGTGAAAAGAAAAGAGAATTGTGTACGGAAGTTCCGAGTTGCTTAAAGGAGCTTCAACATTTTACAAAACCAAAATTGGTAATGCCTGGTGTGATTGCTTTACAAACTAATAAGTTTACAACTAACCAAACAGCAGTAACAGAAATACAGGTTTTAAATGAACAGTGTAAGCACCAGTTAAGTACATTCGAAGGTGTGGTACAATTGATTATTTGTGATGATAGCGAATTCGTAGCAAATCGTTTAGGCAACTATTTATGGGTTACTTATACTAGAAGCAATCCTAGTCATGATATTTATGGAATTGATGAATTTATCCTGCACAAACATTGGGGTTGCAATGGACCAATGGTAATTGATGCTAGAATAAAACCTCACCATGCACCACCAGTTGAAAAAGTGCCAGAAGTTGAAAAAAGAATTGATAAACTTTTTGCAAAAGGCGGAAGTTTACATGGTGTTATTTAGAAAATAACTGGATTATAAATAACAAGGTGCATTAATCTGTGTTTAATGCACCTTTATTTTATAAAAGACAATCAATGTTTATTTCTTAGGCTTTACTCCCAAATAGCCGCCCATCCATAAACCAACGAGTCCCCAACCAACAACAGCGTCTATTAAATCGGCTGTTAAACCAAACGATTCGTTCCAAATTCTATTGGTTACAGACGTATTCATAAATACAATTAATCCTACAAAAACCGATGAAACAAAAAAAGTAAATAACCCCCAACCTTCCATTTTTGAGAAAATCCATGATAGTAAACCCACCATTACAATATTAGTAAGTAAGCCAATAATAATTCTACCAATAATATCTCCAGTATAGTTTTTATGATACACAATTTCAGCCCAAGGTCTTCCTTCTTGTGCATCTTTTAAACGTTGTTGTTCTTTAGGCGTTGAAATCAGGGGCACAGTTGGTAATAGATATTGCCCTTCTTCTTGCAAATTTTCATTCAATAGTTTTAAAATACTATCTTGTTGTGGTGTGTATTTTTGGGTATCTCTATGTAAATGGAATACATTATACGAAAATACTTGCCAAACAAAAATGATGATTCCCCCAACTACAGAACTGATAGCTACTTTTTTAATGGTATTGACTTTTATATCGTTAAGACAGTTTTTTGGTTCTGCTAATTTATCAATAATTCAATCATATAGCCAATAAGAATTCTTGGAATAAAGTGTTTAATTGATAAATGGCTAATAATCGTTAATTTATAAACAAAACTTATAGACTTTATCTATATACATCGAAATAAAAACGAGGCTATCAATATTTAATAAATGAGATAGCCTCGTTTATGAAATCTACTAATAAATCGAAAGTTACAAGTAGCTAAGGTTTGTTTTTGGTGTAAGCGTTAACAGCGTTTCATACATTAATCTAATGGTGCTATCAATATCATCTTTATGCAACATTTCAACAGTTGTATGCATATAACGTAATGGAATAGAGATTAAAACACTTGGGCATCCATCATTTGCGTAAGCAAAACTATCGGTATCTGTACCTGTACTTCTACTTACCGTACGCATTTGTAATGGAATGTTTTTCTTTTCAGCCACATCTTGCACCAATTGTAACAATTTGTTGTGAACAGCAGGTCCATAACAAGGTGAAGGACCTTTACCACAAGCAACATCTCCTTCAATTATTTTATTAATCATTGGTGTTTGTGTATCATGTGTAACGTCTGTAATAATAGCAACGTTAGGTTTTATTCTACGGGCAATCATTTCAGCACCACGTAAACCAATTTCTTCTTGTACAGCATTTACAACATATAAACCAAAAGGTAATTTTTGTTTGTTTTCTTTTAATAAACGAGCAACTTCTGCAATCATAAATCCACCAATTCTATTATCCATTGCTCTGCCTATGTAAAAGCCATTTGCTAGTTCATCAAACCCATCTTGATAAGTAACTACAGCACCCACATGAATACCCAATTCTTCCACTTCTTTTTTACTTCTTGCACCACAGTCTAAGCAAAGATTTTCCACTTTTGGTTGTTGTTCTTTTTCGCTTCCACCCAATCTTGTATGAATGGCAGGCCATCCAAAAACAGCTTTTACAGCTCCTTTTTTTCCATGTATTAGTACACGCATGGCTGGAGCAATTTGATGGTCTACACCTCCATTTCTTTTTAAATAAATTAAACCTTCTGCATTAATGTAGTTTACAAACCAACTAATTTCATCACAATGTGCTTCAATTACTACTTTAAAAGGAGCATCTGGATTAATAACGCCAACAGCTGTACCATAAGGATCGGTAAAATAAGTATCTACAAATGGCTTTATGTAGTTGAGCCAAAGTTTTTGTCCACCACTTTCAAAACCAACAGGTGATGGTGTATTGATATACTCTTTTAAAAAAGCCAATGATGTTGCATTAACAACCGGCTTTGTTTTTTCTGCTTCTTTTTTGGTACTAGAAGATTTTTTTTCTTTTGCCATTTTTTTTAATTTATACAAGTGAATGCAAAAATGCCCAATAATGCTTTTACCAACATTAATCCGTCAATAATTGCAAGATAATAGAGAATAGATTTACGTTGCTGCAAAGAAAGTGCAACAATTGTTAACAATATAAAAGGAATACAGTTTATAATGGTGATTGAAATAGAAAATGATTGGGTAAAACTGAAGATCGAATTTGCTAAAAATCCCACAACAATAAGAGGTATGATGATGGTGAAAATAGTTTTTCTTAATCCAATTCTTACTACAAAAGTTTTTAATTGGATGTTATAGTCTGCAGCATAATCTTTAATATCGAACATAATACAAAGAACAGAAATAAACATGCCATTTTGGATAAATAAAATATAAGTAGAAAGATGAATTGTTGACGAAGAATATCCATGCAATATGGCAATTAGTATTGGAAAAATGGTAACAATGCTCGACCATACAAAACCAATAATAAACGGTTTAATAAATCCGATTGTTCTGATGTTGTGTACCGTAGAACTTCTTTCGATACCATAGTAAAAAAAAGCTGTAATAGCAGTCATGATTACAAAACACAGAAGTACAAAGGGTATTTGAGTCCACTGATTGTGTGTTTTAAATCCAATAAAACCCATGAATATAATGCTTATAAAAACATACATTTTTTGGGTAAACTGAATGTATTTTTTGTTTTGTTGATACCAAACAATTCGTTGATTATCTACAGCATTATTTTGAGTTTGTAAATATGCTTTTGTGTAATAAACAACTGTTACTAAAAAAGTAAGTAGATAATAAATAAATGGTAAATAGCTAAAAATACCTAAATGAAAAGCCGTTTCAATAGAAAGAAAAACAGCACAGAAACCGTAAAAATAATTGCCAAATAATATGGCTTGCATACATTTTTGCAAATACAACACCGCTATCTTGCTATTGCAATTGCAGGTGAAATAAGCGTATCACTTAGGTTTTTAGCTTTATCTTTTAAGCAAAATTTAAACCTGAGTGTATCATTTCTATTTTGACAAACCTGAAAGTCGGTACCTACTCTAAAGTTTATTTCAAAAATTCCTTTTTGATTTTTAGTTGCATTAAAAGCAGGAATTGGATAAAATGTTTTGTTGCTAGGTGGATTTGGGCAGTTTGTAAGTCTCGATTCTGTATCTAAATACAAAGTATCAATTACATCCCCTTCTTTATCTGTAAATTCAATTTCAAAACGTAGATTTTCATTTTGAATAACAGATGTACTGCTAACACTTTTTAATGTTAATTGTGGTTTTGTTGTGTATTTATCTTTATTACAACTGAAGATAACTGTTGCAATAAATAGTACGATCCATATTTTTGTTTTCATATTTTACTTTAATGTTGTCAAATTTAACTAAACTATTTTAACACTATCTAGTGCAATCTACTATCCTTAACAATATTTTTTCAGTTAATGAGCAAAATTTTTGCCAATTGGCAAATGATTGTTTTCAGTTTCAGTTTCAACATAATCCAATATATCAACAATGGTGCACTCTATTAGGTTTAAAGCAAACCAATATTGCACAAGAAATTACCAATATTCCTTTTTTGCCTATTTCATTTTTCAAAACTCATTCTATTACTACAACACAATTTTCGCCATCAGCAGTTTTTGAAAGTAGTGGCACCACAAACACCATCAACAGTAAGCATTTAGTAAAAGACATTGCCATTTATGAACAAAGTTTTTTAAAAGCTTTTAATCAATTTTATGGAGACGCTAGTGAATGGTGTATTTTAGGATTGTTACCGTCTTATTTAGAACGAAACAACTCATCTTTAGTAGTAATGGTCGATCGTTTGATAAAACTTTCTAATCATCCTAAAAGTGGATTTTATTTACACAACATTGCAGATTTAGCAGCTGTTTTACAAGCATTAGAGGCGAAAAAACAACCAACAATATTAATTGGAGTAACTTATGCTTTATTAGATTTTGCAGAACAATATTCTTTTCAACTACAACATACAACCATTATGGAAACAGGTGGTATGAAAGGAAGGAGGAGAGAGTTGGTAAGAAATGAAGTACATGATATCTTAAAATCGAAATGGGGTGTTAATGCCATTCATTCAGAATATGGAATGACAGAATTGTTAAGCCAAGCTTATTCAAAAGGAAATGGTCGTTTTGAATGTCCACCTTGGATGAAAGTAGTGGTGAGAGACGAAGAAGACCCACTTACTGTAAAACCTTTTGGAAGAGGAATTTTAAACATAATTGATTTAGCCAACATTTATAGTTGTTGCTTTATAGCTACTGAAGATGCAGGCATTGTGTATGAAGATGGAAGCTTTGAAGTTTTAGGAAGAGTTGACAACAGCGATATAAGAGGTTGTAGTTTAATGGTTTCTTAAATGGCTTTTAGTTTATTTTTCTTTACTTGTTAAATGGTTGTAATCTAGTAAAATGGTGTATAAAAATGTTACAGGTTCATGTTTGCTTTTAATACCAATCATTTGTTCAATCTTATACATTGCCTGCACAGCCAACATCGTGTTTCCACTTTTTTGAATATTGTTTAAAATTTCTTTTATCAACTGCATATCGCTATCTTTTAAATCTACAACTTCAGGATAGTTTGGCTCGTAGTTTTCTCCAATTTCTTCTACAAATAGTGTGTCTTCAAGTTTTGTTCTTGCAATCGTTTTTACCAAAGTTGTACCTGCAACAAGATCACCAACACGTTGATTATTTTTAGTAATTGCAACAACGATTAATGCAATGGTTGGAGAAAAAAGATTAAAGTCTACAATTCTAAAAATCCAACGCATTAAATATTGGCTTAAAGTTGGTTCATTTCCCCTGATGCTTACGACCTTCATTTTCATTATTCGTTTTCCAAATGATTGTCCATTTAAAAAAACTTCACAAAGCACATGATAAAAGAAAATAGGAATTACCAAAAAAACGGTTAGCCAAAGGTTGTTTTGAACAAAATTTTTCAAGTCGCTAAAGCCAATAAACATAATCATTCCTACTACATAAGCAATTACAATTAAGCGATCTAAAATAAAACCAACTACTCTTTCGCCCAAGCTAGCTAAATCGTATTCTACTTCAATATTTTGTGGTGTGGTAATAGAAATTGTGCTCATTTTATAAAATTAAGTAACAATATTTTTAAATTATTTGTTTTTGTACGCAATCATACACTATTTTTAGTTATTATATTTAATCTCCATGAGAGAATCTCTTTTTTTAAAACAAAATGCTGACAAATGGAAGCAGTACGAAATAGCTGCTAAAAACAATATTTCTGCCGATGAACTTGCTGAAAAGTTTATTGAACTCAGCGACGATTTAAGCTATGCCAAAACATTTTACCCCAAAAGCACAACCGTAAAATATTTAAATGGTTTGGCTGCTTCATTTCACCAAAAAATTTATGTAAATAAGAAAGATAAAAATAGTCGTGTTTGGTGGTTTTGGCAATACGAATTACCTTTTTTGTTTAAACAATATCATCGTTTTTTTCTGTACTCATTTTTGTTTTTTTTAGTGTTTTGTTTGATGGGGGCTTTAAGTGCTAAATACGACGAAAACTTTGTACGGTTAATTTTAGGCGATTCCTATGTAAACATGACTACTGAAAACATAGAAAAAGGTGATCCATTTGGTGTATATAAACAAGACAGTGTAGATATGTTTTTTTCTATAGCATTTAATAATATTAGAGTGGCGTTTATAGCGTATATAATGGGCATATTTGTTTCTGTTGGTACAATTTACATGCTATTTTCTAATGGTGTAATGATGGGCTCTTTTCAATATTTTTTTATAGCAAAAGGCTTGGGTACACAATTTATTTTAGTAGTATTTATTCACGGCACATTAGAATTATGGAGCATCATTATAGCTGGAGCCTCTGGTCTCATTTTAGGCAATAGTTTATTGTTTCCCAAAACATTTACAAGAATGCAAAGTGTATTAAAAGCTGGTAAAGACGGATTTAAAATAGTTTTTGGATTAGTACCCATGTTTTTAGCCGCTGCTTTTTTAGAAGGTTTTGTAACCAAACACACAGAAATGCCCATTTGGCTAAGCATAGGTATATTGGTAACGTCTTTATTATTTATTGTTTGGTATTTTATATGGTATCCAATAAAATTGGCTAAAAAAATTGAACATATACAAAGCGAAGAATATTCATTTAACAACAACAATCAAAACTTACTTCTATGGTGGAACAAAAAATTGAATTAAGAAAAATTAGAGATTTCGGTGAAATTTTTAATGACACATTTGCATTTATAAAGCAAGAATTTAAGCCTCTTTTAAGAGCATTTTTATTGATTGGCGGCTTTTTTATTTTAGCTGCTGGAATTTTAGGTGGAATTTATCAAGACGATTCTTTATCTGGATTGTTAAAACAGTTTCAATCTGGCTCATACAATGTTGAGGATAGGGTAGAAGATCCATTTCAGCGTATTTTTTCACCAATATATTTTCTTCTGATTTTTTTATCAATTTTAAGTTGGTTAGTAATTCGAATATTATTAGCCGTTTACATGAAATTATATGTAGCCAATGGCAACGAATCGCCAACGGTTGATGCTGTTTGGAAAAATACTTTACCCTATTTAGTATCTGTTTTCTTCTATAGTATTGTCATTGGAATTTTGGTTGTTATTGGTTCGGTTTTTTGTTTGTTACCAGGCATTTGGTTGTTGGTTGTGTTTGCACCAATTAATCTTGTTTTTGTAATAGAAGATGCATCTTTAGGTACAGCAATTAGTCGTTGTTTTCAAATCATTAAAGATAATTTTTGGGCATCGTTTGGTGTGTATATCATTGCTTATCTCATTTACTTTGTAAGTTCATCTATCATTTCAGTAATTGTAGGTGCAATTGCAGGAACAGCTTCTTATTTTTCAACTGGAGGAGATTTATCTAAAACAATCGGTATTGTTAGTGGTATTCTCAATATTTTTAGTCAATTGATGTATATCATATTCTTTGTTTCTGTTGCTTTACAATACTACAACTTGGTAGAAATTCAAGATGGTGATGGATTAATGAGTAGAATAGATACGTTGGGTAATCAAACCACAACAAATACAGAAACCGAAGAGCAATATTAATGCGTTATTTATTTACAGTTTTAATGATGATTGTTTGTGCTCAATTTTGTTGGGCACAATCGAACGTGGTTGAAAAAGATAGTTTGGAAAAAATAGTTATTAGAAGTATAGATATCAATAAGTATAAAAACGATAAAGATTTTAATTACGATAAAGTTGTTGTACAAGAAGAATCTTTATGGGATAAAATTTGGCGATTATTTTGGCAGTTTATCGACGATATTTTAGCTACAAAAAGTGGAAGAACAACTGTAAATATTACTTTGTTTTTACTAGCTATTGCATTAATTGGTCTGTTTATTTGGAAGATTAAGCAAATGAATAGAACCAGTATGTTTGGTAGAAATGCAACAGAACAAATTGTTTATACTGTAACTGACGATAATATTCATACTATTCATTTTGAATCGGCTATTCATCAAGCAATTGAGCAAGAAAATTACAGATTGGCTACACGTTTACTGTATTTACAAACGTTAAAACAATTAGCAGATAAAGGCCTTATTCAATGGCAGTTAAACAAAACCAATACTGCTTATTTGGCCGAAATGAAAACCCATTCTGCCAATGATATGTTTGTGCAATTAACACATCATTTCGATTATGTATGGTATGGAGAAACATTGCTAGAAAAAGAACAATTTCTTCAAATTCAACTATTGTTTCACCAATTTAAAGAAAAGCTGTAGCAGATGAAAAGTTATAGATTCTTTACAATTGGTACTTGTTTTTTACTAGTTGTATACATTATTGCCAATATTTATAAACCTAAGCCCATCAATTGGAATTTAACACTGCAAAAAGCAGATAAAAATCCATTAGGAGGATATGTTTTATACGACCAATTGAGCAATATTTTTTCTAAAGCAAGTATTGGTAGTTATAGAGAGCCTGTTTACAATAGATTGCACAACAACAGTGTAAACAATACGGCTTATTTATTGCTAGGACCTTCATTAAATTTTTCAGACTTTGATGTAAACGAATTGGTAAGTTTTGTAAGCGATGGTAATTCAGTGTTGTTAAGTACATTCTCTATCAGCGATAATTTATCAGATACACTTGGCATTCATATGGATGAAGAAGTTTTTGTACAATCCAAAAAGAGTGCCTATCGCTTTGTTTCACCTTTAGTAACAGACACTACATCTTATTACGACTTAGGTAATAAATTAGAATCACATGCTTATTTTGATTCTCTAAAAAATAAAAATCCAACAACCATTTTAGGGGTAAACAGCAGCAATAAACCCAACTTTATTCAAATAAAAATGGGAAAAGGTGTTTTTTACATTCATGCTACACCCATTGTGTTTTCGAATTATTTTTTATTGTATCAAAAAAATGCCCTGTATACTGCTACCGTTTTAAGTTTTTTACCCAAAGAAACCGAAACCATTTATTGGGATGAATATGCTAAACTTGGTAGGTCTGGTGCTCAAACACCTTTGCGTTTTTTCTTAGATCATTCAGTTTTGCGTTGGGTACTTTGCCTGTCTGTTATTGGAATGCTATTATTTGTTTTTTTTAATGGAAAAAGAGTGCAAAGAATTATTCCCGTTATTGAGCCGCTTTCAAACGCTACATTAGATTTTGTAAAAACAATAGCAGGATTATATTACAATCAAAAAGACAATAATAGTATTGCAAAAAAGCGATTACAGTTTTGGTTAGAATTTGTTAGAAATCGCTTTCACATTAGTACAGAAAATGTAAATGAAGCGTTTGTGGCTTCTTTGTCTAAAAAAGCAAATGTAGAAGCTAGCTCAATTCAAACAATAATTAAGTATATTCCTTTAGTTGAGCAGTCAAAAATTTCGAATGAAGTTCTGATAAAGATAACCCAACAAATAGACGAGTTTTACAAACAAACCAAATAATACAATTTAAAAAATACAATCATCAATATTATGGAAGAAAGAATAGATGTTTCACACTTACAAACAACAGTGCAACAAATAAAAAGTGAAATTGGAAAAGTGTTGGTAGGTCAGCATATGATGATCGATTTATTATTAACAGCTATTTTAGCAGAAGGGCATGTATTAATTGAGGGTGTGCCAGGTGTAGCTAAAACCTTGGCTGCAAAACTTATTGCTCGTTGTATAGATGTACCATTTAATCGTATTCAATTTACACCCGATTTAATGCCAAGCGATGTATTGGGAACAAATGTTTTTAATCCACAAACGAATGCATTTACCTATAAAAAAGGCCCCATTTTTAGCAATATTGTTTTAATAGATGAAATTAATCGTTCTCCTGCAAAAACCCAAGCAGCTTTGTTTGAAGTAATGGAAGAAAAGCAAGTAACGAGTGATGGGATAACCTATAAAATGGATGAACCTTTTATTGTTTTGGCCACCCAAAACCCAGTAGAACAAGAAGGAACGTATCGTTTGCCAGAAGCACAATTAGATCGGTTTTTATTTAAAATTGAAGTTGGGTATCCTGATATCAATGAAGAACTATTGATTTTGCAACATGCAGATAAAGGCATTACTACCCATTTTACAACAGAAGTTCAGCCGATTTTAAATGCAGCTATGGTTCAATCGTTTCGTTTATTGGTTTCAAAAATTCATATCGAAGAAAAAGTATTGCAATTTATAGCCACCTTAATTCAAGAAACACGCAACAATAAATCGCTTTTTTTAGGTGCTTCACCAAGGGCAAGTGTAGCTGTGTTGAAAGCATCAAAAGCTTTTGCAGCTATGCAAGGACGAGATTTTGTTACGCCAGACGATGTAATCACTGTTTTACACCCTGTATTGTGTCATCGTATTATTTTAACACCAGAAAAAGAAATGGAAGGTGTAACAACCAATCAAGTAATTGCTTCCATTATTAAAAAGGTAGAAGTGCCACGTTAAAACAAATATCGGTTCATTTTTTCAGATCGTTTATTCATGTATTGAATGTATTTTTTTAAAAATTATATCGCTCCTTTATTTGGTACAAACAAGTTGTACATGGCCATTTGCCTATGTATTTTTTTGTTTTTATGTAAATTCTTTTTAGCATGGATGGGCTATATTCCTGAGTTGTCTGTTGTTGTTTTAATAGTGTTATTGTTGGTAGATTATTGGTTTCTTTTTTCACCCAAAAATCCAATCACTGCACAACGTTTTTTGGCAGAAAGATTAAGCAATGGCGATGAAAATAATATACAAATAAGTATTGTTAGTACATATGGTAATACTGTTTCTGTAGAAATTATCGATGAAATTCCACACCAATTTCAGAATAGAAATGTTTGTTTTTACACTCGTTTACAGCCGCAACAACAACAATCTATTCACTATCAATTGCGTCCTTTAAAAAGAGGATTATACAATTTTGGTCATATTCTAGTGTATGTAAATGGAATTTTTTCGCTACTTAAAAAAAGACATATTATTCAAGCAACTATTGATGTGCCTGTATATCCATCATACTTGCAACTACGGCAATATCAATTGATGGCTATCAGTAATCGTTTAAGCGAAGCCGGTATTAAAAAAGTTCGACGTTTTGGACACAGTATGGAATTTGAACAAATTAAAGAATATGTTCAAGGAGATGATTATAGAACACTCAATTGGCAAGCAACTGCAAGGCGTGGACAATTAATGGTGAATACGTATAGTGATGAAAAAAGCCAACAAGTGTATTGCATTATCGATAAAGGTAGAATTATGAAAATGCCTTTTGATGGTTTGAGTTTGTTAGATTATTCTATCAATGCATCTTTAGTACTCAGCAATATTGCTCTTATGAAGCAAGATAAAGCTGGATTAGTTACTTTCTCCGATACGATGGGCACTCATGTAAAAGCCGATAAAAAAGCATTGCAAATGCAATTGATTATTGATGCTTTGTACAACCAAAAAACCAAGTATTTAGAAACTGATTTTGAAAAATTATATAGCCACTTAAAAACAAAGGTTACACAACGAAGTTTGATTGTGTTGTTTACCAATTTTGAGAGTTTGAGCGGAATGCGTAGACAATTGCCTTACTTGAAAAAAATTGCTTCACAGCATTTATTAATTACTGTATTTTTTAAAAATACGACGCTTCAACAATTACTAGATGCAAATGTGCAGAAAGTAGAAGATGTATTTAATAAAGCAATAGCAGAACAATTTGATTATGAAAAGCGGCAAATTGTAAAAGAATTAAATATTGTTGGTATAAATACGATACTTACTGCACCAAAAGATTTAACAGTAAATGCCATTAATAAATACTTAGAAATTAAAGCTAGAAATCTATTGTAGCAAAACAAACCATAGTAACTACATTTTACATATTTTTACCTCCACAAAAAAGCGGAAAGATGACAATTGAACAATTCAAAACACTTACTTTAGAAAAAAAATTATCAGAAATTAAATACAACGGCAATATTTTAGGCTCATATGAGCGTCCAAACGAAGAGGGTGGAACAAAAGTACCTGGTGATATTTACGAATTACACGATTTTTGGGTGTATTTAAGTGAAGATGAACAAATAGTAATTCCTACTAGAAGAAATCCATTGGCGTAATTTAGTTTGATGTTTATATAATTAAAAAAGACTGCAATAGTTGCGGTCTTTTTTGTTGTAAAACATCAATCAAAAAATCATCATCAAACAAAACCTAAAACAAATTCTCAATTTCCAACCAACCCCACTTGCACATCAATATCAATATTATTCAATAAAAATTGAGCCATATCATCGTTCATGGTAAAGCCTTTTTCACTAGTAAATAAATTGATTTTAATTTGTTCTCTAGGCTCGTTGATGGTAAATTTTAAGGTAGATTTTCCCGGATTTTGCATCACATTATTACTCATAAACGATACAAATTCTGCTGATACAGCAGAAGGGTGTAAGCCAATTTCTATCGATTTTGTTAGGTTTTGTTTTGCCGTTTCTAACAAGTTTATACTACTTACTTTAAACTCATAACTATCGGCTTTCCATGAAGCTTTAAAAAAGCCATTAACCAATACATTTTTTCCTTTATCTAAATAATCTTTAAACTTCATATAATCATCGCTCCATAAAGCAATTTCTGTTTTACCACTAAAATCTTCTAGCGTTAAAATACCAAAGTTTCTACCTGTTTTTGTAGTTCTATGTTGTGCATCTGTTACCAATCCTGCAATTCTAAAAGGCTTACCAGCATTCGATTGCATTAAAGCAGGATTGTCTTTCACTTCATTAAAATCGCTTAATTGTATAATTCCATAATACTTCATTTCGAACTTAAAATTATCTAACGGATGCCCACTCATAAACATGCCTGTTACATCTTTTTCATGGTCTAATTTTTCGGTTAAACCCCATTGTTCACAAGGTGCTATTTTGGGTGTAGGAACATTCATTTCAGTAGCAAAATCACCAAATAATGTATTACTGCTACCTGTTTTAGCAGTTTGTTGTGCTTGTCCGTAAGCAATAATTTTTTCTAAGCCAGATAGCTTTTCGCCCTCAGCAATATAAAAATATTGAGCTCGGTGTAATTCTGGAAAACAATCAAAGCCACCACTGTAGGCAATACTTTCCAACGATTTTTTGTTTACATTTCTTCCGACTAAGCGTTTACTAAAATCAAAAACATCTTTATACAAACCATTTTTCTTTCTTTCTTCAATAATAGTATCAACAGCCGCATCACCAGCACCTTTTAATCCACCCAATCCAAATCTAATTTCACCTTTACTATTTACAGCAAAGCCTTTTAAAGATTCGTTTACATCTGGTCCTAAAACTTTTAATCCCATGCGTTTACATTCTTCCATAAAAAATGTAATTTTTTCAATGCTACCGGCATGGTTTAGTACAGCAGCCATGTATTCGCTAGGGTAATGTGCTTTTAAATAGGCTGTTTGGTAAGCCACAAAAGCATAACAAGTGGAGTGTGATTTATTAAATGCATATTGAGCAAAAGCTTCCCAGTCTGTCCAAATTTTTTCTAATTTATCAGCAGGATGCCCTTTTGCAGTGGCACCACTCATAAATTGAGCTTTCATTTTATCTAGTACAGCTTTTTGTTTTTTACCCATTGCTTTACGCAAAACGTCGGCATCGCCTTTTGAAAAACCAGCTAATTTTTGCGATAAAAGCATTACCTGTTCTTGATAAACTGTAATGCCATAGGTTTCTTGCAAATGTTCTTCCATATCTGGAACATCGTAGCTAATGGCTTCTCTACCCATTTTGCGTTCAATAAACGTAGGAATATAAGCAATTGGCCCTGGTCTGTACAAGGCATTCATGGCAATTAAATCGCCGAATTTATCAGGCTTTAATTCACGTAAATATTTTTGCATGCCCACACTTTCAAATTGAAATGTGGCATTGGTTTCTCCTCGTTGATACAATTCAAAAGTAGCAGTATCATCTAATGGAATATTGTCTATTTCAATGTCAATTCCATGATTTTGCTTGATGAGTTCAAGGGCAGTTTTTAAAATAGACAAGGTTTTTAAACCCAAAAAGTCCATCTTAATTACACCTGCTTCTTCAATTACATTTCCTTGAATTTGTGTAACCCATAAAGGCGAATCTTTAGCTATTGAAACGGGTAATAATTCGGTTAAATCTTTAGGGGCAATAATAATTCCTGCCGCATGAATGCCTGTATTTCTTACACTTCCTTCTAAGCGTTCTGCTTCTTTTAATACTTTTGCTCTTAAATCGGTGCCGTTATAAATTTCCCTGAGTTGCTTTACATTTTCTAAGTCTTCTGCTTGTAAACCTTCTTTTTCTTCTAAGCTTTTTTCACCATCTTTTTTTGTTAGTGGGGCTTTTAAAACCCTGCCTAAATCGGTTCCAGGTTTATCAGGTACCAATTTGGCAAGCATATTACTTTCACTCAGTGGCAAATCCATTACTCTAGCAACATCTTTAATACTGCTTTTTGCAGCCATTGTACCGTACGTAATAATTTGTGCTACTTGTTCTTTTCCGTATTTCTGAACAACATAGTCAATCACTCTTTGCCTGCCTTCATCATCAAAATCGGTATCAATATCTGGCATCGATTTACGATCTGGATTTAAAAAACGCTCAAATAGCAAATTGTATTTAATTGGGTCAATATTGGTAATGCCAATACAATATGCAACCACAGAACCAGCAGCAGAACCACGACCAGGGCCTACAAAAACACCCATATCTCTACCAGCTTTAATGAAGTCGCTTACAATTAAAAAATAACCAGCGAAACCCATTATTTTAATGGTGTTTAGCTCAAAGTCTATACGTTCTTGTGCTTCAGGACTAATATCGGTGTATCGCATTTTTGCCCCTTCATACGTAATATGTTTTAAAAATTCCCATTGGTTAAGCGTATCATCTGTATGAACTTTAAATGCCTGAGGAATCGGAAAATTGGGTAGCAAAATATCTTTCTTCAAATTCAAAACCTCAACCTTATCTACAATTCTATTGGTATTATCTATACTTTCAGGAATATCATGAAACAGTTGTTTCATCTCGTCTGGCGACTTAAAATAAAACTGATTATTTGGAAATTTAAATCGTCTGTTTTTTACAATTGCATCATCATTCACAAAATCATCAAAACCAGGAGTAGCTTGTTTTTCACCTGTATTTATACACAATAAAATATCATGAGCATTCGAATCTTCCTGATCTATATAATGGCTATCGTTGGTAGCAATTACATGTACATTGTGCTTTTTGGCAAACTTTAAAAGTGTGTTATTAATTACCTCTTGCTCTTTAATTTCATGGCGTTGAATTTCTATATAATAATCTTCACCAAATAAATCTAACCACCATTTAAATTCAGCTTCAGCCGCTTCTTCGCCTTTATTTAAAATGGTTTGAGGTACATAAGCACCAATACAACAAGTAGTAGCAATTAAGCCTTCATGGTATTTTTCAATTAATTCCTTATCAATTCTTGGATATTTACTGTACATCCCTTCAA